>OIYH01001882.1_pt1 | contig 11483 bp, 9 predicted proteins | sample 1587911 | NCBI WGS metagenome assembly OIYH01 (sample SAMN03283252) | human gut metagenome | biome: human-associated habitat; material: feces | host: Homo sapiens | place: USA | collected 2013
CCGTCTATAAAAAGTTATATCCCTGCCATTTCAAATAATCCGTGCGACAGCCTCCGCCGTTTGTTATTTGTGCTGCTCCTCGCAGTATTTCTCCGTGTAGGCCGTTGCTTTGGGATCGCCTTTCGGCTCGCGTGTCTGCTCCCACGGCGGCAGCTCGGCCACTGCTGCCGAGTCAATATGCGCCGCATCGTCGTACTGCGGGAAGGCCTTTGGCTCACGCTCTTTGTGATCGTGCCTGTGCATATAGAGAACGCTCCTTTCACACTGCAATGCGTTTGGATAAAAACTGCGCCGCCGACTGACACAGCTTGAGCAGCACCTCATCCGCCTTTTCGTCCTCTTTTTCGCTGACAAACGCGACACAGCCGCTGACATCGCCGTCTGTAATGATCGGCGCCTCCGCAACCACCGCGCAGCCGTCCTGCGAGGAGATCAGCACCTCCGGCTGCTCGTCCGCACCGCGTTCATAACATTCGCGGCGTTCCATCAGCTGCTCCAGCTCGGATGAGATACTCCGCTCCAGAATATCCTTTTTCACACCGCCTGCTGCCGCAATCACCGCATCCCTGTCGCAGATAGCACAGCTCATGCCCGCTGTACGCGCCAAAGCCTCCGCCAGTTCGGCGGATACCGCGCCCATCTCTCCCATCGGGGAGTATTTCTTGAAAATCACTTCGCCGTCGCGGTCGGTGTAGATTTCCAAGGGGTCACCGCCGCTGATAACATTGACATCGAAAACCTTGTCCTTCTGGTTGCGCGAACGCTGGACAATACGGCATTTTTCGCTGTTTTCGATGCCTGAATTAAAATTTACGACGTTCTCCTCTCTCGTGCTCTGCAGCAGCGCGTCAATGTCACTTTGCAGATGTACTTCCAGATGATCCTCGTAAACCGTGATCTTATCTATCATGAGTTCCAGATCATTGCGCTCCATCTTGGGCTTGTGAAGCAGATCATCGAATACTTCAAGCGCGGTCTTGGCCGTGCGGTTGACCTCGATGATCGTGTTGCGCTTGTTGGACAGCAGTTCGATCTGGTGATTCAGACCGTTGATCTTGCTTTGCAGCTCAGCTTCCATTTCGTCATAAAGATCGCCCAGCGTTTCCTCGTTCTCCGGGTGCTTCATAATGTCGCGGATACGCTGGCGCTTGGTAGCCTTGAGTTCTGCCGTCAGGTCGTCCAGTACCTCGGCCAGATTGTCCGCCGACTGTTCGGTTTCCACGATCTGATTATCCTCGCGGGCCAGTTCCGCGTTCAGCCTGTCGAGCATCTCCGCAGAGCCGTCCATCACACGGCGGATGTACAGACGCATAAGCTCGTCCAGCTTGTCCACGCGGATGTGGTGGCTGGTGCAGCCCGCTCGTCCGCGGCGATGGTACGTGCCGCAGGTATACGCCGGAGCAATGTCCGAACGGCTCATCGAAAACATCGGTGCGCCGCAGTCGCCGCACTCAAGGAAGCCTGAGTAGACGTTATCGTACTTCTTGATACCACGGTAGTTCGAGCGCGTGCGCTTCTCCCGCAGAGCACGGGTGGTCGCAAACGTGCGGTAGTCGATGATCGGCTGATGGTGGTTCTCGATGACGATCTGCTCGTCCTCGTCTCGCCGCACATCCTTGCCGTTGATCTTTGCCCGCGTAAACTTACCCTGCCGCAGTGTGCCGATATAGAAATCGTTGTCGAGGATTCCCTGCACAGTCACAAGCGCCCATGCAGCCTTAACTTCCCGCTTGGTTGTCTTGCCCTCGGCCTGCCTGCGCATCTGCTCGGACATACGCGGTGTGGGCACACCCTGCTCGGTCAGGTAGTTGGCAATCTTCTTGTAGCCCCAGCCGTCATTGTTGTAGTGATCGTAAATCCGGCGCACAATGTCCGCCTCGGTCGGTACAATCTCAAACTGCTGCTGATTGTTGATGATGTAGCCGTACGGTGCGGCGCACAGCCATTTGCCGTCTGCCTGCCGCCGTTTGATAACATTACGCACCTTGCGCGAGGTATCCGTAACCGGCATTTCGTTAATCAGAAACTGGAACTGAATTTTCATCAAGTTATCATCGTTCGGAAAGTCAATTCCGTCCCCGATGGAGATAATTCGGACACCAGCGTCGCACAAATCATCCAGTTCCACCAGTCCGCGGCTGTTGCGGCGGGAGAATCGGGAAAAGTCCTTGATAATGAGGATGTCGTACTTGTGGCTCATCAAGCCGCGGCGCATCTCCTGATAGCCCTCGCGCTGCTCAAATGTGTAGCCTGAGCGGTCGCGGTCCTCGAAAAAGGTCAGGCTGCTGCCCGGGAACTGCGTTTTTACGAAGTCCTCGATGATGGCTTTCTGGTTCTCGATGGATACGTTGTCGCGGCCGAGCTCGTCATCGACGGAAATACGGGTGTAGCCCGCTATGTTGAAGGTTTCGGTCATGGTGTGGCTCCTTTGCTGGTGAGGCTGGTCATATGGATAGCGTCCATACGTTTTTTTTGCTTTGGGGGTCTCGGATCGTCAATGTGGCATTCTGCAGACCATTCGGAATATTTGTGCAGGTGGAAAGGTCAATGTGATAATCGAAGCAGGCAGTTACAGCCTCGAACAGTGCTTTGTTCAATTCAAATTGACGGCTCATGGTTATTCCCCCTTGAGGTATCGCTCGGTCTGGCGGTCAAACTCGGAAATGTACATGGTATCCTGTCGAACTGTTTCCAAAATGGAAATAGTTATGTCATACAGCAGAATCTCGCCGCGATTTGCAATATCGTTACTCATTCCTATCTTTCTCCTTATTCCGTTCCGGCAAAGCTGCCGCATCGGCTACAATGTCCGTGACCAGCTCCAGATCACTCATATTGTCGCAAAGGTTTTCCTTTTTCAAGTCCTTGAGGTTCTTGTACTGTCTATTGCTCATCCCCGACCATGCGCGCGTGATCTCGTCCGTGAAAATCGCATACTCTCTGCCCTTTTGCATGCCGTGCTTGCGCCATTCATCCGTCAACTCGTTGCGAATGCGGATTGCAAACAGCCGCTGATGTACCCACTCCCCGGTGTAACCCTTTTTGAGATATGTTTCAAGCGCTCGGTCGATAGCCTGTTCTGAGTCGATGGTTTCCTCGATACGCTCGCGGCTCACCATGGCCAGCCATGCCTTGAACGGCTCAGCCTTCTTCGACGGCACGGACTGGATAATGCGGAGAAGCTGCTCGGTGTTGACAACATCGGTGAGGTGTTTTTTACCGTCAGCCGCCCGCATTTTCAACCGTGACAATTTGTCACGGTTTCACTTCCCTCTGCTTTGAGCTGCTGGGTCAGCGCTTTCTGTCAAAACGGCAATAACATCTGCATTGCCATATATATCTGCATCCAAATATATCTTTGTAGATAATATTGTACATCAGTTCATTCATCATTGCAAGCGGCAAAAAATTTGGCAGAGGAGGAAGCGGAACCTCCTCTGCCTGACCGCACTCACTGCCCTGCCGCCTTGCGTGCCTGCACTGCCCGCTCGGCAGCACGGCGGCGATTGAACAGCAGCAGATCGCGTGTATCCTCATACAAGTCACGACTGCCGGACAGGAACACCGCTACGGTGTATTTGGTGCCCTTGTACTGCGCATACAGCTCCCGGAGCTGCTTCTTGACCGCCTCGTCTGCCTGCTCGGCGTGGGTCAGCATGACTTCAACGATTTGGGTCGGTTCGTGAATTTTTACGTTCATAGCACTTCCTCCTTCTGTAAATTGTTCCGATTTCAGCGCAATTCATACGTTTTCGTATCTATAATATATATGTAAGCGATGACAGCATACGGTTTACAGCCAGTCCTCGTCACGACAAAAGCAGTTATCACACTGATCGTAGCATCGGTCACCCTTCGGCTCACCAAAAAATTTGCGAACCATGCGCCAGCGGCAGTGCTCTTCATCCTGCGCATACGCTTGAAGGGCATCCAGGGCAGCCAGTCTTTCCTTGCGCTGCTTGCCGGTCAGCTGAAGTTTGGCCTTCTCAATCAACCCGCGGTTAATTGTGAAATCATACGGGTGCCACAGCAGTACAGCCTTCGCCTGTCTGCCGTCGCGGCCCGCACGGCCGGCCTCCTGTATGTACTCATCCAACCCAATCGACGGAGAGTGATGAATGACTAGACGGATATCCGGAATGTTGACTCCCAGACCAAACGCATTCGTTGCCACCATGACTTTCACCTCTCCATCCGCAAACCGCTTCAGTCGGCCTGCTTTATCCGAGCAAGCACCGTAAAACGATTCGACGCCCAAGCCTTTCTTTCGCAAAAACTTTGTAAGCTTCTTCACTCGCTTTACCGTATTGCAGTACACAACCACCTTCCGCTTCGGGTGCTTCTTGAGCCGGCAATATATTTCCTCACGCTTGCGCTGTTCGATGACCTTGTCATCCTTACGGCCGCCGAGTCCTTTGCCGATTTCGATTGCAGAAAGCTGCAGATTATCTCTCGCAACGCTCTGACGAAGCACCTGCGGATCGTTCATCGCGAGATGAGAAATGATCTGCTCCACGGTAGACGGCGTTGCAGTCGCCGTAAACGCCGCGATCACCGGACGGGGCTTCAGCGACGAGACCAGCTTCGGGAGCGTCAGATATTCCTCTCGAAAGCCGGGTCCTTGCTTGACGACGCAGTGCGCCTCATCGACAGCAGCGACCTGAGTCTTGCGCAGGGCGGTTTTCACCGCCTTGTTCTGCGCCATCTCCGGCGTCAGATAGAGCAGGCGCAATGTACCATCCACGACTTGACCGAGTATCGTCCGACGCTCTTTGCCATCCGTCGTGCTGTTGATGGCTGCCGCGGCTATGTCGCGTTCGCGGAGCAGGCGAACCTGATCGAGCTCTAGGGCAAGGTGAGGTTCGATGACAACAACCAACTGTTCCTGCATGAGCGCGAAGGTCGTGAAGATCGCCGACTTGCCAGAACCGGTGCCCATAATGCAGACCGCATCCTGTCCTGCTAGCAGGCAGTCCAGCGTAGTCTCCTGCGGCTTGCGCAGTGCCGTGAACCCCTGAACTTTCAGTGCTTCGTTCTTATTCATCGTCTCTTCTCCTTTATTAGTCCGGGAAATCTATCGTTAAAGATCCGGCGGAACAGCGTTACAATGTAACACATGCTGTTCGGTTGGATTTTTCTCTGTTTAACAGAAAATCTGCAATATTTTCTGCGGATAAGTGCCTTACAATACGACTTCGTTCTGCGGAATCCCGCAGCCGTAACCGCACTTTTCGGCATGCAGCAGCACATGAGTGGATGATTTTTTATCGCGTCCGCGCGCCTTGCCAGAGGCAGAAGTCATGAAGCCAAGCTCTGTCAGATACTTGCGGAAGGGCAGGGAATCGGCTGCTAAAAGACCGAACTTTTCGATCAGAGCCGCAAAATCATCAAGACTGAATGCAAGCCACTGATTTCCATCCTTGTCCAGATACAGGAAGCCAAGGTGCTGCTCTGTCATGTCATCCGCAGACTCGGCAACATACGGCTCCAGCTGCTGACGCTCCTGCAGCAGCGTGGCTGCATCGGCGTATCTGCGCAGTCGGTTATCCTCCGAAGCGTCGATGGTCTCGACCAGCTTTTCGGCCTGCTCGACCAGCGTGCCGCGCCATTCGGTTTCGTCGAACAGAATGTGGTCTACAGCACGGGACGCAGCCAGAAAGTGTGCCGCCGGATAGGTGTGTTCGCTCAGCCGCAGGGGCAACAGCTCCTGTTCGAGCCGTGCGACCGCAGCGTCAAGGCGCCCGAACTTCTCCGTCAGGACCTGCGAGAGAAAATGAACCGCTGTGCGATCGATATGCTCAAACGTATTCCACTCCATGGTCAGAGCCACATTATCCGCCGGCAGCGCGGTTCCGATGAGCAGAGGCACAGTCTGGAGAACGCCGGGGCTGCGGTCTGCCTCGACCAGGTCGATCTGCGCAGTCTGCATCAAAGTGGTCAGCTTTTTCTGCTGCGGGTCGGAATCGCTGCGAGCCAGTACAGGCAGCCCCTTGATTGACTGCAGCAGTCTGATATCAGCCTCAGACTGGATAACGACCTCTGCCGCCAAACCAGACGGATTTCCACACCCGCGGACAAAGCTCCATTCGGCCAGCAAGTGACGCAGCTCGGCACGCTGCATCACTGCAACATCTTCCTTATCAGAGAGGACAATCGCCGGATAATAGAATCCTCGCGCTTCACGCTTCATCAGTGGCGTCAGCGCTGTCTCGACGCAGTGGACCAGCACGAAAATTCCGACAGGCGGAAGTCTGCGAATGTCTTCGGCGGTCACACCCGGTTCAATGAGCATGGCCTGCGAACTCCTTTCCTTCAGCACGGCCGCAATCGTGCTTTTGCGATCGATCACAATCGTACGCTGCGCCAGCTCGGACTGACACAGCCGCCATGTCAGATTGACCAGGTCAGCCGCACCGGAATCCAGATTCAGACCGGTTACCGATACCGTGTCGCCCGCCTTCAGCTTCTGCACCGACAGCAGGATGTGCTCTTCCTGATAGAACATGACCACCGCGTAACGCACGATGGCATCGTTTGTCAGAACCTGGACTACGCCGAGCGGGCAGGGCAGCATTTCGAGGTACGCCGCGCCCTTGTCTCGAAGGGTCCACGCATCGACTTTGACCTTTTTGTGGCTGCGCAGACGATTACGAACCTCTTCGGCACGCGCCGTCAGTTTCTTCCACGTTTTTCCGCCAACATCGTCCGGCGTGAGTACGCGACTCAGGCTGCTCGGCACCTCGCGCAGAAAGGTGTGGGGGTTGAACAGGGAATGTATTAAATTGTTTACTTTTTCCATGAATATGGCCTCCATCCGTGATATAATGATTGAAGATCAGCAGAAAAATTTTTCTGTGTAGACAGTATAGATGATTGTCCGAATTTGCGGGAGTTCGTTTCGGTTCGAGAAATCTGCCGTTTTTTTCGAACTCGTTTTACAAAAGAAAAAACAGCCCTTTCAGGCTGCTTCATGCGCGGTATTGTTGTGATATTGGAGGATTATAATGAAAGGATATGCTCGAAAATCTTTTTCGGTATTATTAAACAGCGGATGTATCACCCCGGTCTCCGATACGATAAGCGGTGTCAGCATATATCGCTTCACGCCGCCAGACGATATATTGCTTGATGTGGAATATTCGCAGGAGCAATCGTTGGACCATCTTCAAGACTTCTGTACTCTTGCCTCGGATTTGGGTTTGCCTATCAATAGCCCTTTCGCCTTTTACCATGAATTGAAATCTAAAGCCGACTGTTTAGCCGAAGATGCTGAACTGAAAGAAAAAACCAGGAAAGTCCTGAAATTAGCTTATCAAGACTACAAGTTCTTATTCGGTTCATCTTTCGAAGATACCGATTGGCAGCGCTCTGGATTCCGCCTTGCGGATTGGACCGCATTTTTCCATAAGGAAAACAGCGATGTAACGCCGGAATTACATAAGCTGTTAGATAGTGCAGCCCATATGCAAAACCAGTTGAGCGGTGCGGTATATTTTACAGAAAACTTTCCATACTGTGAAGATCAATTTTCAGAATTAGAGAGCAAAGCTGCGGCCTACAAAAACTGGCTCGTGGCTTCTGCCTCCAATTCATCTCGCAAGAACCGCAAACTCTTCTTCCTTGGACGGCTGGAAATAACTGTACTCTGTCAGTTATACTCCGAATTTTATTTGCGCCAGCATAAGATGAGCCTCGTTCAATACCCTCCTGACCTTCCTGAAAGAAATAAGCCCGAACGATATCCTCAACCGGACAATCTAAAGCAGATACAGATGATTCGGAACTTTCCTGTTTGCATTCAAACAGCAGTTGATATTGTAAAGATTATCTACCATCTTCAAGAAATACTCCATCGGATGCAGACGAAGCAAGCAGACTCTAATAGTACATGCTTTGTACGCTACAAACATTGGAGATCAGAACTTTTCCACTACTTTTCAAGCCATAAAACTGAAATTTGGCAGATGGATCACAGTTGTCCGGAAGAAGAAGTGGAATTGAGAAATATTCTCAAAGAGTACGATGATGATCCTGTGAAGATTACTCCCTCTGACATGGAGGACTGTATTTCTGAACTGATGGCCCATCCTCTGATTCGCTCCATTTACTCTATTGCAGATGAACTGTGCAAACAGCATGTTCAAGTGATCGCGCCGTATTACCTCTTCACCATACTCAAACATAAGAGCGAGGACATCTTCGCTCCCTTTAGGAAGAAAAGCTACAAGTGGTCGAATTCTAAAGTTAAGACAGAATATGAGGTCATGAGTACGGATGAAACCTCAGCCAAGAAACAGAGGAATTCTATTTTTCTGTTTAACGCATTGTGCAGTCTCGCTGGAATGTTCATGTCATTTAATAATTCCAACATCAAACTATGCGAATTCCTTTTTGAACGCTGCCGCGGCTATGTTCCTCATTGCCGAATCGAACCGATGTTTTACAGATCATGCAAAGGCGAAACATGCAATATAGAATTGAATACCATAGTCAAATCTTCTTTACATCAATATCCGCTGCAGTTTTCGATTGCACATAACATTCGGAATACTTCACAAATCAATGTGATGAATTTTCAGCAGTACGCCCAGACGCAATGCACGGCCGAGGACTTCTATCACTTCTTTTTTCATCCGAATTCTGCGCAAAACAAGGTGCTGAAGCGACTGAAAGAACTGCTGACAAAAGAAAAAGTAGACGAATATGCGGCAATCGCTCTTTATCCCGCTGATGGTTACGGCACATCTCACCAAACTGTAAAATGGCATTGCCAAATGGCAGCATTTATGGATCAGATCATTGATTCTGATATTGTGCTGGCTGATTATGTCGATGGTGCTTCGCTAAACGAGAGCGATTGGGAAAAAATCAATATAGGCGACGGATTTATGAACTTTGCTGTCTGGCGGGAAAGCATTACATATGGTGATCCGGCGGATCCGGATTCTGATAAAAAGGAAGAAAATAAGCCGCAGGTGATCCAGTACATCACCAATCACGCGCAAATACAGCTGGCAATTCATAAAATCTGCACGGAGCAGATCACCGAAAAAACCGTAGAAACTGCATTATATTTGTATAAAAAATTCTTTTTCGAATGGGCGTAATTCGGCGTATCAGCGAATCATCTTATGACGATACTGGCTACATAATATATAATTTATGCAAACAAAAGCACAAACTTAAAAAACAAAAAAGTTTATGCTATGCTTTTGCTGGGAGGGTTGCCGTATGATCGCTTCACACAAGCTCAGAAAACGAGATATCTACCTAAACAAGCTCATCGCCTTTCAGGACACCGAGCCGATCAAGGTCGTGACCGGCATTCGTCGCTGCGGCAAATCCAGTCTGCTCAAGCTGATGGCTGCCCATTTGCGTGAGAACGGTGTCAATGATGAACAGATCATCGAAATAAACTTCGAATCCTACGAGTTCATCAAAATGACCTCAGATGACCTGTATCAGTATGTGAAAGAGCGTTCACTGCCGGGCAAGCGGATGTATCTGTTTTTCGATGAATTGCAGCGTATGGCAGGCTGGGAAAACACGATCAATGCGTTTCGTGTGGATTTGGATTGCGACATCTATATCACCGGATCCAATGCCTACCTGCTTTCGTCGGAATATTCCACCTATCTGTCCGGGCGCTGTATGGAAATCAAAATGCTGCCGCTGTCGTTTGCAGAGTTTATCGATTTCCATGGTTTCACTATTCAAGAGGTCAAAAGCGCGCTCGGCGGTACGAAAAAGCAGGCAGTTGATGCCGACGGTACCCATTACGAGCTGCGTGAGATTTTTGACGCCTATATGCGGTACGGCGGCATGCCGGGTATTGCAGATGTCGGGTTGGAACAGGACAAGGCCCTTACCCTGCTGGACGGCATTTATTCGACCGTTATTGTGCGCGATATTCTGGAGCGCGAAAAACGCAGAGGTCAGCGACAGATAACGGACACCATTCTACTCAAAAAAATCATTCTGTTTTTAGCAGATAATATCGGCAGGTCGGTTTCCGTATCCTCCATCGGCAATACGCTGGTCAACGAAGGCCTGCTCGACGAGGGCCACCGCAAGACAAAGCCCAGTGCACATACGGTTCAGGCCTATGTGAATGCGCTACTTGAAGCATACTTTTTCTACGATATCAAGCGTTTTGATATCAAGGGAAAGGAATTTCTGCGCACACTGGGCAAGTATTACATCGTAGATATCGGTCTGCGCAATTATCTGCTCGGTTTCCGCAACCGTGACAGCGGCCACGCGATTGAGAACGTCGTTTATTTCGAGCTGCTGTGCCGCGGCTATGATGTTGCTATCGGCAAGGTCGGCACTGCCGAGGTGGATTTCATTGCAACCAAGGCCGATGAAAAGCTGTATGTGCAGGTAACCGAATCTATGGAGAGCGAAACCGTGCGTGCGCGCGAGCTTGCTCCGCTGCAAAAAATCGCAGACAACTACGAAAAAATCGTACTTTCACTCAATCCTGGTCTGGATTCGTCCTACGAAGGAATTAAGTCGCTGAATCTGATTGATTGGCTGCTGGAAAGTAAATAACAAAAGATAACCGCCAGGTTCCTCATGTTGAACTGCACCCCATTCGTTAGACAGTATGGTATACTGTTAGGAAATGGGGTGTTTTTCTATGCCAAAGGGAGTACCAAACAAACGATATACGCCGGAATTCAAAAAACTGGTGATTGAAACCATGCAGGAAGAGAAATTGAGTTACAGCGAAACCTGCCGACGATTTGATGTAAACAGCAGAGATCAGATCAAATCATGGGAGCGAATCTATCTGGAGGAAGGTCCGGAAGGCTTTGCCGTCGAACGGCGCGGCCGCGGCAGTAAGGGAGGTCCGCCAAAGCAGCTGCCAAAGGAGGTAGAAGAAGATCTGCTGGCAGAAGTTCAGCGGCTGCGTGCAGAGGTAGAATACCTAAAAAACTTGCAAGCCTTGGTTTTGGAAGACGAGCGACGCCAGCGCAAAAAACGCTGGTAGTTCAACAACTAAGGCAAAAACACGCACTCAGTATTCTTCTCTCGATCGCTCAACTGCCCCGCGCCACCTTCTACTATCATCTGAAATGGATGCAGAAAGAAGACAAATACGCATCTGTCAAAGAAGAAATCATGGCAATTTACCATGAAAACAAGGGGCGATACGGATATCGCCGGATCACGGCAGAGCTTCGCAAGCGTAAATTTTCTCTGAACCACAAGACCGTCCAGCGGCTCATGAAGGAGTTGGGCCTAGTTTGTCGTGTCAGGATGAAGAAGTATCGTTCTTACAAGGGTGAAGTTGGCAAAATTGCGCCAAATCTGTTAAACCGGGACTTCCGCGCCGAAAAGCCAAACCAGAAGTGGGTCACCGATGTGACAGAGTTCAGTTTGTTTGGCGAGAAACTGTATCTGTCTCCAATTCTCGATCTGCACAGCAGCGATCTGGTCAGCTATACCATATCGGATCGTCCTGTGCTCAGCATGGT
>OIYH01001902.1_pt1 | contig 11386 bp, 8 predicted proteins | sample 1587911 | NCBI WGS metagenome assembly OIYH01 (sample SAMN03283252) | human gut metagenome | biome: human-associated habitat; material: feces | host: Homo sapiens | place: USA | collected 2013
AAATCGCCCGCCCCTCTCATTTGTGCTTTTCAGATGCGCTTGCTTTTTTAAAAGCGGTTTAGCCGTTGGCGGCAGCGTACTGCGTGGCCCAGCCGTCGACAAACGCGGTCTTGACGAGCTCCCAGTTGGCATCGCTCTGGTCGGCGTCGTACTGGTTCATCGCGGAGACGAGCGCAGCGCGGTAAGCATCAACGTTCGGCTGGAAGTTGGTGACCCAGGGCATGATGTAGTTGCCGTTGGTGGTGTAGTCGTTGGCGTCGGCGAGGAAGCCGTTGGTGGATTCGGCAGCCTGCTTATAGGGCATGGCGGCGAATTCATCGACCAGCATACGGGAGGCCTCGGGATCGGTGACCATCCAGTTCATGAATTCGAGCGTGGCCTGAATGTCTTCCTCGGAAGCCTTGGCGTTGACAGCCCAGCAGTTCTCGGTGCCGCAGTTGAGACCCGCGTTCTCTTCGCCCGCAACACCGCAGTAGAACGGGATCATGGACAGGTTGTCAAGACCGTACTGACCGTCGCCGGTACCGGTGAGCTTGGCCCACTCCCAGGAGCCGTTCTGATAGAACACGGCCTGCTCCTTGCCGAACTCGTCCGCCGCGTCAAAGCCGCCGGCAGCGAGATCAGCAGGATTCACGGCGCTGTTGTTGATGTACAGATCCCACAGGTTCTTGTAGTTCTGCATGTAGGTACCCTTGATGGAAGACGGGCATTCCTTCCAGGCGTCGGGATCGTCCACGGACTCGTAGTAATACTCGAGGTTCGCGAGGTGGCCGGTGAAGCGCCAGCTGGAATCGTCGCTCATGGAAGAGGAGGTGAAGGCGTCGAAGCCGAGCTCGGAAGCACGAGCGTGGATGTCCTCAGCGACGGCCTTGAGAGTCTCAAAGTTCGTGATGTCGCCAAGCGTGTAGCCGGCCTTTTCGAGCAGGTCTTCATTGACGATGATGCCGTAGCACTCATAGCAGTAGCCGATGGAGCAGAGCTTGCCGTCGGCGTCATAGAGGTTGTAGGCGTCGGTGTTGAGCTCGTTGGCAACGGCGGTGCCGCTCAGGTCATAGCAGTAGTCGCCCCAGGTGCCGACAGCGGCCTGGTTGCCCACGACGAACAGCGTCGGGGGAGCGGACTTGTCCATCTCGGCGGTCAGGGTCTCGTTGTAGGTGCCGGAAGCGGCGGTCACGACGGTGACGGGCACGCCGGTCTTCTCGGTGTACATGGCGGCGACCTTCTGCAGGGTCCCGTCGGCTTCGGGCTTGAAGTTCAGCCAGTAGACGCGGCCGGAGGCAGTATCGCCGTCGCTGTTGTCAGCGGAGTCATCCTTCTTATCGCCGCAGGCGACAAGAGAAAGCGCCATGACAAGAGCAAGGATCATTGCAAGATACTTTTTCATTTCATCAATACTCCTTTTTAAATTTATTTTCACGCGGTTCCCGCGGGAAAATCAGTGCTTGAGCTGCCGCACGGACGCGCCCTCGCGCAGCGCGGTCGGCAGAGTGACATGGCGATGAACGCCGCGCCCCTCAATGATGTCGAGCAGGATCTCGACGCTCGCCTCTCCCATGGCGGTCATGGGCTGGCAGAGGGTGGTGAGCATGGGATGAATGTATTCCGAGACGCTGATGCCGTCGATGGCGATGACGGAGCAGTCCTCAGGGATGGAGCGGCCGCTTTCGCGCAGGGCGCGCATCGCGCCAATGGCCATGTCGTCCGCAATGGCGAAGACAGCCGTAAAATCGGCGGGGGAGCACAGACGCTTTTGCATGGCGGCATAGGCGTTGGTAATGGTGAAATCTTCGGCGCAGATCAGGTCTTCCGGATGCTCTGTTAAGCCGAAGTCGCGCAGCGCGCGCTGATAGCCAAGGTAACGGAGCTGGGAGATCGAACTGTCGTCGGGGGCGGCGGTCAGCACGGCGATGCGGCGGTGACCGTTTTGGTAAAGCTCGCTGACCGCGCGGTAGGCCTCCTGCTCGTCGGCGATGGAGACGGAGGAGTACGACTCCGGCGGAAGCGTACCGTAGGAGTTGGTGTAGGAGCAGCAGACATAGGGCACGCCGAGAAGCGAAACCTCTTCGGGCGAATAATCGCTGCGCCCGCCGAGGAAGATAATGCCGCGCAGGCGCTTCTCCTTTTCCATCACCGCACCGCACTGAATCTCGTCGTCGCCCGATGGGATCTGGCGCATGACCATCGTGTAGCCCGAGGCGTCGAGCTTCTGCTCGATGGCGTGAATGATGTCGGTGTAGAAGGGGTTCTGCACACCGCGCACCACAAGGCCGACCGCGTCAGAACGAATTTTGACGAGGTCGCGCGCGCTGTTGTTCGGCACATACCGGTGCGCCTCGATGACGGCGCGGACCCGTCTGCGGGAATCCTCACTCACGTCCGGACGGTCGTTGAGCACGCGGGAGACGGTGCTGACGCTCACGTCTGCGAGCTTTGCAATATCCTTGATGGTCATGCCGACGCGCCCCCTGCGATGATTCCGGAAACCTTACCGGTAACGTTTCCAATCCTTGCTTACAGCATAGTCCCCACAGCGGGCAAAGTCAAATAAAACTTGCCGTTTGTGGTAAAAATGGGGAAAACACACAAGAAATGTGCACCGATCATTGACAAAACAGCCAAAGGATCAGAGAATAGCTCTCTTAACGTTCAGCTTATGACGTGCCTGTACCGCTTTATGAGCGGCTTATAGCAAAATGCGGGCCAAAATCGGCGTTTCTGTGCAGAAACGAAAAAATTCCCCGTTTTCCGCCGCTATGCGGCAGAAAACGGGGAACGATCTGTGGTTAAAAAAGCCTTACTTGAGCAGCAGCTCCGCGATCTGGATGGTGTTGGTGGCAGCGCCCTTGCGGACCTGGTCGCCGCAGCACCAGAGGTTCAGGCCGCGCTCGTCGGTCAGGTCCTCACGAATGCGGCCGACATAGACGATGTCCTGATCGGACGTGTCGAGCGGCATGGGGTAGACCTTGTTCTTGAGGTCGTCGACGAGCTTGCAGCCCGGGGCGTTTGCGATGAGCTCCTTGGCACGCTCGACGCTGATCTTCTCCTTCGTGCGCAGCACGACGGATACGCTGTGGCTGCGGATGACGGGCACGCGCGCGCAGGTGCAGCTGACCTTCATCTCGGGCAGGTGGAGGATCTTGCGGCCCTCGTTCTGCATCTTCATCTCCTCGCTGGTGTAGCCCTCAAAGGCCTCGCCGCCGATCTGGGGGATGATGTTGTACGCGATCTGATACTGGAAGACCTTGGGCTCAAGGTGTTTGCCCTCGGAAAGGGCCTTGACCTCATTGTTGAGTTCGTCGATGCCGCCCTTGCCCGCGCCGCTGACGGCCTGGTAGGAAGAGGCGATGATCGTCTCGATGGGGCTCTCCTTGGCGAGGGCGTTGATGGCCACGAGGGTCACGATGGTGGTGCAGTTGGGGTTCGAGATGATGCCCTTGTGCCACTTCACGTCCTCGGGGTTGATCTCGGGGATGACAAGGGGGACGTTGGGGTCGAGGCGGAACGCGCTCGAATTGTCGACGAACACCGCGCCCGCCTTGACGATCGAGGGGGCAAAACGCTCGGCGATGTCGTTCTCGGCCGCGCCGAGGACGATATCAAGGCCCTCAAACGCGTCGTCAGACGCCTCGACGATGGTGCACTCCTGACCGCGGAACATGATTTTGCTGCCCGCGCTTCTGGCGCTTGCGATGGGACGAAGGGACGCAACGGGGAAGTTGCGCTCTTCGAGAATTTTGATCATTTCCTGACCGACGGCGCCGGTGGCGCCGAGAATACCGACATTGACCTGTTTCATACTACATTCTCCTTCACAAAACTATTGTACAGGACACGGATGGCCTGTTCGAAATCTTTTTCTTCCACGCCCACGATGATGTTGAGCTCTTCGGGGCCCTGCGTGATCATGCGGATGTTCACGCCGTTTTCGCCGAGCTTGGCGAAAATTTTACCGGAAACGCCGGGACGGTACGCCATCTTGCGGCCGACGGCGGCGACGATGGCGATATGCTCCGTTACGGTTATCTTATTCGGCTGCACCTCTTTTTGCAGCTCGCCCAGCATTTCGTAGAGCGAGCGGGACACCTTGTCGGACGAGACGACGAGCGAGACGTTGTCGATGCCGGACGGGAGGTACTCGACGTTGACCTCGTGCTTGGCGAGCACGTTGAGAATTTTCAGGAGAGAGCCCGGTTCGCTCGACATGCCAGTCTTGGCGATGGTGATGATGGAAAAGCCCTTCTTGCCGGCGATGCCGGTGATGAAGCCGCCCTCTTCCATCTCGTCGCCGATGGACTCCAAGATCATCGTGCCGGGATGGTCGGGCGCGTTGGTATTGCGGATGTTGAGCGGGATGTTTTTCTCGCGCACGGGGAAGATCGTGCCCTCGTGCAGGACCTGCGCGCCGATGTAGCTCAGCTCGCGCAGCTCGCTGTAGGTCACGCGGCGGATGGGCTCGGGATCGTCGACGATGCGCGGGTCGGCCATCAGGATGCCGGAGACGTCCGTCCAGTTCTCATACACGTCCGCGCCGAGCGCTGCTGCCGCGAGCGCGCCGGTGATGTCGCTGCCGCCGCGGGAGAACGTGCGGATGTGCCCGTCGGGCATCACGCCATAGAAACCGGGGATGACGACCTTGCGGTCCTCGGCGAGGGAGCGCAGCGCCGCGTAGGATGCGTCCTGATCGACGGTGCCGTCGAACTTGAACTTGATCCAGCGGGCCGCGTCGACGAACTCATAGCCGAGGTATTCGGCCATCAGCCGTGCGGAGAAGTATTCGCCGCGCGAGGCGAGCTCATCCTGGCTGATGCCATTTTTCATCTTGTCCCACAGCGCGTCGAACTCTTTGTCGAGGCTGATGTGCAGGCCACATTCGGCGATGATCTCGTTGTAGCGGTCGCGGATCATGGCGAAGATGTCCTCGCACGAAACGCCGTATTTGATGTGCGCGGCGCAGAGATAGAGAAGATCGGTGATCTTATGGTCGCCGGAGAAGCGCTTGCCCGGCGCGGAGACGATGACCACGCGGCGGGCGGGGTCGGCTTCCACGATGGACTTGACCTTGGCGAACTGGCGGGCGTCGGCGAGCGACGAACCGCCGAATTTCAAAACTTTGAGCATGGAGTTTATTCCTCTTCGGCCGCGTAGCGCGCAAGCAGCGCGTGCGGGTCGTCCTTTCGGTAAGATTCATAGGCGTCGAACGCCTCGCGGGCGCTGCACTCGCGGGTAAAGTATTCGCCCATGCAGCGGAACAGCCACTTGCACTGCGTGCCGGAGAGGTTCACCGAGCAGGGAGTGAAGGAGTCAGCATAGAAGCTGCGGCAGCCTGCGGCGACGTCGAGACAGTCGCGCAGCACGTTCGAGCCGGTCGGGTAGCCGCCTGCGCCCGCGCCGGAAAAGCTCTGCTTGCCAAAACGCGATGCGAACAGCGTGACGAGGTTGCCGGTGCCGTCGGTGTGCGCCTCGGGCGCGGAGGAGGGGAAAAGCGTCGGGCAGACGAACGCGGCCACGGCACGGCCGTTTTTCTCCGCTCGGGCAATGAGCTTGTAGGTCAGGCCATCGTCCTTCGCCTTGGCGATGTCGTCCGCGGTGATGGACGAGATACCGACACAGGGGATGTCCTCTTCCCTGATGTTCACGCCGAAGGCAAGGTCGGCGGAGAGGACGATCTTGCGGCGCGCGTCCAGACCCTCGACATCTGCGGTGGGGTCGGCCTCGGCGTAGCCGAGCTCCTGCGCCTTGCGGAGCGCGGGCGCGTAATCCGCGCCGGAATTCGTCATGGCGGAAAGCATGTAATTCGTTGTGCCGTTCAGAATGCCCTCGACAGCCTTGATCTCATCAAGCTCAGACGCGCGGGAGAGAGAGGTGAGCCAGGGAATGCCGCCGCCCGCGGCGGCAGTGCAGCGCAGCGCCACGCCTTTTTCTTTTGCAAGGGAGGTGAGCTCTTCAAAGTGGGCGCACATGAGCTGCTTGTTCGCGGTGACGACGTGCTTGCCCGCACGCATGGCCGCGCAGAGGTAGCTGTACGCCGGCTCGATGCCGCCCATGACTTCCACCACAATATCAATCGAGGGATCGCGCACGATCTCGTCGTAATCGGCGGTCACGGTGCATGTGAGCTCAGGGCGGGGACGGCGGGAGAGAACAGCTGCAACATGCAGATCGGTTCGCCCCTCGCACAGCTTATAAAAATGGGAACCGACGGTGCCGAAGCCCAGCAGCGCAATATTCACGGGGAATGACCTTCTTTCTTTTTTGGATACTCCGTCAAGTGCGGACGAATTTGTGACTTACGCCGAAACTGTCCGCCAAAGAAAAACACTTGACTTTTTGATGGAAACAATATAACATAGCGTTTGTGAAAATACAATAGGGAAAACAAAAAAACTTTTCCCGTGAGATACAGGAGGAAACATCCATGCAGTATCAGAGCACCCGTGACAAAAATTTAAAGGCCAGCAGCGCGCAGGCCATCTTAAACGGCCTTGCACCCGACGGCGGCCTTTACACGATGCCGTCGTTTGACGAGGTCAAGTTCGACTATACTACTGTATTAAATATGAACACGATGTCCATGTCGACGAAGATCTTATCCAAGCTCCTGCCCGACTTTTCAGAAGCGGAGATGGCAAAGCTCGTCCACGACGGCTATACCGGCAAGTTTGAGACCGACCACCTGACCCCGACCGTCCCCGTCGGTGAGGACTTCATCCTCGAGCTTTTCCGCGGGCCGACGAGCGCTTTTAAGGATGTGGCGCTCTCGATGCTGCCGCGCCTGATGACCGCGTCGAAAGAAAAGCTCGGTGTGGACGACGAGATCATGATCCTGACCGCCACGTCCGGCGACACCGGCAAGGCGGCGATGGAGGGCTTCTGCGATGTGCCGGGCACGAAGATCATCGTCTTCTACCCCCACGGCGGCGTGAGCGCCGTGCAGCAGGCGCAGATGGCGACGCAGGCGGGCGAAAACGTCTGCGTGTGCGCGGTGCGCGGCAATTTCGACGATGCGCAGACCGGCGTGAAGAAAATTTTCTCCGCCGTCAGCAAGGATCAGCTGCTCGAGGGTAAGGGCGTTCGCCTGTCCTCGGCCAACTCCATCAACATCGGCCGCCTCGCCCCGCAGGTCGTCTATTATTATAGAGCGTACGCCGACCTCGTGCAGGCGGGCCGCATCCAGCCGGGCGGCAAGGTCGACTACGTCGTGCCGACCGGCAACTTCGGCGATATCCTCGCGGGCTACTTTGCCAAAGAGATGGGCCTTCCCGTCGGCAAGCTCGTGTGCGCGTCCAACGCCAACAACGTGCTGACCGACTTCCTGCGCACGGGCCGCTATGACCGCCGCCGCCCCTTCTACAAGACCGTGTCCCCCTCGATGGACATTCTCGTCTCCAGCAACTTGGAGCGCCTGCTCTATCTCCTCTCCGGCGACGACAAGCTCATCGCGGATCTGATGAAGCAGCTCAGCGAAAACGGTGAGTACGAGGTGCCCGCGGACATGCTCGAAAAGCTGCACGGGCTCTTCTGGGCAGGCTTCTGCGACGACGAGGGTGCGAAAACCGCCATCGGCAAGGTCTGGAAGGACGACCATTACCTCTGCGACACGCACACGGCGGTCGCCTGGGACGTGGCGCAGCAGTACAAGCAGGCGAACCCCGAGCACAATGCCGTCGTCGTGCTCTCCACTGCCTCTCCTTATAAATTCCCCGCCGCCGTGCTCGAGGGCATCGGCGAAAAGGCCGAGGGCGACGAGTTCGACGTGATGGAGCAGCTCCACAAGGTCACGGGCGTGCCCGTGCCGAAGAACCTTGCCGACCTACGCTCCCGCGCGGTGCGTCACCGCGACGTGATCGACCGCGGCGAGATGCTCGACTACGTGCTCGGCAAGGCCGCGGCGGAAAAGTGATAAAGGAGAATAAACATGTATATTACCTGCCTTGATATGGAGGGCGTGCTCGTCCCCGAAATTTGGATCGAATTTGCCCGCGAGAGCGGCATTCCCGAGCTGACGCGCACCACGCGCGACGAGCCGGACTACGACAAGCTGATGAAATGGCGCCTGGGCGTGCTCCGCGAGCACGGCCTGGGACTCAAGGAAATTCAGGAGACTATCGCGCGCATCGACCCGCTGCCGGGGGCGAAAGAATTCCTCGACAAGCTGAGATCTGAGACGCAGGCCATCATTTTGAGCGACACCTTTGAGGAATTTGCACAACCGCTGATGAAAAAACTCGGCTGGCCGACCATTTTCTGCAACTCTCTCGAGGTGGACGCCGACGGATTCATCAGCGGCATCAAGATGAGATGCGAGCATTCCAAGCTTACGACCGTGCGCGGCCTTCAGTCCATCGGCTTTGAGACCATCGCCAGCGGCGACAGCTACAACGACCTCGAAATGATCGAAGCGTCCAAGGCGGGCTTCCTGTTTCGCACGACGGAAAAGATCAAGCACGACTACCCGCATCTGCCCGCTTTTGAGGGCTACGACGAGCTTTTAGCGGCCATCGAGCAGGTCATCCGCGCATAAGGGAAAAACAAATATCCAGCTCGAATAAAATAATATTCATTCAAAATTTGTTCATTTTGACGATTGACTTTTTTCTCCAAAAAATTATTATAATCAGGCGAAACGCAGGGGAAATTCTCCTGCAAGGCAAACATTTGTAATAAAATAGGAGGAGAAAAATGTTTAGCTTTCTGATCTGCCTCGCATTGCTGATCGGCGGCTACTTCGTTTACGGTGGCATCGTCGAAAAGACCTTCGGCCCTGACGACCGTGAAACGCCGGCTGTCAAGATCAACGATGGCGTGGACTATGTGGTTCTGCCGCAGTGGAAGCTGTTTATGATCCAGCTTCTGAACATCGCGGGCCTCGGCCCCATCTTCGGTGCCCTGCAGGGTGCTCTGTGGGGGCCCATCGTGTTCCTGTGGATCACCTTTGGTACGATTTTTGCCGGTGCGGTTCACGACTATTTCTCCGGTATGATGAGCGAGCGTAACGAAGGCGCTTCCATCTCCGAGATCGCCGGTATCTATCTGGGCGGCGCAATGAAGAACGTCATGCGCGTGTTCAGCGTGGTGCTGCTCGTTATGGTCGGTACGGTCTTTGCGGTCGGCCCTGCCGGTCTGATTGTCACCCTGTTCAAGAACGGCGGCCACGAGGGCATCGTCGCCACGACCCTGTTCTGGCTGATTATCGTTCTTGTCTACTACTTCATCGCGACTTTCATTTCCATCGATAAGATCATCGGTAAGATTTACCCCCTGTTCGGTATCTGCCTGATCATCATGGCCATCGGTGTTGCCGTCGGCATCTTCACCAAGCCTGAGTACACCATCCCCGAGATCTGGAACAACTTCGGCTCCATGCATCCCTCGGGCACCCCGGTGTGGAGCTTCATGTTCATCACCGTTGCCTGCGGCGCGATCTCCGGCTTCCATGCCACGCAGAGCCCCCTGATGGCTCGCTGCATGAAGAGCGAGAAGCAGGGCCACTTCGTCTTCTACGGCGCGATGGTCTGCGAGGGTGTTATCGCTCTGATCTGGGCTGCTGCCGGCTGCTCCCTGTATGAGGTCACCGGCGGTCTGAACACCGGCCTTGCCGCGGCTCTCGCCAATGGCCAGTCTGCTGCCATCTACGACGTCTGCTCCAAGACCATGGGCGGCGTGGGCATCGCACTCGCCATGCTCGGCGTTATCGCCTGCCCCATCACCTCCGGCGATACGGCCTTCCGTTCCGCCCGTCTTGTTCTGGCTGACTGGTTCAAGATCGACCAGAAGAAGTGGCAGAACCGCCTGATGCTCTGCGTGCCCGTCCTCGGCGTCGGCGCGATCCTCGGCATCGGCAATGCCCTCGGCAAGATCGACTACACTGTCATTTGGCGTTACTTCAGCTGGACGAACCAGACCCTCGCCATGATCGTTCTGTGGGCCGCTTCCATGTACCTCTTCTATGATAAGAAGAACTACTGGATCACCGCTGTTCCCGCTACCTTTATGAGCGCTGTGTCCGTGACGTACTTCCTGCTGGGCAACGAGTGCCTCGGCCAGTTCCTGAATACCAAGACTGCTGATGGCGCTACCGTTTACAACACTGCTGTTGCTTACCCCGTTGGTGTCATTGTTGCCGTCCTGTTCCTCGGTATCTTCCTGTACACCATCAAGAAGCGCAATCCCCAGCCTCACTACGAGACGCTGCACAAGTAAACCATTCGTAGAGCGGTGGGAGAATCCTCTCCCACCGCTTTTTTCAGATTTTGGAGGAGCTTTATGATTTTTGCACCTGTGCGCCTTGGCGAAACGAGTCTCAACGCCGAAGCTGTCGCCGCGGACAAGAAGTCCTGCAAGCGTTTCGGCCCCTGCGGCGTGGGGAAAGAGGCGCTGTTTTTGAATAGCTATTTTATCGACCGGCGCTACTATGTCGCCTTTTCGTCGGTGCGCCGCGTCTTCAAGCGCGTGGCGATGAGCCAGGGCGGCTTTTCGGGCCAGGGCGTGTTCGGCGCGATCCCCTATCTCGTGGTGCAGTATGACGGCGGGAAGGAAAAGCAGTGTACCTTCAAGCGCGAGGAAGACGTGGACGCGATGCTCGCCTATATCGGGGAAGTGCATCCCGAGATCCCGACGCTGAGCGTCGGCGGCGAGCAGCGCTTGGAGCAGAAGGCAAAGGAAGAGGCCGCGCGCTATCTTTCCGAGCTGACGAGCGACGCACAGAGCGCGAAAGAAGAGCTGGAAAAGGCGCAGAAGTTCCTCTCCGGCTACCCCGAGCTGACAGAGCAGCTCTCCAAGGCGGCCAGAGCCAAGCGTGTGAACCAGCATACGAACCCCGCCTACCGCTGGGTCGCGCTGGCCATCGTGCTGGCGGGCGCAGCGGCGCTGGTGTACGGCATCATCTCGTGGCGCAACGGCGGAGATTTCGGCATGTATTTTGCCCTCTTCGGCTTTGCGGCGATCTTCTTCTTTTCCGGCGCGCACGTGCTGCCCACGGCGAAGAACAACAAAAAGGCCGTCGCCCGCGCCTGGGAAGAGGCACAGGCCAACCTTGCCCACGTCCTGCCGGACGATTTTCCGCTGCCGGCGCGCTATGCGCACCCTGTCGTGCTCACGCGCATGATCCGCATCCTGCGCGAGGGCCGCGCCCAGAGCGCAGATGAGGCGCTCGAGGTGCTGAAATCTGACCTCAAGGCGCTCAACGCCGACGTGCAGGTCTCGCAGGAGGAATACGACGAGGTCGTCGCGATCAAGTCGATGTTCCTGCTGAGCGATTATCAGTGAGCGGATATTGATTCATTTCGTCAAAAAGCCCATGGATTTTGCAAACCCATGGGCTTTTTTCTGTCGCCTGGCAAGTGAATATAAGAGCGGTAAAAGAAAAATGCTTGCAAAGCGATCGCTT
>OIYH01001908.1_pt1 | contig 11379 bp, 20 predicted proteins | sample 1587911 | NCBI WGS metagenome assembly OIYH01 (sample SAMN03283252) | human gut metagenome | biome: human-associated habitat; material: feces | host: Homo sapiens | place: USA | collected 2013
ATTTTTGGTGCGCCTGCAGGAACTCGAATCCTGGGCCCTCTGATTAAAAGTCAGAGCGGATGCGGGCTTGTGCGGTTTTGTGCGGATGGCATTGCCGTTAAAACGTTGTTTTTTTGCTTTGCCGGGTGCTTGACTTTGCTGTTGCAGGTAGTCAAAAAGTAGTCAGGTTGCGGTGGCAAAGTAGTTGTCCAGGCGGTCGACCACCTGCAGGCTGTCGGCGGCCTCCAGATGAGTATATATGTTGGCCGTCATTTGAATGCTGGCGTGGCCCAGCAGCTGCTGCGCGGTGCGCAGGTCAACCCCGGCACGGTACAGGTTGGTGGCGTAGGTGTGGCGCAACATGTGAGCGTGAATGGGCAGGGGGAAGTGCGGCTCCACGTGGGTGGTCCACATCTTCTGGTAAGCGGACTGGGTCATAATCTGGCCGCGGGCGTTGGGGACGACGTACTCGCTGGAGCGGGGCGTTTCGGCCAGGATGAGGCGCAGCGCGGCGGGGATGGGCACAATGCGGTTGGCCGAGGGGCTTTTTAGCTCCATGCTCGGGTCATGGCGGTTGCTGCCTGCAGGAAAGCTCACCGCACGCGCCACGATCAGCCCGGCGGGGCCTATGTCCGTCCAGCGCAGGCCCAGGGCCTCTTCCCGGCGCAAGCCGCAGTAGATGCACAACGCACAGAACGCTCGCGCCCGCGGCTCTGTGACGTCCTCCAGCAGGCGGGTGTACTCGGAAGGGCTGAGATATTCCTTGCGTTTTGCCTTGGCGTGGCGCGTGATTTTTAGTCCCTCGGTTGGATCGCTGCTGATGAGGTGGTTTTGTTTGGCGCTTGTAAAAATTTGTCGGGCTGTTATCAACACTTTATGCTGCAAGCTCTCCGACAGATCGGCCACGCCGGACAGCACCCGGCGGATGTGCACCGGGCGCACGGCGCGCAGCTCCATGCTGCCGATGATGTCCATAATGTGCAGGTTGTAGGCGTCCCGATACATCCGCACGGTGGCGGGGCGCAGATCGGACTTGTAGGTGGTGAGCCAGATTTTAGCCCACTCGCCGACGGTGGTGGTGTCGCCAACCTCTAAGCCGGCATCATCCTCTGCCATGGCCCGGCGGGCGGCGGCGTTGACCTCTGCCTGCGTTTTGCCGTAGACCAGCTTTGTTTTTCCGTTGGAAAAGGTGACGCGGCGCTGGTAGCGCCCGTCCTTGCGTTTTTTTAGTGCCATTTTGACAAAAATCCCCCGTGGTACTTGTGCCAAGTGCCCGGCGGGTGGTATAATACGAGTGCTGGGTCGTATTGTGTCCACCCCGGACACGCGATTCTATAAGCCTGTGGTGCTGGTAACACCGCGGGCTTTTTTTATTTTGTCTTTGCAAAAATATAAAGCGATACAATCAGCAGCGCGCCGAAAAGAATGGCTATATTCTCGGCCTGCAATGCGGCACATACAACACCAAAAACAATCCCGGCTGCAATACCCAAAACGCTGATTTTGTTGACCTTGGCCTTTTTCTCCGGCTCTAAGGTACTCAGCTTAGATTCCTTTTTAGGCTTTGGTGCTTTTTCTTTTTTGGATTTTGCCGCCGTTTTTTTATCTGCCCGTCGGATTTGCTCTTGACGAACAGTGTGCAGCGCGTTTTGCGCACGCTCAAATATTTCTTTATCAACTCCAAGCCCAACATCCGAAACGGCTTTACAGTAGGCCAACACATCTTTGGAATAGGCCAGAAACGCTTTATCATTAAGGCTGGCTACAACGTCGGCGTCCAGGAACAGCGGCGGCGTGGAGAGGTCGACGGTGCTCTCGCTGGTGTCCTCGCAGTCGTCGTGGACGTCCTCGACCTGACTGGCGGCGTGCCTTTTGCTGTTTGAAGATGAGAGGTGCTCACGGTAGGACAGGCCGGTGCCGGGTGCGGATGTGTGAACGGTTGTGCCGGTTCTACTGTTCATAGACACGCCGCCGTATTTTCCGCCGATGCTGATGCCCGCGCTCTTTTTACCAAGATTCACGTGCACGCCAGGGGCTACTTTTATACGTTTTTTATAATTTAATCCCATGATAACCTCCGTTGCTGCTGACTTTTCCGCGATTGCGACATATTTTTTTGATGTGGCACGGTATGATAGGGTTATACCTAGAACCACAAAATTTTACAACAATTTTGTTTAAAATGCGGGTTGAATAACAACTAACAGTTGTTTATAATGAAGATAACGAAAGGGGGACAACAGATGGACGATAGCGACGCCATGATTCGCGAAATCAACTACATACTGCGCCGCAACCGCAACGCTCTGTTTTTGCGCAAGGCATTGACGCGGCTGCTGACGCTGGAACGAATCTGGCATTAGTACAAGGCCCGGAGGCTTACTCCGGGCTATTTTTTTTGTACTCCTCCACAACGTTGTCCACCAACCTGCGGACGGCGGCCTTGTCCTCCTCCGGCAGATGCCAATAGGCGCGCAGAATGCGGACGATGACCGGGTCGTTTGCGCCGATGGACTCCATAATAAGGTTAAACTCGGCGTCATCATCAAGGCGGTTGTACATTTCCCCCTCTCCGGTGCGTAGCCAGGTTTCGGAGACGTTGAACTCGCGGCAGATCGAGCGGATGGTTTGGTCAGATGGGTTCTTTTTTCCATTCTCAATATTGCTGCAAGAGGGGGCAGTAATTCCGATACGATCCCCGAACTTTTCCAGGGTCAGGCCTTCATTTTTACGCACCAATTTAATACGTTCGTTCAAAACTCTATCACCTCCTCGGTACAAGTATAGGATAACATATCTCTAGAAAAAAATCAAGCATTATTTTTGCCTAAGCTAAAAAATAATGCTTGACAAGTTTTCTAGGAAATGCTATAATTTAGCCATGGCAAGAAAAAGACAGGAGGTGAGCCAAGTGGCCGACAACAAAATCACCGCAACCCGCCCGGGGCTGGATGCCGTCAAGTGCGTGGATATGCAGACTTTGACCGAGAAAATCAAGCATCTGCCGCCGCAGGCAATCAGCTACATAGCAGGTGCTGTCGAGATGGCAAGCCTGCTGCAAAACAAGGGGGCTTGAAAATGAAGCGTAAAACCGCAATCAAATTTATGATGAGCACTTGCTATAAAAATATGGATCGGAACACGATCACGCAGCTTTTTGACCACGGCAGAAAAATTACTCCTAATTATAGCAACGACCAGATTCTGTACATATTGCTACGCACATGCGAAATATGGGCGGGGCTGAATGGCCAGCCCGAGCAACAAGGCCGTGCTGCCTTTAAAATTTTTGAGCTCTTTTCGCGCCAAACAAAACGAGGGAGGGATATAAATGGACAACACCGCATTGCAACCGGTCCTTGACGCCCTGCTGGAAACGCTGGCGGAAAGGGTGGCGGACAAGATTGCCCCGCAGCGCAAGGAACTGTACACCGTGCAGGACCTGTGCGAACGGTACGGCGTGAGCGACGACACGATCACCCGCTGGATGCGGGCGGGGGAGTTTGGCGAGACAGTCAACCCGACGCCGCGCATCCATCTGGCCACGCTGGCGGGCATCACGGAGTTTGACGCCCGGCACACCGGCCCTGCCTACGCGGGCCAGCCGGCCGCCCCAACACGCCGCCGTATCAGCCGGGCCGACCCCGGCAGAATTTAAGTGTGTCCAACATGGACACAAGAAAGAGGTTACACAATGGAGCATCACATCAAGGCCGTATGGTCTGACAATGGTGACGGCACAGTTTGCCTGCGCACGGAAGTTGCCGGCGAGAACGGTGACGTAATCCGGGCACTGGCCGACATCACCGCCCAGCTGATGGAGCAGGCCGAGCAGCAACATATTGATCCGACCCTTGTTCTGGTGGAGCTGGGCCGCGCCATTGGCAATGCATACGCCCGCAAGGGCACGATGGCCAAGGAGAGCGTCACCGTAGACCTCTCCGGCTGGACGACAGATAAGGAGGGCAAAGATGAGTAAATCCACATACATCAACGCCGAGAGTGTTGACGGCACTGTAACCATCCGCTCCGGCGGCAAAGGCCTTGACGTGCTGATGCTCTCCGCAGAGGTGTTCTGCAGCACGCTGTACAGCAAACTCAAGAAGGACTGCCCCGACAGTGACCGCTTGGAGATTGCCCACGGCCTTATTGATGATATTATGGAAAAGCTTAAGACAGAACAGGTGACGACCATTGCTTTACCGCGGGATTTCCTTGCGGAAAAGTGATGCACTGCAAAACATACAAGGAGGTGCGCAGATGACGCCCGATGATATCGCCTGGGTGCAGGGCCGGCTGCGCGGCTGTAAGTATCTGGTCTCCACGCTGCACAAATGCGCCCAGTGTCTGGGCGTGGACGATGATGAGCTATTGGCCGAGCTGGGCTTTGAGAGCGAAGCCGCCCTCAAAGCAGCCTACCCCAGCAAGCTGCGGGGCCGCGGCGGAGATCACCGCGGCCATACCTACACAAAGCCCGACGAGGGGACGATGCACGAGGCCGTGCTGATGTTCTACGGCGGCGTGGACATGGACGTTGTAAAGCGGCTGATGGGCTATGCCGGAAGGATAACCAACGGGGCGATCACGCTGCGCTGCACGCGCTGGAAGGAAAAGCACCCCGTCGCGGCGTGCCGACTGCCGCACAGCCGGGCGACCCAGGCACAAATACGAAAAAAGGGAGAAATCAAGATGGACATTGACAAGAAAGGGCTGCCCGCGTACTGCTACGCGATAGCGCCCAAGACCGGACTGCCGGTACGGATTTTCCGGGGCGAGCACGCCATGTTCGGTGTGCGGCCTGACATGGTGGTGAGCAAGGCCAACGAGCAGATCAGCGTGGACGCCCGACAGGCGGCGGCCATGGTGGGGGGCGTGCTCTACGGTTGGGACGGTCCGCGCGCCGACCCCGCCCAGTATGATGACGATGGGGTCTACATTGGCCCACAGTGAGGAGGAACTCATGGAAAACGAAATTAAAACCAACGAGAGGCAACAGGCCCAGGCACTCGGGCTGCTGAACGCCAAGGATGTGGTCGTCAGCGTCGTGAAGGTGACGGCGGATGGTGTGAGCATCAAGCTCTGGCCCGATGCCGACGCGGTGCGCGGCGTGCTGGGCGAGGTTGCCCAGCTGGCGCAGGTTCCCGGCGGGTACAGCCTGCGGCGCTATGTGTGCGGGCGGGCGCTGTACTGCGCCGTGCAGCTGGGCGATGCCACGCGGGACGCGCCCTGCCCGGCGGGCTACCATGTGCACAGTGACGCCAACCTCAACGAGGCCGACGGCAGCCTGATCGCGGCGGCGGCGGAGTGGGGCATCGGCAAGGGCGTGTTTGACCTGCCGCCCCTGCGCATCTCGGCGGGCAAAGTGCATATTGTGCCAAAGGCCAAGGACGGCACCAACGTCATCGAGCGGTACATCCTGGACGATGTGCTGACGCTGGACGACATCACCTACAACGATGACGAGAGCGTCGCCGCCCTGCGCGTGCGCAAGCGGGATGGGGGAATCATTGCATGGCAAGCAAACTGATTGCCCACCTGGCCGCGTGGTACATCCCGACAGGGCGCACCGACCTGGACGGCATGGAGGGTCTGACCGTGGACTACGGATACCTGCTGGAGGCGCGGCGGATGCACACCGAGCTGGAAGCCCGCGCCCGCGGCCAGCCCCTGATGGTAGAAATCGAGATCAAGCCGGTGCGGGACAAGCGGACGCTGGACCAAAACCGGCTGATGTGGGCCTTGCTGAACAAGCTGGCACAGGCATTGAGCGGCGGCACCCCCGGCGGGGTGACTGCCGAACAGTGCTATCTGGACCTTTTGGCCGACTACGGCGCCGAGGTGGAGACCTGGCGCGTACCGCTTAAGGCACTGCCCGCGCTGCGCCGCGCCTACCGCGTTGTGCAGGTCGTGGACGTGCTGGAGGGAAACGCGTGCATCGTGCGGCTGGGCATGGGCAGCTCGACATTTGACCGGGCGCAGATGCGGGAATTTATTGACCGAATCTTTGACCGGCTGGCCGAAGCGGGCGTAGACGACGCCGAGACAACCGAGCAGTACCGGGAATGGAGGCGTGCGGATGGCTAAGAGCATTTTGCAGAAGGATAAAGAGTGCTACCTTTGCCGCCGGTTCTATAACCTGCGCACGGTACGGGGGCTGGAAGAGCACCACATCTTCTACGGCCGCGGACGGCGCGCGCTGAGCGAGCAGTACGGCCTGAAGGTCTGGCTGTGCCACGACCACCACAACGAGCCGCCCCTGGGCGTCCATTTTGACCCCGGTGCCCGGCGGGTTCTGGAACAGGCAGCACAATTTGCTTTTGATGAACTCCACGGCCCCGGCAGCTTTGCCAGGGTGTTCGGGGAAGAAATTTAGTTTTTAGGAGGATGCAAACAATGGATGCACGGTATAAGCCCAGGTTGCACAGCGTCGATAACATTATTCAGACGCAAATTCTGGGCGGAGAAGTAAGCCACAAACAGATTGATGCCATCCAAGAAGAGGCGCTGGATGTCGTCCTCACGGCGCTGAACGGCGAGGCGGGAATGTCTGACTCGGATATCCCTTTTTTGTGCGCGGCTCTGCATTTCTGGCGCGATGAACTGATCGAGAGGATGCGCAGAGAACACCCTGACGCCCTTGAGGCCGAGAAGGCCGCTTATATCTTGATGAAGCGGCATTGTCAGGGCGAGGGCGTAAAAGCTGGAGGTGATGAGTAATGCCCCAGATCGTAAACAAAAAGAGCGTGCTGGAGATGGCGATGGGCGCCATTGCCGAGATCACCGACTATGAGGTTGAGCGGGTCGTAGCGAACATCATGGACCCCAACACCAACGCAACGGCCAAGCGCAAGATCACCATCACGCTGACGTTCGCGCCGGACGACTACCGCCAGCAGATCGGCATGGACGCGCAGGCAAAGACCACCCTCGCGCCGATCCAGCCTGTGCGCACAAGTCTGTGCATTACCAAGGCGCGGGACGGCAGCCTGCTGCTGGCCGAGATGACGCCGCAGGTCCCCGGACAGGTGGACATGGACGGCGATGAAACACCGATGCCCGCAATGGCCCGCGTGGGCCGTGCCGGGTATTAACACACAGAAAGGATAAGACAATGGAAAACAGCTTTTTGAAAGACGCTATTGACCGCATTGTGGAGCTGGCGACCCCCTTCACCCTGGAAACGCGCAGCGGGCATCAGTTCTGCTCCACCTACCTGCACGAGGTCAAGCCGGAGGTTGAACTCCCGGCACGGTACTCGGTGGACACGCTGGAGGCGCTGGTCAAGCTGATCCGCACCGAGGGCGTCGGCCAGGCACCGCTGCTGTATGTGCGTGTGGACAGCGCCCGGCGGGTTATGGTGGATACTACATACACGCATAAAGAATACGCAGAGTTTAGCCGTCTGCCGCTGTATGAGGCCGTGAGCGATGTGCCGAGCATTACCGTCAACCAGGAGATGAGCCAGGAGCAGGCCGTCGTGGAATTGCAGAGCCTGTACGCCGTTACCCCGGACCGCGACTACTTGCTGGCGCTGCTGAGCCGCATTGACGTCAATCAGGGCGTGTCCAGTGTGGACAACGGGATCAGTCAGGAGGTCAGCGTCCGTACCGGCGCGGTGCTGAAGGAGCAGCAGACGGTGCAGCCCATCGTCCACCTGCAGCCCTACCGCACTTTCCTTGAGGTCGAGCAGCCCGCCAGCGACTTCCTGCTGCGCTTGAGCAAGTCGGGCTACCCGGCGCTGCACGAGGCTGACGGCGGCGCGTGGAAGCTGGAGGCCAAGCGCAACATCGCCGCTTATCTGGGCGAGCAGCTGGCCGATCTGGTGGAGCGCGGCAGTGTGGTGGTGATGATCTGATGCTGAATATCTGTGCATTGCAGGGCCGCCTGGCCCGGGACCCGGAGCTGCGGCAGACCAACACGGGCAAGCAGGTGGCGACGTTCACCCTGGCCGTTGACCGCGGGCGCAGGGACGCAAACGGGCAGAGTCAGGCGGACTGGATACCTGTTATCGCGTGGGAGAAGGCCGCGGAGTTCGCCTACAAGTGGCTGCACAAGGGCCAGATGGTGGCGGTGGACGGACGGCTCCAGAGCCGCACCTACACAGCCAAGGACGGCACCAACCGCACCGTGCTGGAGGTCGTCGCCAACAACATCAACTTCTGCGGCAGCAAGGCGGACAACGCAGGGGCTCTTTCAGCTCCCACTGAGGGACCCAGAGTGGGCGCGACCGCACCGGAGTACAGCCGCGGGCCGGGTGACGACTTCGCCCTGATTGAGGACGAGGGCGACCTGCCGTTCTGACGTTTAAAACTTGATAAGACCTGAACAGGGATGCGCTGCTAAAAAACAGCGCGGCGCACCCCTGTGTTAAGGTCAGCCTTTTTTAGAGGTGCTGACATGGACAAACCTGCTTTTTTTGCGATACTGCCCGCCGCCGTGCGGTACGATGCGCGGCTGAAACCGATGGAGCGGATACTGTACGGCGAGATCACGGCGCTGGCCGACCAGACCGGATACTGCTACGCGTCAAACCGGTATTTTATCGAACTGTACGGCGCCGGAGAACGAACTGTGCAGGGCTGGATAAAAAACCTGGCCGACTGTGGGTACATCACGGTGGAAATGTTCGGCGGTGCCGGACAGGGTCGGTGCGAGCGCCGCATGACCCCGCTTTTTGGCTTGCGGGATGTGCGGCAGACCCCCGCAGATTTAAGTGCCACCCCCGCAGAAAATTGCGGGGATACCCCCGCAGAAAACTGCGCCCCACCCCCGCAGAAAACTGCGGGTAGAACAATACAAGATAATAATACAAGTAATAACAATACAACGCGTGCGTGCGCGCGAGGGTTTGACCGGTTCTGGGCGGCTTATCCGCGTAAGGTCGGCAAGGGGGCCGCTGAACGCAGCTTTGAGCGCATTCGCCCGGACGCCGCCCTGCTGGACGGTATGCTGCGGGCCATTGAGACCCAGCGCCAGAGCGACACATGGCAGCGCGGCTACATCCCGAACCCCGCCACCTGGTTGAATCAGCGCCGGTGGGAGGATGAGCCGGACGGTGTGGCCGCCACGGCGGTGCAGCAGACACCGCACAGCCCGCCGCCGCCCACGCCAGTGCTTGACCCCGGCGGCGACATCACCAAATTGTGGGGAGCTTGGGAAGAATGAGAGCCGAGACGATAACGCATCAAGACGCATTCATCGGCGCTGTGATGCTGCGGGGTATGAGCGATAAAAAAGCGGCCCGGGCGTCGGTGCTGAAACTCTCCCCCGCCATGTTTGAAGAGGGCGTGCGGCGGGATGTGTTCGCCGCCATGCAGCGGATGGCCTACGCGGGCGAGGATGTCGGCGACCCTGTCCTCATCGTCAGCCGGGCCGCCCAGGAAAACAACCAGGACGTGGCCGACGTCAAGGTCTACGTCACCCGGGCGGCGGAGACCTGCCCGGCGGTGTCCAACCTGGACAACTACGCCGCGCTTGTGGTCGAGGACTACCGGCTTGACCTGCTGCAATCGGCCCTGCTGGCCGCGTGCAGCAGCAACAGCAGCGCCGACCGCATCTGCGCCAAGGTGCGGGCCGCGCTGAATATGCAGGACGCCATTCTGGCTACCCAGGCCGACGGCAGCGGGCAGATATTCACCGCTGTGCTGGAGAAGGCGGTGGCCGCGCTGGAAAAGCCGGACACACTGCTGCGTACCGGCTGGCGGCAGGTGGACCGCTACGGCCTGTTTGAACCGACCAACACTGTGGTCGTGGCCGGGCGGCCAGGCTGCGGCAAGACCGACCTGACCATCAACCTGGCGGCCCGGTTGAGCCTGCGGAAAAAAGTCTACTACCTGACGCTGGAAGAAAGCGCTGTGAAGCTGATGCACCGAATCATTTCGAAAACGGCCCGGGTGGACGCGGGCCGAATGCGGGACCGAAAGCTCAGCCGACAGGAGCTTGCTAATATCAAAGCTGTGCAGGCCATGATGGCGAATCACCACAACATGATCCTGGAGGATGTCGAGGACGTGGGCGGCGCGGCGACGCTGGACATGATCCGCGCCCGGCTGCTGACCTACAAGCCGGATGTGGCGATCATCGACCACATCGGCCTGATCGCGAGTACAGACCCGCGGGCCAAGGAGTATGACCGCCTGAGCGAGATAACCCGGCAGTTAAAACTTTTAGCCATGCAGATGGGAATCGTCATCATCGAGCTGTGCCAGCTCAACCGCGGCGGCGCGGCGGCCCAGTACGGCACGCTGGCCGAACTGCGGGGCAGCGGCACGATAGAACAGGACGCAAACGCAGTTGTTATGGTGCGCACACTACCGCCCGGCGGGGCAGAACTGCACGACACCAACGACTACCGGGCTACCGGCATCATGATCGCCAAAAATCGGGAAGGCGGTCTGGGCGAGGTGCCCATGCAGTGGCGCCCGCAGTACCACGACTGGATACCCGATGGAGACATCTACCCGCAGGACGAGGGCGGCGAGAGCGGCCCAAAATTTGAAAGTTACGAGCAACAGAAAATGTGATTTTACAGGGGGATTTACAAGATGGACAAAATCGCAATTATCAACTTGAAGGGCGGCGTCGGGAAGAGCGTCACCGCCTGCAACCTTGCCGCCGAGCTGGCAGCCAAGAGCCTGGCCGTGCTGGTCGTTGACCTGGACAAGCAGGGAAATACGAGTAAATTTTTCGGCACGCTGGACTACGACAGGCCCAGCGTGGCCGAGGTGATGCTTGGCGAGAATACCGCAGAAGAAGCACTGGTCTGTGAGACAGGCACGACGGCGGTGCACCTGCTGCCCTGCGATATGCGGATGCTGAAGGCGAACCGCACGATCCTGATGGACAACGGCCCGCGCCAATACTACCTGCGGGATGCGCTGGAAGCGGTGGAAGATAACTACAACTATTGCCTGATGGACTGCCCGCCGGATCTGGACATGGGCAGCATCAATGCCCTGTGCTCGGCAGACTGGGTCATCATCCCGGTGGACTGCGATGAGTGGGCCTGCGACGGTATGCGGGAGATTCTGGACCAGATCGAGCAGGTGCAGATGTACTACAACCCGCGGTTAAAAATTATGGGCGCGCTGCTGACCAAGTACCGCCGCACGAAATACGCGGCGGGGGTCACGGCAGAGCTGCTGAAAATGCCCGGCGTGTCGCTGCTGCAGACGGTCATCCGCTACACGGTCCGCGTCAGCGAAGCCAAGAGCGCCCATATGCCGCTGCACGTTTATATGCCGGACTGCTCGGCAGCGGCAGACTACAAGGCGCTGGCCAATGAGGTCGATGGCATTGTGTCCAAAGTGGACACGCCGAGAAAGGAGAACGCATGATGAGCAAGGGATTTGCAATAGCGGATATTTTGGGCAGCCAGGCCCGGCAGGCTGCCCCGGCGGG
>OIYH01001909.1_pt1 | contig 11377 bp, 19 predicted proteins | sample 1587911 | NCBI WGS metagenome assembly OIYH01 (sample SAMN03283252) | human gut metagenome | biome: human-associated habitat; material: feces | host: Homo sapiens | place: USA | collected 2013
CACAGGAAGGGGGAACCTAAATGGCATACGGTTCTTTTAACGCAGGCCCCGGCAAAGCGCCGGATGAAGATGTCGTTCGCACTGACCAGATCGGCGTACCCGGTGGCATTGCAACGCTGGACGCGGACGGCCATTTGACCGAATCGCAGCGCCCGGAATCTGACACCTATTCCAAGGCTCAGACCGACCAGAAAATCAGCTCTGCCGTCGATGCCCACAACTCCGCAGAGAATGCACACGGCGATATTCGCGCCACCGTGGCCGCGATGAACGCCAGCATTAAGGCAATCGAGCTGAAATTCGGCACGAACGTCACCAAGAATCCTTTTTCTGCCACGTTCGGCAGCCTTGACGGCCTGACCGTCACCGGCGCGTGGAACGCAGATCAGGCAAGGGTGGAGTTCTGATGGCTGAACAACCGTTCAAAGTTGGGCGCAATGCAAAGGAACTTCTGCGATACACCCTGCGGGCAACGCGCACCGTGTCCGACGATATAAGCCGGAGCGATGCACGGGCTGTATTTCAGAAAGCAGCGGCCCTTGAAGATGTCAAAGACATTCAGAAAGTGTGCGAAACTGCTGTCCATGCCCTCGATACGAAAAACCGAGAAGGCTTTACCAAAAGCACCTACCGGCTTTATGGAGAGGGCATTCGCATGACCGCCCGGCAAATCCTGCTGGATGCCTATGCAGCAAACAACGTCAATTTTCAGACCGACTATGACAAGCGCCTTGAGAAAATCGGTGCCGTCATTGATGGCTGTTCGTTGCTGCTGCAATATCTGCAACTCTGCACAGAAGACGGCATTATCAGCGTGAAGAAATCCGGCATCTGGACGAAAAAGGTAACGGACGTGAAATACCCGGCTATGAAGTGGCTGACGTCGGAACGCGAACGTGCCGAGTCCCTCCGGCAGACGGCAGAAAAGGAACAGCTTCAAAGGCTTGTAAAAGCCCTGAGAGCCGCCCTCGCACCGCCTGACCCGGAAGAAGAAAAAGCAAGCGGCTGACCGCTTTGCATAGGGGTATAGCTTATATTCTGACGCTGCCGTCTGGTGGCTGCGCTCTCCGAACACCAACAATACGAACAACGTCTGGAACGTCAACTCCGATGGCTCCAACAACAACAACTGGTACAACAATTCGTATGGTGTCCGCCCCGCTCTGATGGAACCGTGAAACGAGTAAGCCACGGCCGAAAGTAGTGCGCCCATCAAAGGAGGCTATATCCCATCGCTTCCCGCAGCAGGGAAGCGATAAATACATCCCGCTGAGGTGGGCCATCCCGCAGGGATGCAGCCCACTACCGCATCAGCGAACCAGCGGAGGATCATCCTTGACGTATGAAGAACTTTGCAGCTTTGAGGTGTTGTATAACGCATACCTTGAAGCCCGGAAAGGAAAACGCAGCAAGAGCAAAACAATCGAGTATGAAAACCATGCGCTGGCCTGCACAGAAAAACTCTCCCGCAAGCTGGCTGTCTGCAATGTGCGGCAGCCAGACGGGAGCGTCCGGCAGATGATACGGTATGTGCCAAGCAAGTTTGAGGTTTTCGCAGTATATGAGCCAAAGAAACGGATGGTACACGCACCCGCTTTTGTCGATAAAGTGGTTTTGCACGCGCTGGTGGATAATGTTCTGTACGATGCCCTGACAAAGAGCTTTATCCGGGACAGCCACGCCAGCCAGAAAGGCAAGGGGACGGACGACGGCCTAATGCGCCTGAAAACCCACATGGTGGACTATTACCGCCGGAGTGGGCACGGTGCTGACGGCTGGGTGCTGAAAGGCGACGTCCGCCACTTCTTCGCCAGCATTGACCACAAAAAGCTGAAACGGAAGCTAAAAGCCATTCTGAACAAACGCGGCGTTGACCCGCGTGTTTATGAGCTGCTTTGCATCTATATCGACGTGATGAACGACGGGCTGCCGCTGGGCTACCAGACCAGCCAGCTTTTCGCTCTCATGTTTTTGGATGAGTTCGACCACATCATAAAGGAAAAGTACCGCATTGCCTGCTATGGCCGGTACATGGATGATTTCTATATCATCTGCCCGGACAAGCGAAAGTTGCAGTGTATCTTGAAGGATGTGCGGGCACTTATGGACAGCTACGGGCTGGAACTGAACCAGAAAACGGCCATCTTCCCGCTGCGAAACGGCATTGATTTTCTTGGCTTCCACTCATACCTGACCGAGACCGGCGCAGTCGTCCAAAAGCTGCGCCGGGACAGTGCCAAACGGATGAAGCAGAAAATCAAGTATTGGGAAAGCGCATACCCGGCAGGCGAGGTGACGAAGGAAGAAATCCTTCGGAGCTTTGCCGCATGGGATGCCCACGCGGCCCACGGCGATACTTATTCTTTGCGCCGCCAGTATGCGGACAGGCTCGAAAAATTGCTTGGCTGCACAATTTCCATCCACCGAAAAATCAACTCGAATAAACTCGCACGAGAACGACGCAGAGCGCGGCAATGCCGCTTTATCTACAAGAAGCAGCATAAAGCCCTGTCTGTTTCAATCTCGCAAAATACGCGGCCCGCAGGCGTTTTGCCGTGGGCCTGATTTTATTAAGGAGGTAACAATGGCAAATGCGAAGCTCAGCACGAAGGCCGTTGGCAGCACCGTTAAAATCAAAGTAAACGGTGCGGTCAAGGACTTTATTATTGTGCATCAGGGCAAGCCGTCCGGCATCTATGATGATTCCTGCGACGGAACGTGGGTGCTGCTTAAAGACATTTACACCACCAGCACGTTCGGCAGCAACAACTCCTATAAGGATTCCAGCATTCATTCCTACCTGAACAGCACCTTCTATAACCTGATTGATTCCGAAATTCGGGCGGCAATCAAACAGGTGAAGATCCCGTGCCAGAATGGCACGGGCAGCGGCGGCAGCCTTGCCACCGGCGCAAATGGTCTTTCCACCAAAGTATTCCTGCTGTCTGGCTATGAAGTTGGCTGGACGACCAGCGACAACAGCTATTTCCCGAAAGATGGTGCAAAGCTTGACTACTTTGGAAGCGGCTCTGGCGGCAACAGCAAGCGTGTCGCCTACAACGGCAGCAGCGCTGCCGTCTGGTGGCTGCGCTCTCCGTACACCGGCAATGCGAACGGCGTCTGGTTCGTCGGCTCCGATGGCTCCAGCAACCTCGGCTGGTGCAGCAATTCGTATGGTGTCCGCCCCGCTTTCATTCTTCCCTCTACACTCGTGGTCTCTGACGACGGCACGGTCAGTGTCAACACTGCACCTACCGTCAGCACGGACGGCGCAGCTCTTGGCGAGAAGAACACGGCCTTTGCATGGAAGTATACCGTCACCGATGCCGACGGCGACACCCTGACCGTCACCGAAAAGCTGGACGGTAAGACCACCAAGACCCGCACCGGCATTTCCAGCGGCACGGCCCTGACCTTTGAACAGGCCGCCGATGCTGCCGGATTCCAGCGCATCCTGAATGGCAGCCACACCCTGACGGTTGAGGTGAGCGACGGCAAGGAAACCGTCAGCACGTCCGCGAACTTTACCAAGGCCGTCCACGCCGCAAGCGTGACGCTGGCTGAACCGCTGGCCGTTGAGGGCGACATTACCGTTGCCGTGCTTCAGGTGACCGGCTCCATCCCGGATGATGCAAAGTTCAAGGCTGAGGTGACCAACAACGCCAAGGACGCAGCCCCGGTGTGGCAGGATGCCACGACCGAAGTCCAGAAAGGCGTGAATATCGTGTTCGGCAACAAGACTGCTGCCAACGGTGCAGCATTCAATTTCCGCATCAGCGTCAGCCGCGGTGCATCCGGCACTGGCGGCTACATCGAGGCCGTTTCCGGCGCGTTCCAGTAAGGAGGACGAAATCATGGTCGAATGGAAGAAGCATAATCTGCCCACCCGGCAGGAGAAGGAAGCCGAAGCCAAGAAACAGGCCGAGAAAGACGGCCTGCCTGACCGCGTGGCCGAGGTCGAGGACGCAATGTGCGAGCAGGACGCGGCCAACGAGAAACGTTTGACCGACATCGAAACCGCGCTGTGTGAGCTGGACGCAGCGCTGAATAAGGAATAAGGAGGTATCACCATGAACATCATTTGGGCAAACCGTTTGGTTGCAGGCACTAAGACTTGGGCCGAGATGCCCGCATCCCGCCGCGCCGGTGTCAAGAAAGTTCTGGCCGCGCGCGTGGAAAGCGGTGAAATTACCGCCGACGACTACAAGAACATCACGGGCGACGACTATACGGCCTAAAATTTCGGAGGGCGGCGTGATTTGAGTAATTTACAGATTATCGAAGCCTTAACCGACATTGTGAGCAAGCAGAGCGAGATCATCCGCATTCAGGCGGACGCCCTGGCGCAGGTTGGCGCGGTATGTGCAGAAGAACAAATCGTCAGTGTGGACAGTCAGATCGGCCAGCTTTTGGGCGCGGACGAGCTCCCGTTTCCGCTTTGATGGAAGCAGCAGGAAAGGAGGTGGTAGCCTATGATTGCCGCTTTCTTATAGTGGCGCAAAGTGCAGAAAGAAGGGAACATGAGCACCCAAGACTTACTTGCAGCAGCCGGACTTGTGGCCGCCGGGCTTATGGCGGCCACAAGAATTTTTCAGATTAAAAAAATCGAAATCAACCCATGGAAGACCATCGTGCGGGCCATCGGCCGCGCTCTGACTGCGGAGCTTTCCGAGAAAATGGAGGCCGCGCAAAAAAGCCAGGACCAGAAGTGGGAGGAGCTCAAGCACTACCAGGAGGAAACCCGGCGCCTCCTGGACGACCACGTCCGCACAGACGACGAGCGCAACGCGGACCTTTTGCGGAGCCGGATTCTTCGGTTTAACAATGAGCTTGTCCGCGGCATCGAGCACACTCAAGAGGACTTCGACGAGATTTTATGCATCATTGACGATTACAGAACGTATTGCAAGTCGCACGAGGAGTATAAAAACAACAAGTGCACCCATGCTATTGCGAATATTGAGCGTTGCTATGATGAACGCCTGGAAAAGCATGACTTTCTATAAGGAGGACTCGAAATGATTTATAAGTACCTGGACGCCAGCCGCTACCAGGGGAAAATCGACTGGGACGCGGTGAAGCGCAGCGGGAAAATTGACGGTGCCATCCTGAAAACGGTTTCCACCAACAAGAGCTTCGGCGGCGTCTACATTGACCCCCAGTTTGAGCGCAACTATTCGGAATGCACCCGCCTGGGCATCCCTGTGGGCGCCTATTACTACACCTACGCCCAGAATGAGGCAGCCCGGGCCGTGGAGCTTGTGAAGGTGCGTCAGGCATTGACCGGCAAGACCTTCCAACTCCCCGTTGCCGTCGATGTGGAGGACAACAAGCTGAAACCCATCCCGGCCAAGGAGCTTTCCGCCCTGGTGGCTGGCGCCGCCAAGCAGATCGAGGACTGGGGACTGTATGCCATGGTGTACACATACACCAGCTACGCAAACACGGAGCTGGACATGGACGCCCTGAAAGCCTTTGACCTCTGGATCGCCGACTACCGGACCCGGCGCCCCACGCGCAAGCACGGCATCTGGCAGTATACCAGCAAGGGGACCGTCCCCGGCATCACCGGCGACGTGGACCTGAACCACGCCTATAAAAATTACCCGGCCATCATTCAGAGGGCCGGGCTTTCTTCTATCCGCTAAAATTGAAAGGAGAACACCATGAAAGAGATTCTGACCCAGCTTCTTTTTTCCGTCCTGACCATCTGCACACCCCTGGCAACCGCATACGTTTACAAGGCGGCTGCTGCCATCAACGCCTCCACGGCCGAGAAGGTGAAGAACGAAACCATCCAGCGCGTATGCCGCGAGATCACCGACGCCGTGGCAAACGCTGTGGCAGCCATGAACCAGACCTATGTAAACGACCTGAAAGCGTCCGGCTCTTTCGACAAGGACGCCCAGGCCAAGGCTCTGAACGGTGCCATTTCCGCAGCAATTAAGAGTTTGAGCAAGGACGCGCTGGACTACATCAAGGAAATTTCCGGCGACGATACCGTGGGTTATCTGACTACCCGCATCCAGGCCCAGATTGACCTTAACAAGGCAGCCAAGGCTGCGCAGCAGTAATACCCGCATGAACCACACCTAAAAGCACACGAAAGCCCCACTTCTGGCAGTACGCTGGAAGTGGGGCTTTTTCTTTTTGCCTAAAAATAATCTAAAAGCGCAAAATTCCCTCTTGACTTATAAACCGATGCGGTTTATAATAAAGGCGTAGAGAACAGCAACACACAACAACAGGAGGGCAAAACCATGAACGCACTTTCCATTAACATTCCGGCCAACTTCATTGCAAGCTGCGAAAGCACCTTGAAGCGGTACAACGCAGCCAAGACCGACGCAGAGCGCCGGGCCGTTCTGGACCGCCAGACGGTGCAGGGCCTTTGGTGGGCGATTGGCTTTGTCAGCAAGATTCCTGCCGCTTGCATGAGCGAAAAGGAACTGAACCACGCAATCCGGCTCACCCGTTTCCGCGGGGCTGTGTGCCCGGTATTCCAGGCATGAGAGGGGAGGACACAACCATGATGCTGAACATGACAGAGGCCGATTATGAGAGCTGGCGCGATGACCTCCGCTGCGGCGGCCGGGAGGAATACGACAACCAATACACAGCGGCTTCCCTCTATGCGGGAGGCTGGCGGGCAGATGCCCTTCCCGACCTGATCGAACAGTTCAACCTGACCGGCGACGAGGCCGAAAGGATTTACAATGAGCTGCTCGAAATCGAGCAGAAGACCAAAGGCAAGGAGGAATAAGCCATGAAAACCAGTACCTTCAACCGCATTTTTGAGAATGCCCGTTCCGTGAACATCCAGAGCAACGAGTGGTTCAATTATGCAGGGTTCTTCTGGATGCAGTGCACCGAAAAGCAGCTGGCAAAAATGCGGATGCTGCTTAAAGCGCAGGGCTGCAAGACGACCGTGAAGAACGGCGAAGAATGGTACATCCTGAACAGCGGGACGCTGATTAAGGTACACTAAGGAGGTCGGCACGATGATCTACACCATGGAAAGGCGGCACTACTTCGGCAGCGGCTCGATGGAATCACGTTGGGAAGTGCACGAGTATTCGCACCGATGTCAGAGCGGCGACCTCCCGGAAGGCAAGCTGGTTTACAGCTGCAAGGCAAAGAAAGAGGCTTCCGCATATTGTAAGGCCAACGGCATTGAGCCGCAGCCGCGATTTATTGCACCAGAGGAGGACTGACCCATGAAGAACGTTATTTTTACCTACGACACCATCCAGAACGGCGAGCGCGGCGAGGCCTGCGCAACAATCTTGGTAGATGATGCCCAGGCCTGGGCACTTCAAGCCGCTTTCAGCGGCAAGGACCACACCAAGGCCGGTTATTTCCTGCGAGAACGCGGAATCGGCTTTTGTTGGAGCTGCGAGCACCTCCGCGGCCGTGGGTATGTTGAGAACAGCATCAAGAGCGTGAAAGTTGAGGAGGCGTAAACGATGAAGCGTTACCAGATTGTTTATAGCAAAGGCGGCTTCCCGCTCCACATTTGGAGATCCACCGAAGAAGAGGCCCGCGGCGTTGCTACCGGCTTCCGCGCGGCTGGTTATTCCGTAGACGTGTGGGAGCATACGGAGGAGGGCGCACGAAAAACCGACATTTAACCCGCCTGATGATGGCCCGAGGAAAAGGTCGAAACCACCCGGCAGCCAGCCGGGCAAGGTCGCGGGAACCATACCGCAGAGAGGAGCGCAGAGCATGGACAAGATTAAATTTTTCAACCAGCAGTTGAACGGCCAGATCGTTATGTCGGAACTTGAAGCGGAGCACCTGGCCGATTCAATCCGGCTGCTTTCTGCTGGCGAGGACCCGACGACCTGGGCCGAAGAGGTGGCCATTCACGCTGCCACGCTGGCCCAGGTGACAGCCAGCCTCACCGCGCTGCGGAAGGTGGCGCACGATTCGGAAATTTTGATGGAGCGGGAGGAAAAGGCATGAGCGAAAAAACGATTTACAAGACCCTGGCGCCTTTCTTCGATGCCGTGGACGGCACCGAAGAAAAGGCCTTGAAGTTCACGGCCCCGGGCTATATGGATCTGTGCATCGAGGCCCTGGGCTACAATGACCACGAGGGCCGCCCGGTGTATTCCGTGGCCCACTATGGGGAGCAGAACGGCGACCTTATGCGGGACCCGGATGTGACCATGGGCGTTGACCGGGAAGCCGGTACCGTGGAGCCGCTTACATACCAGAACGACTACATCGGCCGCTATTGGGAAGTTTACAAAGACTATGTGGACGGGAAGCCAACGAAATATTACCCGGCCATGAAAAAGGACCTTTCCGCCATGGTGACAGCCTGGGCGAAGAACATAAAGGCCCAGGGTTTCAACCCTGCGGTTCATGCGTAAGGAGTTGGGCACATGATAGGCGATCATTTGAAACTGGTCGAGAACGTACCGGAAGGAGCGGCCTTCTGCTTTGACGGAAAGAGCAAGAAGCAGAAAATCGACCAGAACGACATAATCCGGGAGCTCTTCGACCTGGGCATGGGCGGCAGCTTTTACGCCCAGGTGGTGAAGGTGCCAGAGGAGTACCCGGTGGAAGACCTTTCGACGGTGCTTCTGTACGAGCCGGAGGAGGCAGCGAAAATCTTCGCACAGTTGTGCGGCTACACGCTTTTGGACAAAAACGGCCGAGTGGTTACGGGCCGGATGCCTGGACAGGAGGAACAGAAATGAAGAAGATCAACGAAAAGCAGCTTGACCGAATCCGTGGTGCCTTGTACGGCGTGGCCGTGGGCGATGCCCTGGGCGGCCCCCTGGAATTTATGAGCGACTGGCAGATCTGCAACACATACGGCCGTGTTACCGACATGATCGGCGGCGGCTGGCTGAACTTGAAGCCTGGCGAAGTGACAGACGACACACAAATGACCCTTTGCGTTGCCCGCGGCATCCTGGATGCCCTGGAAGGGGACAACGGCCTGGATCTGGTCGCTTCTGTGGGACAGCAGTTTATTGCATGGGCTGACAGCAAGCCAAAGGACATTGGCGGCGCCTGCTCCCATAGCATTGCCGCTGCAAAGCTGCGGGGCCGTTTTCGCTTGCAGGGCGTTCCTACGGCTACGGACTGGGAAGAAGCAGCGCGGCAGACCCGGCGGGATGGCGGCCGCCCTGTGGAGGGCAACGGCGCTCTGATGCGCACCGTATACCCTGGCCTTTATTGCAGCACGAAGGGCGGCGCAGAAATACAGGCCCGGGCATTTGCGGAAATGACCCACCGCGGCGACAAGTCCACAGAGGCTTGCATTCTGTACACGAGAATGGTATATTTACTTACAGAAGCGGTTAATAAGTACCAGGACGGCAACGTGGCCGACTTCCTGCACGAGTGCTTAAAGGGCACGTTCTACGACGCGTCCGTGGAGAAGCCCGCGACGTATGCAGCGGGCGGCTATGTGGTGGACAGTATGTGCACCGCCGTGAGCTGCCTTGCACACGCCCAGACCTTCGAGGAAGCCGTCTGCGCGGCCGCAAACCTGGGCGGCGATACCGACACCAACGCGGCTATTACCGGCGGCCTGGCGGGCGCCTGGTTTGGCTTCTCGGCCATTCCGGCGCGCTGGGTGGATGCCTTGGCCCCTGGGCTGCGGCAAGATCTTGATATTCTGGCCGCAGCAGCAGAGAGCCACCGCAGCAAGTAACAGGAGGGAATAAAATGCCATACGGAAGGCCTATGAAGGGAGCCAGCCGGAGGGTGCCGACCACGGTACACCTTCCCACCGGCACCCTGGACATTATCGACAACTACATTGACGACCGAGAAAAGAACGTTGAAAGCGGCCGCATGAGCCGCAGCGACTTTATCAACGAGGCCGTGAACCGCTACCTTGTGGAGCTGGGTTTGGTGGAGCCCGAAAGTAACACCGAAGTAACACCCAAGTAACAAGAGCACCCAGAAGCCAACGGGAACCAAGGAAATGTAGGAAATATAGGCACTGGAAAGAATAGAAAACAGCCTATAATAACAGAAGATAACTAACCACCATAGAGCTCGAATAATGGAATATCTAAAAAATAAACTTGTCTACGATTGAAAAATGAGCAAAAATCGACTTCTGACATCACTTTGACATCATCCGCTTCAAAAACACTTGCTGGATGTACAGAGAACTGGTAGCACGGTTTATTATCGAAGAATAATTTGAAAGCCCCGGAAAGCAACGAGAAATCGAAACTTTCCGGGGCTTTTGTGACATCATGACATCAAAATGTGGCTTGTGACATCATCCTATTTCAAGTTAGCCAAGTGACATTAAATTTGAGCAGTCGTTTCCGACCTGTATGTCTGCCAGTTCCTCTAGCCGAGAAACGAGCTCTTGCTGCTTATTGGGGTATTTCCAGCTCTTTTCAAGGATGAGGTCTGAATCTTTTCTCGACTAAAGTATTTATTATAAAACCAAAAGAAACCCGGGGCCCTCTGAGTCGTTTGACTTTGAAAGGGTTCCGGGTTTTGTGCGGTGTATTCTTGAGGAGCTGCTATGCCGCAGCGACCCTCATTTATTGGAGGCTTTACATGTGCAGCAGGCTGCGCTGCTCGCTGGCGCGAAACTTGAGCGCAGCAGCGATAAAGGCCTTGAACAGCGGGTGAGCGCGGTTGGGACGGCTCTTGAACTCCGGATGGAACTGTGCGCCCAAATGGAAGTCACGGCCGGGCAGCTCCACAGTCTCCACCAGACGACCGTCCGGGCTGGTGCCGGAAATGACAAGACCGGCATCCTGCATTTCCTGACGGAATTCGTTGTTGAACTCGTAGCGGTGGCGGTGGCGCTCCCAGATCTCGGCCTCGCCGTAGCATTCGGCCATCTTGGTGCCGGGTGCAACCTTGCAGGGATATTTACCCAGACGCATGGTGCCGCCTTTGGGAATGTTGCCCTGCTGGTCGGCCATCAGCGCGATCACATTGTGCTTGCCATCGGGAGTGAACTCGCTGGAATTGGCGTCCTTGTAGCCCAGAACGCCCCGGGCAAACTCCATTACCATGATCTGCATGCCAAGGCAGATGCCGAAATAGGGAACATGGTTTTCGCGGGCATACTGTGCAGCCTGGATCATGCCCTCAATGCCGCGGTCGCCGAAACCGCCCGGCACGATGATGCCGTCCACATCTGCAAAGGCCTCCCGGCAGGCGGCCTGATCGGTCAGGTCCTCACTCTCCACCCAGCGGATCTCTACCTGACTGTCGTTCTCAAAACCGGCGTGATACAGGCTCTCCATCACGGAGAGGTAAGCATCATGCAGCTTGACGTACTTGCCCACCAGTGCAATGCTGCAGGTCTTGCTGCGGGTGGCAATGCGGGACACCACCTGCTTCCACTCGGTCAGGTCGGCAGGAGGAACGTCCAGCT
>OIYH01001910.1_pt1 | contig 11370 bp, 9 predicted proteins | sample 1587911 | NCBI WGS metagenome assembly OIYH01 (sample SAMN03283252) | human gut metagenome | biome: human-associated habitat; material: feces | host: Homo sapiens | place: USA | collected 2013
ATATATTCTATATCATTCATGTAGATTATCTATAAAAAATGTTGTCCATGCAACATACATTTTATTAAAAGAATGTTAAATTCTTATTTTGGATATGCAAATTTTATTCAGGGAGGAATACATACAATGAAAAAGAGATTTTTATCAATCGCTCTTACACTTGCTATGGTATCATCTATGGCAGTAGGATGCGGAAGCAGCAAGTCAGATTCTGCTGACAGCAAAAAAGAAGAGAGTGCAAAGACAGAAGCTTCTGCCGATACAGAAAGTAACCAGATCTTATTTAACGGATCTTCTACTTTAGCACCGGTTATCACTTCTATGGCTACTACTTTCTTTGATACTTATGGAACATGGGATGCATATGATTCATCTCTTCCAAAAGAAGATATCGCAATCTACGTTTCAGCAGGCGGATCCGGACAGGGAACCAAAGCCGTTATCGATGGAACTGCAACATTTGGTATGGTTGCAAGAAGCGTAAAGGATGAAGAAAAAGAAGCAATCAAAGATGAAAAAGAATACCAAGTTGGTATCGATGCTCTGACGATCGCAGTAAACCCGGCTAATCCGGTAAATGATGTTCTTGATAACCTTACAACGGAACAGATCGTAGGACTTTTCTCTGGCGAATATGCTACATGGAAAGATCTTGACTCATCTCTTCCTGACGAAGAAGTTGTTGTTATTACACGTGATATCAACGGTGGAGCTCACGAAGTATTCCAGAAGAATATCATGGGTGACACAGAAGTAAAAGCGGATGCGATCCAGGCTTCTTCTATGGGTGAACTTGTTCAGGATATCATTGATAACCAGTACGCAATCGGATATGCTTCATTTGGTGTTGCTAACCAGAATGAAGGAAAAGTAACTCCACTGAAAGTAAACGGTGTTGCTGCAACAAAAGAAAACATTCTTGATGGATCTTACATCATCCAGAGACCACTTCTTCTTGTAGGTTCTGGTGATCCGACAGATGTACAGCAGGCTTTCCTTGATTACGTTCTTGGTGATGAAGGACAGAAAACTGTAGAAGATATGGGATTCATTCCTATGAAATAATCTTCCGATATTGAAGGGGTGTGCAAAGACACACCCCTTTTTCTTGCTATATGTCGCTGGTTAATCCCAGGGGTCAATTTTGATTTGTATCCGGACAGCGCTGTCTGTCCTGCATCATACCTAGAAAGGATTTACTATGTTTAAGAAACTTTCAGATAAATTCAGCAAAGGAATCATTTATCTGGCTGCCTTTCTCGTAACGGCACTGATGGCAGTCATGATGATCCATATTGTGAAGGAAAGTATTCCTGCCATTTCACAGCTTGGAATCAAAATGTTCCTGCCTACCACTGAATGGCGCCCTGTCAGTCAGAAACCGCAGTACGGACTTTTACCTGCGATTGCCGGTACCCTTTATGTCTCAGCGATCGCAGTTGTCCTCGCACTCATCTTCGGCGTTGCCTGTGCCTGCTTTCTGGACTATTACCTTCCGAAAAAGGTGGCATCCTTATTCCTTGCGTTCATCGATCTGGTTGCAGGAATCCCGTCCGTCATCTTCGGATTTATCGGACTTACGGTTCTTGTAAAAGCCTTTGCCACCCACCTCCATATGGCAGCCGGTCAATGTATCCTGGCAGCCGGGATCGTGCTGGGGATCATGCTTTTACCATTCGTTATTTCCACCTGTCATGAATCTTTACAGACTGCACGAAAGACTTACGAGTTCAGTGCGATCACACTTGGATTCTCCAGAGAATTTACCCTGCTACATTTTATTCTTCCGGCAATCCGGCCGGGAATCATTGCAGGTGCAATGATGGCATTCGGCCGCGCACTTGGCGAGACAATGGCCGTCATGATGGTAATCGGTAATTCCCCGATTTATCCCAAACTCCTTGGACGTGGTCAGACACTTCCTGCCCTAACCGCACTGGAAATGGGAAGTATTGAATACGGAAGCCTTCACCTCTCCGTACTTTACGTTGCAAATGCTGTGCTGCTTGTGATTCTTTTCATCGTACTCGGTATCAGCTATCTTCTGAAAAGGAGGCTTGCCACCCATGAGAACTAAACTGCAGAAATTTTTCACACGCCTGATTCTCAGTATACTCGGACTTTGCGTGATCGTTGTTACACTCTTCCTTTTCCTTTATGTCTTCTGGTAAGGGAAAAAAGTATTTAGCCTGTCCTTCCTTCTGGACAAGCCTGCCGGTGTTCCACTTGGAACTGCAGGCGGTATCTATCCTGCACTGATGGGTTCCATTTACCTTGGCGCACTTTCCGCACTGATCGGCGGTGTCCTTGGTATCGGCGCTGCCATTTATCTTGTATTTTACAGCACCGGAAAACGATTTTCCGTCCTTGTAAATATGGCGATCACCGGGCTTTCCGGAATCCCTTCGATCCTGTTCGGGCTGGTTGGATATACGCTTCTGATCTACCGTTTTGGACTTAACCGCAGCCTTCTGTGTTCGGCACTGTGTGTTGCAGCAATGATCATTCCTTTTGTTGCAATCCGAGCAGAAAAGCTTCTGGAAGAGAAGGGGCGTGAATATATGAAGAACTCCCTAAGTCTCGGACTTTCCCGTGAGTATGCCCTCCGGAAACTGATCCTTCCGGTCTGCTCTGTAGAACTTCTCGGAACCGTTGCGCTTGGAATGGCATACGGCATGGGTGCCGTTGCACCGATTTTATACACCGGAGCTGTCATGCAGGCAGATGTTCCGCATTCTCTCTCCGATCCGTTCATGTCACTTCCATATCACCTGTATATCCTTGTGAACAACGGATTTTCTCTGGATTATGCTTATGGAACCGCATTTGTACTGATGCTCTTCCTACTCATCATCCAGTTAATATGTAAATTTATCACCTATCTACGAAAGGACAACTGGTATGCTGAATATAGAAAATCTAAAATGTGGATTTGGAAAACACGAAATTCTTCACGGAATCAGCCTGACGATCCCGAAAGGACAGATTACAGCCATCGTTGGTCAGTCCGGCTGCGGAAAAACAACTTTTCTGAAAACCCTGAACCGGATGGTAGAAGAAGAAGGCGGCTATCTCTCAGGAACAATTACTTTAGAAGGAACCGACATCAAATCTCTTCCGAAAGAAAAACTCAGAAGGCGTGTTGGCATGGTTTTCCAACAGCCGATCGCTTTCCCGCACAGTATCGAAAAGAATCTGTCTTATGTACTGAAATACCACGGTGTCCGTAATAAGAAAGAGATTGCTGAGAAAATTACAGAGTCTCTGCAGAAAGCAAAACTCTACGATGAGGTCAAAGATCAACTGAAAAAATCCGCCCTCAAATTATCCGGCGGTCAAAAGCAGCGTCTTGCTATCGCACGAAGCCTCTGTGCCGGTCCGGAGATCCTGCTCCTTGACGAGCCGTGCTCCGCACTGGATATGAAGAATACAATTGCAATCGAAGAAACACTTTTGGAGTTGAAAGACCAGTATACTTTCGTCATCGTCACACATAATCTGGCTCAGGCAAAGCGAATTGCCGATCAGGTGATCTTCATGGATCATGGAGAAGTACTAGAAGTGACGGAAAAAAAGAAATTCTTTGAAAATCCGGCATCGGAACCGGCGAAAGAGCAGATACAGTATATGTAATAAAAAACGAGCAAATGTCTTTTCACATGACATTTACTCGTTTTTTTATTTATTCCACAAAGGATTTCTGTCAGTCTGATTTTTATTTCAGCATCTCTCTGAGCAGTTCATTAACCATACCCGGATTTGCTTTTCCTTTCATTGCCTTCATGATCTGTCCAACCAGTGCGCCAAGTGCTTTTTCTTTTCCACCCTTGAAATCTTCCACTGCCTTTGGATTCTTTGCAATCACTTCTTCCGCAAGTGTGCGGAGTGCACCTTCATCGTTGACGGTCTTCAGTCCGTGATCCTCTACATATTTTTCCGGATCCACATCCTCTGCAAATACCCTTTCAAATACCTCTTTTGCTACAGAACTGTTGATGGTTCCCGCGTCTGCAAGTTCGATCAGTTTTGCAAGGTTCTCCGGTGAAAATTTAATATCTGCCGGCTCCTGTCCGTTTTCATTTAACAGACGCATGGTTTCTACCATCAGCCAGTTGGACACCTTTTTCGGCTTGTTGCAGATTGCACAGGTCGCCTCAAAGAGATCTGCCATCTTCTTCGTTCCGGTAATGAGCTCCGCATCATAACGTGGAATATCATAATCTTTCTCATAACGTGCAAGTTTTTCACTTCTCAGCTCCGGCTGTTTGTCTTTGATCTTCTGGATCCATTCATCACTGATCACGATCGGCACCAGATCCGGTTCCGGGAAATATCGATAGTCCTGCGCATCCTCTTTGGAACGCATCGCATAAGAATATTCTTTATTATCATCCCATCTTCTGGTTTCCTGAATGACTTTCTTTCCTTCTTCGATGAGTTCGATCTGTCTCTGTCTCTCTCCCTCGATCGCATGTGTAATCGCTTTAAAGGAGTTCAGGTTCTTCATCTCAGTACGTGTTCCAAACTCAGAAGCACCTACTTCACGAACCGAAAGATTGACGTCTGCTCGCATGGATCCTTCCTGAAGCTTACAGTCCGATGCTCCCAGATACTGGCAGATCATACGCAATTTTTCCAGATAAGCAATGACTTCATCTGCCGAACGCATATCCGGCTCCGATACAATCTCGATCAGCGGAACCCCACTTCGGTTATAATCTACTAAAGAGCAGTCCTCCCACTCATCATGGATCAGCTTTCCGGCATCCTCTTCCATATGCATCTCATGGATCCGGACTTTTTTCTTCTGCTCTCCGACTTCAATCTCTACATAGCCGTCTCTCGCAATTGGCAGATAGAGCTGTGAAATCTGATAGTTCTGCGGGTTATCCGGATAGAAATAATTTTTACGGTCGAATTTACACACCTGTGTGATCTTACAGTTTGTCGCAAGTCCTACTGCCATCGCATATTCTACTACTTTTTTATTTAATACCGGAAGGGAGCCCGGCATACCGGTACATACCGGGCAAGTATGTGTATTCGGTGCGCCCCCGAATGCGGTACTGCATCCACAGAAAATTTTTGTCTTTGTTGCAAGTTCTACGTGAACCTCCAGACCGATTACGGTTTCATACTGCTTTGACATCTATGCTTCCTCCTTTCCGGCTGCTTCTGTTTTGTCGTACATAGATACCCATTTTTTCTCTGTCAGGCACTCATAGGTATAAGCTGCCTGAAAAAGCTTCTTCTCCTGGAAGCAGTCTCCGATGAGCTGCATTCCAACCGGAAGTCCTTTCGCATCCTGTCCAACCGGAATACTGATCCCCGGAAGTCCTGCCAGGTTGACGGAAATCGTATAAATGTCGCCCAGATACATTTTGATCGGATCACTTAAGGAAACTCCAAGCTTCGGTGCTGTCGTCGGTGCTGCCGGCGTCAGGATCATATCATATTTTGCAAATGCACTGTCAAATGCCTTTTTAATCAGTGCTTTTGTACGGAGTGCTTTCAGATAATAAGCATCATAATATCCGGAACTGAGTACGAAAGACCCAAGCATGATACGGCGCTTTACTTCCGGTCCGAAGCCCTCGGAGCGGGTCTTTTTGTACATCTGGTGAAGCTCTTCATAATCCTTTGTGCGGTATCCGTATTTCACACCGTCAAATCGGGACAGGTTGGAGCTTGCCTCTGCTGATGCGATGACATAATAAGCCGGAATCGCATATTTTACAAGTCCAAGATCAAATTCTTCAATCTCAGCTCCTGCATTTTTCAGAACCTCTGCGGCTTCCAGAATCGGTTTTTTCACTTCTTCGTCCAGACCTTCTCCAAAATAATCTTTTGGAATACCGATCTTCATCCCTTTTACATCGTTTACCAACGCACTCGTAAAATCCGTGTCCTGGCGTTCTACCGAAGTGCTGTCTTTTACATCATGGGATGCGATGGTCTCAAGAACCGTCGCACAGTCGGTTACGTCCCTTGCAACCGGTCCGATCTGGTCAAGAGATGATCCGTAAGCGATCAGTCCATAACGGGATACCGTTCCGTAGGTTGGCTTGATTCCAACGATTCCGCAGTAAGAACTTGGCTGACGGATCGATCCGCCGGTGTCAGATCCAAGAGCATATGGTACTTCCAGAGCCGCAACTGCCGCACAGGAGCCACCGGAAGATCCACCCGGTACATGCTCCAGATTCCACGGATTCTTTGTCTCTCCATAATAAGAAGTCTCAGTCGTGCTTCCCATCGCGAATTCATCCATATTAGTCTTTCCGATCACAACTGCACCTGCTTTTTCCAGGTTCAGAACTGCTTCTGCTGAAAATGTCGGTACAAAATTACTCAGAATTTTTGAACTGCAGGTGGTCGTCACACCTTCCGTACACATGTTATCCTTGATTGCAACCGGTACTCCTGCAAGCGGTCCGGTCAGTGTTCCGTCATCGATCAGCTTCTGCACTTCTTCCGCTCTTTTTAAGGCAGCTTCTTTTTGAAATGATACAAAACTGTTGACTTCTTTTTCTACTTTATCAATCTGTGCGAAGCAGGCTTCCACTGCTTCTTTTACTGTAACTTCTTTTGCCTGAATCTTTTTTCCAAGTTCAACGGCAGTAAGACCTTTCAAATCCATCTTTCGATTTCCTCCTATGCGAATGTTCTAGGTACTTTGTAGCTCTGTTCTTTCTGCTGCGGCGCATTTGCCAGCATTGCTTCGTGATTGTCTCCATTTGTCACTACATCCTCACGGAATACATTATTTACCGGAAATACATGTGACATCGGTTCAATTCCTTCTGTATCCAGTTCATTCAGGGTATCAATATAATCAAGCATGGTTTCCATATCTTTCTTTGCCTGCTCTTTTTCTTCGTCAGAAAGCTCCAGCTTTGCCAGGATTCCAACGTATTCGATTGTTTCATCCGAAATCTTGTTTGCCATTGTACTCGTCCTTTCTAATAATAATTATCGTAAAAGCTTTCGTACTCCTCCGATTCAATCCACTCACTCGGTGTAAGTTCTACTGTAAGTCCTTCCAGATCAACTTCTGTTCCATCGATCAGGACAATATTTTTCAGCTCCTGTGGAAATCCCGACTCTTCATTACCGATCAGCATTCCCATATAATTTTCGTATCCGGCGCTTACTGTCACGTCATAATCAAAAATCCCAAAACCTTCCACACATTTCACATCATAGACACCTGCAGGTACGTCTTTTCCTACTGTAAATTTATCCGATACAGTTTTCGATTCTGTAAGCGGATTTGCAATTGCTGTCAGATTCATCTGTGCATTCTCTGCTGTCATGTGAAGCTCCAGTGTATCCTCTACTATCACATAACATCCCGGAAATACTTCAAAGTCACTGACTTCTTCTTCCGTATTATCGTAGTCATCACCAAAATTGTACTGCACCCAGATATTATTTTTGCTGTCTGTCAGCTCTACCTGACCACTTCCACTTTTGCAGGTCAATGTATAGATTCCCTGCGGAAGATGTACACCGCCTTTATAAATTCCGGCTGTCAGGTCTGCTTCATAAAGTTCTCCTTCTTCCGGCATCACTTCCTGCAAATCACTGTATGGATCTTTCTCGGTGTAGCTGTCACTGTCATCATAAGTATAGTCATCAAAATAATGCTGAACTTCATCGCTGATCGTTCCGCCAAGCTCACCTGCAAATGCTGCAATGATCACAAAGCCAATCAGAAACTTTCCAAGCTTCCTTTTCTTTTTTACCGGTCTGCCGCTTTGTTTCATTGAAGATGATGTATAACTGTAACTCTGGTTTCCTGTCTGGCTGTAGCTTGTGCCTGCGGTATTGTAGCTCGCATTTGCTGCAGAATATCCATTCCCCGCCGGATTTACTTTTCCTGCTGCCGCATTCTTTGACGCCTTTTTTGCAGCTGCTTTCTTTGCATTTTTATCTGCATTCTTCGCCTTACGCACATTTTCCCGAGTCATGGTCTTTCCTTCATACGGCTTTTCCGCTTCCGTATGTATATGTGTCAGCGATTCTTCATGACCGGAATTTCCAAGTGTCACATACTGATCGTCATTCTTTGAATTGTCAAGCCCACACTCTGTGCAGATATTTCCGTTTAATTTTCCTCCACATAAGGAACATCTTCGTCTCATTTTGACCTCCCACGCTACCTCTTGTCAGCTTCCTTTTTTACCTGCCAGCCAGGGAGCTTCGTCTCTACGGAGTAAGTCTGCTTAAATCTCTCGGGAAGAGGGTTGTCTCACGGACGTTATCTTCACCAAGAAGCTGCATTGTCAGACGTTCCATTCCGATTCCAAGACCTCCATGTGGCGGCATACCATGTTTGAATGTATCCAGATAGGTCTCCAGTCCTTCTTCCGTCATTCCCCGCTTTGCAAGCTTTTCCATCAGCATGTCGTAGTCATGGATTCTCTGTCCTCCGGTCGTGATCTCAAGTCCACGGAACAAAAGGTCAAAGCTGAGTGTGAATTTCTCATCCTGTGGATCGTCCATTGCATAGAACGGACGCTTCTTTGACGGATAGTAGGTTACAAATACAAAATCAGAATCCCATTCCTCTTTTGCGTACTGTCCGATCAGATGCTCTTCCTCGGGTTCCAGATCAAATGGATTGCGGATCTTACGTCCGTACTTTTCTGAAACCTTCTGCTTTGCCTCATCAAAACGGATTGCCGGAATTTTAGAGACATCCGGAAGTGTCACGTCCAGGATTTTAAGTTCCTTCGCATAATCCTTTTTCAGAAGCTCCATCGTATACTGAAGGAAGCCCGTTTCCATCGCCATGATATCTTCAAAACTGTCGATATAACCCATTTCAAAATCCAGACTGGTATATTCGTTCAGATGACGCTTGGTGTTGTGTTTTTCTGCTCTGAATACCGGTCCTGTCTCAAATACTCTGTCAAAAACACCAACCATCATCTGTTTGTACAGCTGTGGACTCTGTTCCAGCACTGCCGGACGATGGAAATAATCCAGTCGGAAGAGGTTAGATCCTCCTTCTGCTCCTTTTGCTCCGATCTTCGGGGTATGAATTTCTGTAAAACCTTCTTTATACAGGAACTCTCTGAATCCTCTTACGATTCCTTCCTGAATTTTAAACTTCGCTCTTTCCCTTACGTTCCGAAGAGAAATGGAACGATAGTTCAGCTTCGCTTCCAGGGAAGTGTTCAGTTTCCACTTTGAAACAGCAAGTGGAAGGCTGTCTTTTGGCATACTGAGTACTTTTATCTCACTCAGACGGATTTCAATTCCGTTCGGTGCCTTCTCTGATTCGGTCAGTTTTCCTGTTACTTCTACTGTAGCGGCTTCTCTTAAATCTTTCAAGTTAAATTTTGTAACGCCTTCTTCGTATACACACTGGACCAGACCTTCCCGTTTTCTCAGAATCACGAAAGCGACTGTTCCCATGTCACGAATTGTATGAACGGCTCCATTTACCTTCACTTCTTCTCCAAGTCTTCCCTCTTCCAGTAATTCACTAAGTTCCAGCGTTTCTTTTTCTTTTACACCTGTCATAAATTCCATGTCACAATCCTCCTAAAATATGTTTTGCTTTTGTCAACTTCGTATTCCGGATTGTTTTTTGATGTACATGGCAATAAAAAAGCCCCGGAATACTTTTTCGTATTCCGGGACGGATAATCTGATGATCCGCGGTACCACCCGCATTGAATCCTTTGGGATTCCTCTCTTACATACGTAACGTGCATGAACCGTATTACCCTACTAAAGCACCTGTGCTTTCCATTCAGATAATCTGCTCCAGAGTGTTCCCTTCGCCTCATTCCTCAAACAGCGCTCTCAGTCGGTGACGCCGTATTCCTGTCAAGTTCCAGAAGCAAGAGTCTCTTTCATCGCTTTGCTTTACTAAATTATTTTTAGATACTAGCACACGTTCTTTACTTTTTCAAGTATTTTCTTCTATTTTTTAATTTTTTCTCGTTAATTGTCAGCTTTTTTGCTTTAAAATCATCAATTCACTTTGTTTCTTTTTGTTTTTTGATTATTTCGTATGTTTATCCACGTATTTATTCTCTGTTTTGGAATAAACAATTTTCTGTTCCTTATATAAGCTGTAATATCCGGAAAGCAGATAGCTTACCGCAACCACAATACAGTAAAACGGCATCCCGGTAAATCCAAACAACTCTGCTGCAATCAAAAGAGATGTGATCGGACTGTTTGTAACTGCACAAAAGACCCCAACCATTCCACATGCCGCACAGATATCTGTCGGTGCTGCAAGGATCGTAGACATAAAAGAACCAAGTGTCGCCCCGATAAACAGTGACGGTACGATCTCCCCACCCTTGAATCCGGCGCAGAGCGTCAGTGCCGTAAACAGCATTTTCAGAAGGAACATCTGTGGTCCTGCCGTCTCTTTAAAGCTTGCCTGGATCACACCTGTTCCAAGCCCCAGATAGGCATCCGTTCTGAGTGCAAAATACAAAATGATCACTCCTGCTGCCCCTGCAACCACACGCACATACGGATTCGGAAACCATTTCTTCAGATAATGTTCCCCATTATGCAGCACAATACAGAACAGTGCTCCGGCAAGCGCACACGCAATTGCCAGAATAATCGCTTTGATCGAATCCACACTGTAAAAATCCGGAACCGATTCTACCAAATACGGCGGAGTAACGGTCCTCACTTTCAGAAGCAGCGCAATCCCCTGTGCGGCAAATGCAGAAAATACACATGGCACCAGCGCGGCATAATACATCACACCAACACTGATCACTTCCATTGGAAATACAACCGCCGCCATCGGTGTCCCGAAAAGTGCTGAAAATGCGGCACTCATACTTGCCAGAATGATGATCTTCTTGTCACTCTCATTCAAATGCAGATATTTCGCACATACATTTCCTACACTTGCTCCAAACTGAAGCGCTGCACCCTCTCGTCCGGAAGATCCTCCAAACAGATGTGTGATCGCTGTCGATATCAGGATCAGTGGTGTCACCCATCCCGGAACCTCTTCCTCATCCGACCGGACTACTGTCAGAACCAGGTTCGTTCCAGAGTTCTTCTCCTGCCCGGTAATTTTGTACAGCCAGACGATCAAAAGACCTCCTAACGGTAGCCCAAGAATGATCATCGGATTTGCCTGTCTAAACGAAGTCGCCCATACAATCGCATAGGAAAATCCGCTGGCGATCAATCCGATGAAACTTCCGATCACCCCGGACAAAACGATCCATTTGAACAATGAACCATACAGATTTTTCCATGCTTCTCTCATTTCTTTTAATTTTTCATTCATCCTTTGTTCCTCGTACTCTTATTTTCTTAAAAAAAGAATGTACCTTGGCACATTCTCGCACCGAGTGCGTTGCTGAGCGC
>OIYH01001911.1_pt1 | contig 11365 bp, 12 predicted proteins | sample 1587911 | NCBI WGS metagenome assembly OIYH01 (sample SAMN03283252) | human gut metagenome | biome: human-associated habitat; material: feces | host: Homo sapiens | place: USA | collected 2013
AAAACGTAGTAGCAATACTACAATTTTGTCGTGCCTGCAAATAAAAATACCATCCAGAAAGTAGTATCTGGATGGTTCGTCATCTCTTAACTTAATGACAATGGGGGTTGACCGGTTTTTTTTAATCTTCATAGGCAATTTCTGTTCCACAGAAATTCTTTTTGAAATCATCGTTTGTATGATGCAGCAGGATACGATGTGCTTTTAATACTGCTTTTCCATATAACTGTGGGAAAGAGAAAGAAATCGTTTCTTCTGTATTCCAAGGTAATGGATAGCTTTTATGATCTAGATTGATGATATCCAATACATTTGTATTATCAAGCATCATTGCGGTGATTGCATGTGTTCCTTTCATGACGACATTTTCAATTGCATAAAAGAAATCATGTTTGATTTTATTTGGAGCGAGTACACGTGTATAGAAAGCAACGTCCTGGATTGCATGATTCAAGTGCTTTTCAGAAATGGAGATATGGAAAACATCCATAAACATATTGTGATACATTTCTGCCAGTTGCCTGCAGCAGGATGCATTGATCTTCAGGTATTTATATACATTGTATGATTCTTTACTTCTGCCACGCTGTGCAAGCAACCATACATCAATTTCACTTTCCAGTCCAACGTGGATTTCTCCTTCATTTTTACCCGTTTCATTGTGCAATTTACGAGAAACGCCATACACAAGAGGGTGGACTGTAGAATCCAGGCAATAATGACAAAGATAGCCTAGAAAGTAGCTTTTTAGATCTTCACTTGTATTGGCATATCTTTCAAAGTAGGAGATGACTTCTGTTACTTTATGTACATGCATCATATTTCCATATTTCTTTGTAGAGCCAGGTAAGATGGATGCTCGGTTAAAGAACAATAAGTCAGGACCTTGTGATCCTAAGAAAAACATTTGTCTGTTTTTTACAAGTTTTGCGATTTCTGGCGATGTTCTTAAAACATCTTTTGCCATTTCCACATGTGTTGTAGCAGCTGGCATATTAATTGAGTGACCTTTCAATTTCTTTCATTTTCTTAGCCAATCCATATACCTTTGCAACAGGTAAAGAACATACCGCAACACGAATACCTTTATTCACTGCGACAGTATAGATATGCTCAGCCATCAATGCCTTGTGGAAAGCATCACGATAGGCATTATCTTTCATTTTTAATGTAACAAAGAAACCTTCTTTGTATGGATAATGTGCCAAGCCAGCCTGATCTGCTTCTTCTAAGAAGATTTCACTTCTTTTTTTCATGAGATCAATGTATTTCTGTTTTTCTTTCATGTATGCATCTTTACCTTCTGTAACGATCCATACAAAGTTGCTCATTGCGGCATTTGGAATATTTGACCATGTTGCACGTGCCTTCTTTTCCATGAAGATTTCCGCTTCTCTGACAGCTTCTTCTTTCTGTGCAAGAATCACAGCACCACCACATCTTAAACCATAGGATGTTAAAGCCTTTGAACAAGAGAATTCAACAACGATCATAACATTGTTAGAAATGTCATTGAATGTTTCCATATAATCTCTGCTTGTCGATAACTGATAGGAATAGTCAATATATGCAATATCATTTAATAAAACAACAGAATGTGTTTTAGATACTTCATTCAAGAATGCAATGAGTTCTTTCCATTCTTCTTTTGTCAATGAATAGCCTGTAGGGTTATGACAAGGGTCATTGATGATCATACAGATATGATCTTGTTTCAACATGACTTTTTGAATTGTTTCTTTGACAGAATTTAAATTGAAATGATCTTCTTCAAACATGTGATAGCGTTCAACATTAATGTTATTGACAGAAGCCATCAAAGCATAGTTTCCCCATGCAATATCAGGAATAATCAAAGTATCTCCAGCATCTAAGAATGTCTCAATGGACATACTGACTGCACCACTTCCGCCAGGCGTAGCAATGACTGAATGTGCAAGTTTTACATCTGCATCTTGCTTGACCCATTCATAGACAGCTTTTCTATAATCAGGATTTCCTGAAAAGCTGGAGGCATAGGCAGCCTTTGTACGATGATCAATAGCATCGTAATGATTAAATACTTCATCTAATGCAACGAGCTTTTCATCTTCTCCATAAAGAGATCCAATTGTAGCGTCAATTACATTTTGTTGTTTGTCTTGTTTCGCTTTTGAAACAATTGAGAACACGTTATCTACGATAGGTGTTTTGTCAGCACTTTTCTTAACAAATGTCATGTTTGCTTCTCCTAAATATAAATACGGACAAATTATAACACTTTCACGTCTATTCGTTGTAGAATTGAATGCATATGACGCAACTTCCAGAGAAATATTTAAATGAAATGAAAAACATATTGAAAGATGAGTTTGATTTATATCTAAATTCTTTCAATGAAGAACATATTACTTCTTTACGAGTAAATGAATCGAAAATCTCCATCGAAGAGTTTTTAAAGATCTTTCCATATCCATTAGAACAGGTACCATGGTGTCATAATGGATTTTATTATCGTTCTACTGATCCAGTCACAAAACACCCATACTACTATGCTGGTCTTTACTATATACAGGAAGCAAGTGCAATGCTTCCTGCAGAAACGCTTCCTGTAGAAGAAAATGATCGTGTTTTAGATGTATGTGCTGCTCCAGGCGGCAAAAGTACAGAACTAGGTGTGAAATTGAAAGATAGTGGTGTATTGATTTCCAATGACATTTCTTATTCGAGATGTCAGGCACTTTTAAAGAATCTAGAGAGATTTGGAATTCGAAATGCATATGTAATAAGTGAATCTCCAGATAAATTGGAACATTATTTCGATGAATATTTTGATAAAATCTTAATAGATGCGCCTTGCAGCGGGGAAGGAATGTTTCGAAAAGATGCCAGTCTAATTGAAGCATGGAAAGAAAAGGATTCTTCCTGCTATGTACCGATTCAAAAAAGTATTATGCAAAGTGCATTGAAAATGTTAAAACCTGGTGGATATATTGTGTATTCAACATGTACATTTTCTAAGGAAGAAGATGAAGAAATTATTCAGTATGCTTTATCTCTAGATGATTGTTTAGAAGTTATATCACTTCCTTATGTAGATGGCTTTGTACAGAATGCATATGGAACAAAACTGTTTCCACATCGGATTCATGGGGAAGGACATTTTGTTTCTCTTTTAAGAAAAAAAGGAGATAAAAAAGAAAACAGATACTGCAAGGAAACAGTAACATTTGATGAAGGTAATATTCATGCACGTTTTTCTTCTTCTAAGAAATTAGAAATCAAAGATAGAATGTATGCATGTAGAGATACTGGTGTCAATCTAGATGGTTTAAGAATCATGCGTTCTGGTGTATTGCTTGCGGAAAAGAAAAAGGGACGCATTGAATGCAATGAAATATTGCCAATGTATCTCAAAGCAAAGGAATTGAAAAACTGTATTTCTTTACCTGCGGATGATATCCGTGTAATCAAATACTTAAAGGGTGAAACGATTGATGTGAAAGATCAAGTCTGCAAGGATGGTTTGAATGTAATTTGTGTCGATGGCTTTCCTTTAGGATTTGTGAAGTGCAGTAAGGGGATTTGTAAAAACAAGTATCCAAAAGCATGGATACTGAAATAGGAGGAATGATGAATCAGTTTAAAGTTATTGCGGCAGATATTGATGGAACACTTTGCATGAAGGGGGAAGATTTGATGCCGCTGACACGCAGTGCAATTAAAAAGCTGCATGCAGAAGGTGTGAAATTTGGTTTGGCAACAGGTAGACCTGTAGATTCTAGAGTATTAAGCTATGCTGAAAAGTGGAATCTTGGTTTTCCATTTGATTTTGCGATTGGTATGAATGGTGGAGAATTATATGATCTAAAAACGAATACAACGGAAAAATATTATCTGTTAAGCAAAGAAAATATTCGTAAGATTCTAGCATTCTTAATGCCTTATGATATTAATGCTATTGTTTATGTTGATGGATATGAAGAAGTTCGCTGCTTGAAAATGGATGATTTTATGATTTCATCCAAAGCACGCAACAAATCTCATGTTATCGTTGGCGGCATTGATACGCTTGCTGAATTTGATACTGGGAAAGTAGAAGTACAATTCAAAGGTGAAATGAGAGAGGAAATCTTAAAAGTTGTAGAAGCAAATCAGGATCCAGCCTGGATCATGACGCAGACATACTTTGATGAACATCATTGTACATTTGAATTCCAGGATCCAAGAGTCAATAAAGGGGTTGGATTAGAAAAGTATTGTGAAAGATATGGCATTCCAATGGAAAATGTATTGGCATTTGGTGATCAGGAAAATGATATTGGATTGATGAAAAGTGCTGGCTATGGAGTTTGCTTAAGCAACGGTGCAGATTTAACAAAATCACTTGCGAAGGCAATTACAGAACATGATGTATTAGATGATGGAGTAGGACATTGGCTGTATGACCATGTCATTGATAAAAAATGACTTATCACGCAGAAGGTGTTGTAGCTTCTTATCCATATACATTTGATGTGGATGAGAATGATATTGGTACAGTTGTAGCTTTTATCTATGATCAGATGCAAATCATAGATGACAAGAAGCAGGAAGTGTTGAATGAACTTTCATCATTGCAGACACAAAAAGATTCAGGATACACACTTATGGATGACAAAGTTGTCTATATTACAAAAGAAAGCATTCAAGACTATAAGGATCTTGAACATGCAGAAGTTGGAATTCGCAGGCACTTTATAGAAGATTTTATTGAAACAGATGAAGATCTGCATAAAATCGTTCATCCATATCATGCACATACATTAAAAACAGAATTTGTAATTGAAGAGGGATGAGAATCTCTCTTCTTCAGTATTTTGGAGGGTGAATATGAAAGAAAATACACAGCTTATGACCGTTGGAGATTATAAAAAGAAGATTATTCTTTTTACAATTCCATTGTTTATTGGAAATTTATTCCAGCAAATGTATAACACTGCAGACTCATTGATCGTTGGTAACTTTTTGGGGCCTCAGGCATTAGCTGCAGTAAGTGGCGTTTCTTCGCTGACATTTTTATTTGTAGGTTTCTTCCAGGGATTTTCTACGGGTGCAGGTGTAGTCATTGCACGACTCATTGGAGCCAATAATACGGAAAAAACATCAAAAGCTGTACATACAACAGTATTGCTAGGTATTATCTTGTCGATTTCCATGACATTGCTTGGCTATTTTCTGGCTCCTGAATTATTGAAGCTGATGGGAACACCAGAAGATGTATATCCTTTATCTAAGATTTATTTGCAGATCTATTTCTTAGGTTTCTCAGGACTTGTCATGTATAACACATTTACCGGTATATTACAGGCAGCAGGGGATTCTAAGCATCCATTGTATTACCTTGTGATTTCTTCTATGATCAATATTGTATTGGATATTGTTTTGATTGCGGTATTTAAAATGAATGTAGAAGGTGCAGCAATCGCTACGATTTTCTCTGAAATCTTAACTGCAGTACTGGTTGGATATAGACTGGTTCATACAGAAGGTGCAACACAGTTGCATTTCAATGAATTAAGAATCGATGCAGATTGCTTGAAGCAAATTGTTAAGTTTGGTTTTCCTACTGCATTACAGTCATCTGTTATTGACGTTTCTAATATTTTAATTCAGTCCTATATCAACTCTTTTGGCTCATTGGCAATGGCTGGTATTGGTGCTTCAACAAAGGCAGAAGGATTTATCTTCCTGCCGGTAACTTCCTTCTCTATGGCAATGACAACATATATTTCACAGAATATGGGTGCTGAAGAATATGAAAGAGTCAAGAAAGGAATCCGTTTTGGATATGCTTTATCTTTATCAATCATTGAATCAATGGGTATTATTCTTTTCTTGTTTGCGCCAACGATCATTGCATTCTTTAACAATGATCCACAGGTTGTTGCCTATGGTGTTGGAAGAGCACGTACTTGTGGCTTATTCTTTATGCTTGTTGGATATTCTCATATTGCTTCTGCGGTTTGTAGAGGTCTAGGGAAACCGGCAGCACCAATGGTGATTATGCTTGTATGCTGGTGTGCTGTTAGAGTTGGTGTTTTATTTACAATTGGTCAGCTATTCCATAACATCTTGCTTGCATACTGGATTTATCCAATCACATGGACATTATCTACAATTGTTTTCTATGTATATCTGAAAAATGTGGAGAAGAATGTTTTACCACAAATAAAGTAAATACTGATAAAATATACATAACAAAGGTTTGGTGATAATTATGGCAAAACGTATAACAACGGATACAGAATACTGGCAATTAAAAGATGATTGTGAAAAAGCATATGCTGCAAGTGAAAAAGAAACAGATAAGAAAAGAAGAAAAGAACTTCTTTCTACTGTAAAAGAGAATCAGAAACTATTAGCAGACTATGCAAAAAGAAAGAAGAAAGATACGCTTGCTTTGATAAAGAAAGAAGTCAAACTTGCGAAAATACGTAATAAGACAAAAGCAGATAAACAGATTTTCTTTAATATCAGTGATATTGAATCAAAGTATATTGATTTTACTTCCTTGACAGAAAAAGAAAGAAATAAATTGTCTGTCAAAAAAGAAAGTATGATTGAAATGATGAAGAAGGGAATGTATGTCAAATTAAAAGATGATTCCGGTATTTATCAGGTTAAGCATAGTGATGATTATATGGATGGCATGAATTATCTTTCTACTGCGAGATATTCTGATGTTGCGGTACAGGATATTGCATTGATTATTGATCGTTATTACTACGAGTCAGAGCTTTCTAGAACAGGGCATAAGGTACATTAAAAGATATCACGAGGTATCTTTTTTTTATGCCACTAAAGCAAATTGCGGATGGTATGCATGATAAATATGCTGCTTTTTTAATAGCTAATCATCAATTCTATTAATTTTATTGTTATTTTAAATAGATCTTCAGTCTTGTTTTTGCATTTTTCATGAACATATTTATATAGTCTTGAAGAATATATTTTTTGAATCCTTTATTCTTTTCCAAGAAGGACTCATATCTGTTGTAAAGCAAATATATTGGCTCTAAATGCTCATATGCTTCTTCTGAATTTGATTTATATGCTTCTCCAATCAATCCCATCTGAGTGGTTGTATAAGTTAATGATATGTTTTCTTCATCTAGAAGAAGAATTCCAGGCATTATATGCTTCTTGTGTATTTCATAATTATTCATTCTCCCCGGTCTTCCGTAATTCACTATCAAAGCAAATGATTTTCTATTATCGGTCGCAATCAATCAATATACATATTTTATTTCTTAATATACTTCTAGACTGCTTTTAGATTTTTTGATTTTTCCTATTTCATTTTTATATTCAATTTTTAATGTGTCTTCATGAACAAATGTTTCATCTATATATACAGGATTGTAAAGAATAATATCATCCTGATCGTTTTCAATACCTTAAATATCTTTTTCATCCATTCAGATCCTGTGGACACCTATATTTTAGCGGTTGTACAGGCAACAGCTATCGTGGTTCAATTTAGAACGGATTCGAGAAATGCATACCATGCTTTAATGTTTATTTTTGATGAAAAGAACAATGTGTCAGAAGCATGGCATGCCAATAGAAAAAATATAATTAGTTATTACAATCAAGTTGCGTAATTATATAATCAATTTCGTTTTGTCCTATCTCTTCAGTGATTATTTTTGTTGCGTAAGTTGAAAGATTGGTCATGGCTACTAACGCAAAATAGTTTTTTTTAAGCCAATATATTAGCATTGTGTTTCCTAGGAATTTACAAGCAAATCGCTCTGGAAAGAATTCGATACGTTTATAATCTAAGCCATTTGAAATAGATGCATCTATTTCGATGAAAGGCCTCTTATCTATTCTTTTTATCCGAGTTTCACTTAATATGAGTTCAGGAAAACTTAACACCCATGCATATGCGGGATGGGAATTACTACGGTATGGAAGACTTTCGAAGCAACAACTAGTTCTATGTTTTTCAAAATTCATTTCCCAAAGTTCTTTAGTTAAAAGAATACAATCAGTTAACTTCATTTTACAAATTGCGCGATTTGTTTCTGATTCAATAATTAAAATATCGCCACGATAGTCTGTTGGATAGCTTCTGATTTCCCAAGATTTCATACCTTTTTTATAAAATGAAGGCCAAGGTTTTTTTACAAATAATCCTAACATTAGTTTCAGCTCCAAGTAATTTTACTAATGTATAGTATAGCATTGTAGACTAAGCGTAATGAATGGGTTAAGTAAATTATATTTAGAGCATATATTCCAACAATTCTTCGAGAAATCAAAGAATGTATTTGCACTGGTAAATTTTATGCTGTATAATAAAACTGTTATTTTGCGTAAATATGGAGGAAATAAATGGTTTCGTATGATAAATTATGGCATTTACTCCTTGATAAGGGACTTAACAAGGGAGATTTGTGCAAGGAAACAGGAATAAGCAGTAGCACTATGGCAAAACTTGGAAAGAATGAAATTGTTTCTCTTGAAGTTTTGGAAAAAATTTGTAAAGTGCTTCAATGTGATTTGGGCGATATAGCAGGGTTTAAGTTTTAAAATATGAGGCATAAAGAAATGAAACGGAATTTTACATTTATTGATCTTTTTGCTGGATGCGGAGGATTAACTGAAGGTTTTTATAGAGTAGGATATAAGGCGTTACTTCATTTAGAAATAAATAAAGCGGCGTGTGAAACGTTGAAAACACGAATGAGATATTATGGTTATTCTCAAGAAGACATAGAAAATGCTGTTATGTGTGATGATATAACAAGAGAAGGATTGATTGAGGATATGGATCAAAGAGTAAGTGAAGAGGTTGACATCATTATTGGGGGACCTCCATGCCAGGCGTTTTCGTCAGTTGGTCGAGCACAGGATCCTAATTCTATGAGTGAGGATCCACGAAACTATTTATTTGAAAATTATTTAGAAGTGCTCAATCATTATAAACCGAAGATGTTTATCTTTGAAAATGTTAAAGGCCTTTTAACAGCTCATCCTAAAGGAGTGAATATTTTCGATTTGATTGTTAGAGATATGAGCAAGACCTATAAGGTCGTAAGTAACAAAGAAACAATCCTTTTAAATGCTGTTAATTATGGCGTTCCGCAAAATAGAGAAAGAGTAATTTTATGCGGAATACGAAATGATATTAATATAGAGCCTGAAGAATTTTATGAAAAATTAATTCCTACGCATAGTATAGTTGCTAAAGATGGACTTAAACCTGCAGTGACTGTTCGAGAGGCTATATCAGACTTACCAAAACTTTTTCCTGGAGAAGGTATGGAAGTGATCAATTTCAATGAGACTAAGTTCAATGACTACCTTCTTCGAATTCGCAGCAAGGACTTTGGCAAGCTCTATCAGCATGTAGCTAGAAAACATAATAAAAATGATAGAGAGAGATATAGGATTCTGAGCGAACATGGAAATTGGCAGTTAAAGGATTTGGCTGAAGTAAGACCTGATCTTGTTAACCATGATCCCAAGCATTTCGGTAATCGTTATACAGTACAGGAATGGGATAAACCAGGCCGAACAGTGGTAGCACATCTCTATAAAGATGGAAATTTGTTTATTCATCCAGATAGTACACAAGAAAGAACATTTACTGTTCGAGAAGCTGCGAGAATCCAATCATTTCCAGATGATTTCTTTTTCGAGGGATCTAGAACGGAACAATTTAAACAAGTTGGAAATGCTGTACCACCACTAATGGCAGAAGCTTTTGCAATTACGCTGAAGGAAATGTTGAGTCAGAAGGAGATGAGAGGTAAATGAGTTACAACATCAACCTTGGAATAGGACGAGTTCAAAATATAACTGCAAATAATATTTTTCTTAGAGATCAATCGTTATTTGAATTTTGTCGGTCTACAGTAGGAAAGAACTATGGCAGTATCTCTAACTACTGTGACGAATACTATTCAAAATCAAAGAAAGGAAAATATTTTGGCCAAATTGTAACACCAATAAATTTATTAGGTTTGATTCAGACAGATGAGAATGAAGTCGTTATTGAAAATGAATTAGCTGAGAAAATTTGGGAGGGAAGGAACGAACGATTAGCAAGTTACTATATGAATTATTTCTTGTGTATGTGGCAATATCCTATTCCAAGCACAAAACTTAATTCAGGAAGGGAACTTAGAATTTTTAAGCCGTATTGTCTTCTTTTGAAGATGCTTCTTGAACTGTATAAAATAAATCCCAGAGAAGCATATTTTAGTAAATATGATTATTCCAATATTTTTCTTGAACCTGATTCTGATCTTCCGCGGATAGTAGAAATTAATGAAAACTATGCAAAAAACTTGATTGAGACACGAATAGAACGGAAAGGTCATGGAATAGAAAAAGAAAATGGATCGCTAACCTATATAATCAATACATTGGCGGAGTCGGATATATTAACAAAATCAAGTGATCTTTTTGATGATGATGATTTTTATGTTGGCCTTGTGGATAGTGAAACAGCGCGAATAAAAGCAGAATTTATTATTCGTGCTTACGGGGATGAATATTTTAGATTTAATTCGACGGATCATCCAGATATTCATGCTGATATAACTAACTACAGTCGATTTATAAATAATATTTCAAAATTTGATCAATGGAGGAGTTGCTATATGAGCATTACTAGAATTAGTGAGTTTTATGAATATTCTAAAAATAAAGGATTTGTATATTCAGAGGATTTAATAAGGAGATTTGTTTTGTCATTGGAGACAAAACCATTTTTACTTTTAACTGGAATCAGCGGATCGGGAAAGACAAAAATTGGTGAGTTATGGACAAAATATCTTTCAGAGAAGAATGAGGCAGAAAGTATTGAAATTGCAGTAGGAAGTAATTGGACTGACAATAAAAAATTACTTGGATTCAAAAATGTTTTGCTTGATGAAGCAGATGCATATCAAGAAACAGAATTAGTGGGATTTATTCGGAAAGCAAATAGTACACTAGATAAACAATATGTTGTAATACTTGATGAAATGAATCTATCAAGAGTAGAAATGTATTTTGCAGATTTTCTCTCTGCACTAGAAACTATTGACCACAAAATCACTTTGCCTAGTGGCGAGATCGTTGAGTGGACTAAAAATCTAAAGATCATTGGAACGGTAAATGTTGATGAATCTACATATATGTTTTCTCCTAAAGTTCTAGATAGAGCAAATGTTATTGAAATGAACGGTCAAAAGCCAAAAGATTATATTGCTATGGTAGATGAGTCTGATAACAAGATTTATGCAAGTATAAAAAGTAAATCTTGGTATGGATGGTATGTGGATTTTTTAGAAACGCTCTTTTTAAAGATTTAGTTGATATTTGAAAATACGCCATAATGATACTC
>OIYH01001912.1_pt1 | contig 11363 bp, 12 predicted proteins | sample 1587911 | NCBI WGS metagenome assembly OIYH01 (sample SAMN03283252) | human gut metagenome | biome: human-associated habitat; material: feces | host: Homo sapiens | place: USA | collected 2013
CTCTCCTTTCCGTTTTGAGGGTTTGGGACACTTCCCAACAAGCTGTTTTGCAGAGCAAAATACGGAAGTGGGTACACACTTCCTATGCTTGCTCTGTAAGTTCTCCCCCTACTACACAACAACACTCAAAACGGGCAAATTGACGGCTATCATTTGACTATTTCGGCAAAAAGAAAAATCGCCGTACACCAAATCGGCTATCGAGCACATCTTTGAGATACAACGATTTTAATTTTTTATTCTTCTATTAACTGAGGTTCTTCAAACCAATCCTGCAAACACCGGGCAAAGCACCGCAGTCAAAACACCGGCAACAGCAATCGCAAGCCCGCTCATTGCGCCTTCTACTTCGCCCATTTCCAGTGCCTTACTTGTACCGATGGCATGAGAAGATGTTCCAATGCCGATTCCTTTTGCAATGGGGTCTGTGATATGAAACCAGCCGCAAATATTTTCCGCGAGCAGATTTCCGACAATGCCCGTCAAAATCACGATGGCTCCCGTCAGTGCAGCAATGCCGCCCAGCTCTGCGGAAACATCCATACTGATCGCTGTTGTAACCGACTTGGGCAAGAGAGTAATGTACTGCGTCCGCTCCATTTTCAGGACAACTGCCAGCACCCATGCACAGCCAAGGCTCACCAGCGTTCCGGCTGCGATTCCAGCCAAAATTGCAATGGCATTCTTTTTCAGCAGCTCCAGCTTTTCGTAAAGCGGAATGGCAAGGCTGACTGTTGCCGGAAGCAGCAGATAGTTGACCGGAGCCGCACTGGTCTTATACTCTGCGTAAGGAATGTGCAACACACTCAGAAAGAGGATCACAAAAATACTGCCCAGCAGAAGCGGATTGAAAAAGGCTTTCCCTGTTCGATGGTTGATAACTGTACCCAGAACAAACGCCGCTAAGGTCAGCAAAACACCCCAAACCGCAGACGAATTGACAAAATCAAGCAGAATATTCATCTTTGCTCTCCTTTCGGTGGATGATGGCCTGCGTCGTGCGTCCTGTAACCGCAAACACCAGAATCGTTACCGGGATGATTGCAATGAGGGCGGGCAGCAGCATCTTTCCAAGCTCTGCCCACAAATCCATCACACCGGCTGCGGCAGGAACAAAGAGGAGCGGAAAAATTCCTGTGAGAAAGATTCCCGCTTTCTGCACCTGCTCCAACTTGACAACGCCCGTACAGAGTGCAGCCAAAAGCAGCAGCAAACCATAAACGCTTGCCGGGATGGGAAACGGTAGAAACGCATGAAGCAGTTCGCCTGCAAAGCAAAACGCTAACAACCTCGCAAATTGAAATAAATATCGCATGACGTATCCTCTCTTAAAAAGAAGAGCCGCCGCCCGAAAAAGGCAGCGGCTCTGTGTTATATTCTGGGGTCACGAAAAAAGCGGAATAGGAGTAAAGAAACAAGGTAAACTCAGAAAGGAATGACCCCCAGAAGCGTAGATGCAATGAGCGTAATGATACTCATGGGCCAGACAAATTTCAGCGAGTACTTGATATGGTCGCCGATGGTGATGTCAGCAAGGCCAAGGCCGACATAAACAGCAGCAACGGAGGGGCTGACCGGAGTGCCAAAGGTAGCCGTCAGCAGGAAAGTAGCCGCCACGGCCTGTGCGGAGACACCAAAAGGTGCAACCACGCCAATGATGATGGGCAGCAGAGCGTAATAGAAAGCGTCCGTACCAAGGATCATCATAAGCGGTACACTGAACAGAGCCATGAACCAGTGCATGTGAGGAGCCATCGACGCAGGCAGCACATTGACGATGGTAGTCGCCATTGCATCGACCATACCTGTACCGCTGATAACACCCATGAAGATACCGACGGCAAACAGAGTCACGGTCATGACCATTGCATTCTGGCCCAGCTCTTTGATTTTCTTGTTCTGGGTTTTGGTCTCCGGGAAGTTGACCACCAGTGCGATAGCATAGGCGATCATGAAGATGGAGTACAGGGGCAGCGGGGTGTCAAGGAAGAGGAACACCAGCATAACCAGCGTCAGTGCCAGATTGAACCAGTACTTCCAGGTGCGCTTTTCAGACTCGGAAGCTGCTTCTTCTGCTGCAATTTCGGCCTCGCTTTCGGGCTTCAGACCGTGACGGACTTCGTTCAGGTTGACAAGGAAGCCGTTCACAAAGGCCAGAATGGCGAGGACCACGACGCCGGGAATGATGAACGAGTAAAGGTCGCCGGTTTCCACTTCGGCCACGGTTGCAGCGCGCATGGTGGGGCCGCCCCAGGGCACAATGTTCATCACGGCATAGGGGCCGCACATGATGGCCAGCAGTGCTTCCTTGCGGAAGCCCAGGCGCTTGATGATGGGCAGGAACGCAGGAACAACAATGAGGAAGGTCGTGGCGCCAGAACCGTCCAGATGGGCCACAAAGGTGGTCAGGATGATGGCCGCAACGATCATCATCCGGCTCTTGCCCGCCTTTTTGGTCAGGAAGTTGATGATGGGATCAAACAGGCCGATCTCATCCATCAGAGTGAAGTAAGAGATGGAGAAAACGAACAGCACCGCCGTGCTGAGCATGGATTTCATGCCGGAACCGATGAAGTCGCCGATCTCTTCGGCGCCGAATCCAGCGGCGATGGCTGCGATCAGGGGCAGACCGATGAAGGCGACCGGGGGGCTGACCCAGCTTTTGATCAGAAAGACCATCAGCACGGCCATCAGAATAAAACCAATCAACGCAAGCATATGTACATCCTCAAATTTGGAAAGTAGGCACAATTATGATAACACATTGTGCGGAATTTTTGAAATGATTTCCTTTGAAAAAGCCGCGCCCCATTCAGAATATCCAACGAAGAGAATGGAGCGCGGTAAGTGGAGAAATACGCTCAGGAGAAGCTGCGGGCCCTGTGGCTGGCAGGGCGGCGCAGCAGAAAGAAGAGTTTACTCAAAGGAATAGGGCTTGACCTGACGAACGACATCCAGGATAGTGCCATCGCGGGCTTCGACAATAGCGACGACCTTGTCCTCCCACTCCAGCGGGTCAGGCTCACCGACCAGCTCATAGGCCTTTTCCTGCAGCTGCTCGATGGGAACGTGCTTGATGCCCGCCTTATCGAGGCAGTCGATCAAATCCTGACGGGCAGGATTGACGGCGATGCCGTAATCAGTAACGAGAACGTCCACGCAGTCGCCAGGAGTGGTGACAGTGACAACATCCTTGCAGACGGTAGCCATGCGGCCACGGGTCAGCGGGGTGACGATGATGCAGCACTTGGAGCCAGCAGCCGTATCGGGGTGGCCACCGGGAGCACCGCGCAGAACGCCGTCCGAACCGGTGATGACGTTGACGTTGAACTTGGTGTCGATTTCCAGAGCGGACAGGACAACATAGTCCAGCTTGTTGACGTAGGCACCCTTGTTGCCTGCGTTGGCGTACTCGCTCAGGTCAATCTCGATGTGGTGGGGGTTGGAGAACAGGTGTGCAGCAGCCCCCTGATCGAAGTCCTGGGTATCGAGGATGTAGTCCACCAGACCCTTATCCTGCAGAGCGCAGATCGCGCTGGAAGTGCCGCCCAGAGCAAAGCTCATCTTGATGCCGGCCTTCTTCATGTGCTCTTCGAGGAAGCGGTTGACGGCCAGAGAGGGGCCGCCGACGCCAGTCTGGAAAGAGAAGCCGTCCTTGAAGTAAGGAGTGGCGGCAATGACGTTGGCAACATTTTCTGCCATCATCAGCTCACGGGGGTTATCGGTCATGCGGGCTTCCTTGGTTGCGATCTTCTTCGGGTCGCCGATGGCATCCACGACGCAGACGGCATCCACGTCAATGCAGCTGATGGAAGAGGGCAGGTTGGGGAACGGAACCAGCGTGTCGGTGATGATGACGGTGTGGTCTGCGAAGTGGGCGTCATGGTTTGCAAAGCCCATGCTGCCGCAGTTGTTCTTGCCGCCCTGACCCTTTGCGTTGCCGCAGCAGTCGGAAGAAGCAGCGGCGAGGAATGCGATGTCGATATGGACTTCGCCAGCTTCGACGGCACGAGGACGGCCACCATGGCTGCGGATGATAACGGGCTTCTCCATCTTACCAGCGGAGATGACCTCACCGATGCGGCCACGGACGCCGGAGGTCTGAGCCTCCACGATGATGCCCTTTTCCATGTAGTCCGCGAAAATATCCTGTGCAGAACCCAGAGAGGTTGCTGCAACGTGCAGGTCTTTCAGACCCATCTCTTCCACCAGAACCTTAGCCACCATGCTGGCAACGTAGTCACCATCACGGAACTCGGTGTGGAACGAGAACGTCATGCCGTCGTGTGCGCCGCACTTCTCGCAGGCTTCGCGGATGGAAGCACACAGCTTATCCTCCTGCGGCTTCTCGTGGCGGACGGTGGTGGGGCTGGCCTTCTTGACCAGCTGGCCGTCCTTATAGTTTTTGCCCTGATAGACTTCCTTGCCATTGACGAGCAGGTAGTCGGGAATATCTCTGCCAACTGCGTTGATCATGATTCGTTTCTCCTTTCTTACAGCTCGCCGTGATAGACGCCGCAGGCTTTTGCCAGCGCGATGATGCGCTTAGCGTCCTCAAAGAACGGAATATCAACCATCTTGCCATCCACGGTGTAGACGCCGATGCCAGCATCGGCCTGTGCTTGACAGCCGCGCACCAGCTTTTCAGCGTAGGCGATCTCTTTCTCGGTGGGAGCAAAGGTCTCATGTACGAATGCGATCTGCTTCGGGTTGACAATGCTCTTGCCGTCAAAGCCCATCTTGTGGTTCTGGATGACCTCAGCCTTGAAGCCCTCCATATCGTCGATGTTGGGGTACATGGTGTCGAAGCACTGGACGCCTGCTGCACGAGCTGCCAGCAGCATCTGACCACGAGCAACCATCATCTCCACGCCGTCGCGCTGAATCTGAACGTGCATACTCTTGCGGAAGTCACCGCCGGAGATGGCGCAGCCGAACATACGGGGGCTGGCAGTGACGATCTCGTAGGCGTTCATGATACCCAGCGGGCTTTCCAGAGCGGCCATCAGCAGGGTGCGGCCCTCTTCCACGCCGAACTCTTTCTCGGCGGCGGTAACTGCTGCGTCAACGGTGTGGACCATCTCGGCACTCTCGCACTTTGCAATGCGGATGCCGTCTGCACCGCCTGCCACGCAGACACGGATGTCTTCCTGCCAGTGGGGAGTGTCCAGACCATTGATGCGGACGATGACTTCGGTATCGCCGTAGTCGATGCTCTTCAGTGCATGATACAGGCTGAAGCGGGCTGCATCTTTCTGGTTCTCAGCAACAGCGTCCTCAAGGTCAAGGATGATGCTGTCAGTGCCGTAGATGTAGGCATCTTTGATCAGACCGGGCTTCTGGGCGTTCATGAACATCATGGTACGGCGCAGACGCTTCTTATCCGGCTTCGGACGACGAATTTCCTTACTCATTTCACGGCACCTCCCCAAGGAATGTTAGCTTCGGATGCGTCGCAGCTGCGGAACACAGCGCACTCAACGCGGGCTTTCAGGGTGCAGTCCAGCGCGCCCTTATCCACGACAGTGACTCGTGCATCCTTGACATCCAGCCGCTCCAGAGTTTCCAGAACGGTGGCCTTGATCTGACGGCCATACTGGTTGAGGACGCTGCTCTGGATGCTCAGCTCCAGACCCTCAGCGGGTTCGACGGTGACCTGTGCGTCGCTGGATTCCAGCGTGCCGGCCATCGCACTCTTTTCGATTTTCATGTGCTACCTCCTGTGTTGTTTGCCTTGTTCATCGGGGTGCTGCCCGGTGTGTTCATCGGGCGATTCCCTTTCGTTGGCATGAGTGTACCAGCGTTTTGCCCACTTGTAAAAGGCAGAAAAGTTTGCGTTTTGCAGTCGTGAATGGAATAGTTTGTGCAAAAAGCCGACAAAAGGCACTGCTTTTGGGCAGATTGCATCCTTGTATCCCGGAAAATTGTGCATAGTGCAAGGTGTATTCCAAATCGTTCTGAATCAGCAGGAAAAAGCCGAATGGTCAGCCCTCTTTCCTTTTCTGTTATATGAGTGTAAGATGAACTCAAGGAATGAAACAGGCCCGAAATCAAGAGATTTGTTTTCGGAATCGGAATAGGAGAGGCCGCATTATGAATGAAAAAGATTTTGAGATGATGCGCATTCTGGATGAGGATTGCAACATCACCCATGCAGCAGAACGACTCTATATGACACAGTCTGCACTTTCCAAGCGTATCAAGGCTTTGGAGCAGGAGCTTGGCACAGAGCTTGTCATTCGTTCCCGTCAGGGCATCCGCTTTACTCCGGCTGGTGAGCGTGTCCTTTCCTATTGCAAAGCAGCTGCGCGCGAGATGGAACAGATGCGCCGCGGGCTGGACTCTATGCAGGGCCAGATCTGCGGCACACTCAAGGCAGGCTTTTCCATCAACTATGCACTCTACCGCCTGCCGGAGGTTCTTGCTTCTTATCATAAGCAGTATCCAATGGTTCGGATGGATATTTCCACAGGCCACAGCCGCCACCTCTACCAACAGATGTTAGAGGGGAACATGGACCTTGCCGTATTGCGGGGCGAATATCCGTGGGATGGTTCGCAGTTTTTGCTTTCACAGGAAAACATCTGCCTGATTTATAGTCCAGAATACAAGGGCGTTCCTCTCTCGGATTATATGTACATCGACCACCGCAGCGATTCGGCGATTGCCTCTCTCATGGCACGCTGGCGGTTTGAAAACGACGTTTCGGGGGATACGGGAAATTTTGTCGTGGACAATATCACTTCCTGTCTGGAAATGGTCAAGCGCGGCCTCGGCTGGGCTTTGATGCCGGAGATCGCGCTGGATGATTTTGACGGCTGCATCCACCCCTGCACCTTTGAAAACGGTGAGCCCTTCGTGCGCCGGACCTATATTTTTTGCCAGAGAGATGCAGCAGAGCTTCCGCAGATAAAAGCCTTCATGTCTGCACTCAAGAAAAACCGCTGAGAGGAGAACCGCTATGTCAAAAGAAGTTTCGCTTCTGGAAATGCTGGATGCCCGGGAATGCCGGGCACACCGCCAGCAGGAACTTTTGGAGCAATACCACAAGCCGCTCATCTGCTTCACGATGAACATTGCAGGACCGATCAAGGATTCACCTCTCATACGGCGCGGTTTCGCACGGGGGCAGCAGCTTCTCCGTCAGCAGTTTTTCCGTGCAAAATTGTCTCCCCTGCACACGGATTCCCATTGTGAAACTACTGGCTGTGAAGCATTTTATGTTCTGGACGCTGACCCGCTGGTAATCAAAAAATTCACGACAGACATTGAAGATGCCACTCCGCTGGGGCGGCTGTTCGATATGGATGTGCTCCGGCCAGATGGCACAAAAGTAGACCGTGAGGAACTGAATCTGGCAGGGCGGCGGTGTTTGATTTGTGGCGGCCCTGCCAAAGTATGCAGCAGCCGGCGTGTCCATACGGTGGCCGAATTGCAGGCAAAAACCACCGAGATTCTGACCGAAACAATGGACACATGGGATGCAGCCACCGCCGCACAGCAAGCCGTCCGTGCATTGCTCTATGAAGTGACCACTACTCCTAAACCCGGCCTTGTGGACCGCCGCAACAGCGGAAGCCATACTGACATGGACTCCTTTACCTTTATGAGCAGCGCAGCAGCATTGTATCCTTATTTTGAAGCCTGTGCCAAAACAGGCCGTGAAACGATGGACCTCCCTGCACCCGAAACATTTGCCGCACTTCGTCCGCTGGGCTGTGAGGCCGAGGGGGAAATGCTGGACGCCACCAACGGCGTGAATACGCACAAAGGTGCTGTTTTCTCCATCGGCATCACCTGTGCGGCACTGGGGCGTTTGAATCGAGCGGAGTGGTGTGACCCGGCGCGGGTGCTTCAAGAGGTTGCCGCCATGACAAGCGGCCTGACCAAGCAGGATTTTGCGGATATTACCGCAGAAAATGCGGTCACTGCCGGCCAAAAGCTCTTCGTACAGTATGGCATCACGGGTGTACGCGGGCAGGTAGAGGCCGGACTCCCTGTTGTCCTGCATTATGGCCTGCCCGTGCTGGAAAACGGCCTGAAGCTGGGATATGACATTAACCGGGCAGGCTGTGCGGCTCTTCTGGAAATTTTGGCTCACAGCACCGACACCAACATGATCGCCCGTTCCAGCCGGGAACGACAGCTGGCATGGGCCGCACGAGTAAAAATGCTGCTGGGGCAGACACCGTATCCTGATGAAGATACTTTAGTGGAGCTGGACGACCAGTTTATCACAGAGAATCTTTCGCCCGGTGGCAGTGCCGACTTGCTGGCATTGACCTATCTGCTTCATTTTTTCAAAACGGAGGAAAATCTTCATGTCTGAATACAGCATTTCCCAAGTCTATCCCACGGATAAATATACTCTTGCACAGGTAGACGCGCTTTTGGAACAAGAGGGCATCCAGCGTGACGGAAATCTGGATTATACCTGTGCCATGTTCGACGAAAACTATAAAGTGATCGGCACGGGAAGCTGCTTTGGCAACACCCTGCGGTGCTTTGCCGTCAGCAGCGCCCATCAGGGTGAGGGTCTGCTGAATCAGATCATCACCCATCTGATTGAAGTTCAGTGTGCACGGGGCAATCTGCATCTGTTTCTCTATACCAAAGTAAAAAGCTCTAAGTTTTTTGGAGACCTTGTCTTCTACGAGATTGCCCGCGTGGAGGATACACTGGTCTTTATGGAAAATCGCCGGGATGGCTTCAGCTCCTATCTGCGTAATTTGGAAAAAACAAAGACTGAGGGCAAATCAGCTGCACTTGTCATGAATGCAAATCCCTTTACTCTCGGTCATCAATATCTTGTAGAAACGGCAGCTTCCGCCTGTGATACTCTGCATCTGTTCGTTGTCAGCGAGGATGCCAGCCTTGTTCCCTTTGCAGTACGCAAAAAGCTGGTGGCAGAGGGCGTAAAGCATCTGCCCAATGTTGTTCTGCATGACAGCGGCCCTTATATTATCTCGAATGCCACCTTTCCCAGCTACTTTTTGAAAGATGAGGCCGCTGTGATTGACGGTCATGCACGGCTCGACCTTGCAGTGTTTACCAAAATCGCCAAAGCATTAAACATTACTGCCCGCTATGTCGGCGAAGAGCCTACCAGCCAGGTGACAGGTCTGTATAACCAGATCATGTGCCAGCAGCTTCCTAAAGCTGGCATCGACTGCATCGTTGTTCCCCGCAAAGAAGCCAACGGCAAAGCCATCAGTGCTTCTACTGTTCGCCAGTGCTTGCAGTCCGACGATTGGGATACGCTGAAAACCCTGCTGCCGCAGACCAGTCTTGACTACTTCCGCAGCCCGGAAGCGGCACCCGTTTTGGAACGTATCCGCAAAGCCGGAAATGTGGTGCATTACTAAAGTTCGTCAACAAACTTCCAACCACACGCTTTGATGCAGATATTCTGTTGTGGAGTACAAAAAGTGACAAATCATCCAAAAGATTCTCTTTGGGTACATTGCCCTCGCTGTGGAGGAAAAACAAAGGTGAAAGTTTACTTTGACACTGTTTTGGTGAACTTTCCACTTTACTGCCCAAAGTGTAAAAAAGAAACTCGCGTAGATGTTGTACAACTGAAAATCGTGCTAAGCAAGTGAGCCAGCCACATAAGTGCAGAGCCAGCTTTCTGATTCAAAAAGAATCGGAAAGCTGGCTCTTTTTACTTGATAAGTTTTGCATTTTGATTTCGAAGTGCAGTAAGTACTGCCTGAAATATCGGAATCATTGCATGGGCCTCTTCTTCACTGCAATCCTCAATCAAAAGTCTTAGTTGGCAAAGTGCTGGCGACTCCCTACTTATCTCCGGGTTGAAAATTTCTCGCGCATCTATTTGCAGTGCACGTACCAACGGATATAAAACTTCCATTTTGGGATTGCCTTTGTAGTTTTCAATATTCAAAACGGTGCGGACATCTACATCCGCAGCGGCAGCCACTTCATTCTGTGTAAGCCCCAATTTTCCACGAGCACGCTTTACTGTGTTTCCTAATGAGCGAGAGTATTCTTGCATTGCAATTCACCTCGTTTATATTCTACAACACCCTTTCATTCGACAAAATTCACTACAGTTCATCTCTTTTATGTATTGTGCTTCATGTTTCAACCAAAGTTTTTCTTGTAGCACCTTTCAAAAATCACTTGGTACAATAATTTTTATAATCGCTCTCATTTTCAAATGTCAACATTCATCGAGTGCATTACAATTCACTTCTATCAAACTGCCACTTCTTTCTTCAAACCTTTGTGAGTAGACATTTCCATCTTTCCCGCCTAAAAATCCTGAAAAAATTTTTAGAAATTTTCAATTTTTTCCGTCCAATTTTAGCTTCGCAGGTTTGAGGGGTTACGAAAGGGGACATTATCAAAAACCACCGCTTTCGCGGCAGCGAAAGGAGGTGAAAGTATCAACGAATCCGTTCGTACCCAGTGGCAAATCCGATGTGCATTTAACAGTTTTTGTAAGAAAGTGTTGAAACGCGAATCAATGAATGCTCACAGAGACATCCGACGACAGCAGCAATGCAAAATTTCTTTCTCCGATTTGACGCCACAAGAGGAAAATGAGCTTTTTACTGTTGACCAATATTTTGCAGATGATACCGCCGAACAATATTTTATTGTCGGGCGTAAAGAAATCAATGCAAAATTGTTGGACGATGCCTTGCACAGCTTATCAAAAGAAAAACTCGAAGCTGTTCTGTTGTATTACTTTTTTGACATGAGTGAACGCGAAATCGCAAAACTCCGCAATATTTCGAGGACAACAGTACAGTATCGCCGGATAAGTTCGATTGAACAGTTAAAACACTATTTGGAGGAGCGCGTCGATGACAAAGAAGATTAGCAAGCAAGATGACTCTGACCGCGGTCTGCTGCCATTTTCAATTATTATGGCCGCCGCAAATGGAGACTCCGAAGCTATGGAACTTGTTCTTCGGCATTACGACAGCTACATAATCTCATTGTCCATGCGAAAACTACGCGATGAACGCGGAAACACATATTGGGGCATAGACGAGGATGTGCGTGATCGGCTTCGCTCTCGCCTTATTCGAGCTGTTTTGACATTCAAATTGTAGTGAAAAACACAGCAGCACTTCCCCCTTTTGTGCTGTTTGTTTTGATTTGTGTACCTTGAAAAATATGCCCGCAGGACAATGGTGGCGCATCATAGGGCAAACAGATACGTTACTGTCTGTATCGAGCCGGACGGCGGGTGCGCCACGATGCTTTTCTCTGAAAAGTGGAGCGATCATCACTACGCCGCAATGCAAGCGCGGCTGCTTGCGGGCCATGACATATTGACAGGCTGATACTCCCTTACCGTCAAAGTCCGAGCGTTCAGAGCGTCGCAGGCA
>OIYH01001916.1_pt1 | contig 11345 bp, 6 predicted proteins | sample 1587911 | NCBI WGS metagenome assembly OIYH01 (sample SAMN03283252) | human gut metagenome | biome: human-associated habitat; material: feces | host: Homo sapiens | place: USA | collected 2013
TGAGGAGGTGGGTTCGATTCCCATTGCCCGCTCCATGCAGAAAAGCACCGTGGCTCTTCGGAACCACGGTGCTTTTGGTTTATCTTATTGTTTTCCCTATGATGATCCGGCTTGCCGTTATCGGTCCCACTTGTCGCACAGAGCGTTGATCTGGTCGGCAAACTTGGCCAGGTCCTTGTTGGCACCGCCCTCGTTGTGCTCGATGACGCGGAGCAGCCGCTTACCGGCGTTGACCAGCCGCTGGAAGACGGTGGCGGCACGGCTTGCACTCTCGCCGAGCCGATGCTCAATGTGGACACGATTGCCCTCCTTGATGCAGACAGCGCCCTCGGCCCCGATGCCCCACTGCTCGCCGTTGTAGGGTGCGCTGGCCGTGAAGCCCTGCTCTTTCAGGGTCTGGGCGAAGATGTCCTCCACCTCGTCGTTGCCGTGGACGATGAACACCCGCTTGGGCTTGGGCTCAAAGGAGTTGACCCAGCGGAGCAGACCATCCTTGTCCGCGTGGCCGGAGAGGCCCGTCAGCTGGCAGATGTCCGCCTGCACCTCGATGGTCTCGCCGAAAAGCTTGACGGTGGTTGCCCCATCTATTAAGGTGCGGCCCAGAGTACCCACGGCCTGATAACCCACGAAGAGGATGGTGCATTCCGGCCGCCAGAGGTTATGCTTGAGGTGGTGGCGGATACGGCCCGCCTCGCACATGCCGCTGGCCGAAATGATAACTTTGGGCACCGGGTCGGCGTTGATCATCCGGGATTCGTCACTGGTGATGCTGACCCGCAGCCCCGGGAACTGGATCGGATTGATGTTGGCGTCCAGCAACGCCCGGGTCTCGGTATCGTAGCATTCTTCATCCGTGTTTTGGAAAATGCGGGTGGCCTCAATGGCCAGCGGGCTGTCGATGTAGACCGGGAAGTTTCCGTGGCCGGTGACAAGACCTTTTTCCTTGATCTCCCGGATGAAGTAGAGCAGCTCCTGGGTGCGGCCCACCGCAAAGCTGGGGATGACCACATTGCCGCCCCGGTCGAACGTCCGCTGTAAAATCTTGCTCAGCTCCGCCACATAATCGGGCTTGGGGCCGTGGAGGCGGTCGCCGTAAGTGGATTCCATCACCACATAGTCGGCGTCCGTGATGTAGGCCGGGTCCTTGATGAGGGGCTGGTTGGTGTTGCCGATATCCCCCGAGAAGACCAGCTTGGTGGTGCTGCCGTTTTCCGTGACCCAGATCTCGATGCTGGAGGAGCCCAGCAAATGGCCCACGTCCACAAAGCGGATCTCCAGCCCGGGGGCCAGCTCCACTTTCGTCTCATAATCCACGCCGATGAACAGCTTCATGGCCGCTTCGGCGTCCTGCACCGTGTACATCGGCTCAACCGGGGCGTCACCGGCACGCTTTGCCTTGCGGTTTTTCCACTCAGCTTCAAATTCCTGAATGTGCGCCGAGTCCCGCAGCATAATGTCGCACAGCTCCGTGGTCGGCTTGGTGGCGTAAATTTTACCCCGGAAGCCGTTGCGCACCAGCAATGGCAGCAGGCCGGTATGGTCGATGTGGGCATGCGTCGCCAGCACACCGTCGATCTCACCTGGGGCCACCGGGATGGGCTGGTTCTCGTAGATGTCCTTGCCCTGTTCCATGCCGCAGTCGATCAGGTAGCGCTGCCCGGCTGCTTCCAGCAGTGTACAGCTGCCTGTTACTTCATGGTTCGCACCCAAAAATGTCAGTTTCATAAACACACCTCCCGGTACGGTTTGGATTCCAGCCCAATTATACCACATTCGTCGGTTGTCTTCTGCCCAAATCGCAGCGTGTTTCTCGGGCAAAACGCCGAAACCTTGAAAAATTTTTTAGACAATCTTGACAAACCACCCTGAATTGCGATAAACTGAAAAATGTATGACGTAACTTCTACACAAGATTCAAAATAGAGAGGTTGTTTTTATGGTTCGTAACGATTTGCGCAACGTTGCCATTATCGCTCACGTTGACCACGGCAAGACCACCCTGGTGGACGCAATGCTGCGTCAGAGCGGCGCATTCCGCGATAATCAGGTCGTGGCTGAGCGCGTCATGGACAGCGGCGATATCGAGCGTGAGCGCGGCATTACCATTCTGGCCAAGAACTGCTCCTGCACCTACAAGGGTGTCAAGATCAACATTGTCGATACTCCGGGCCATGCCGACTTTGGCGGCGAGGTGGAGCGCGTGCTGAAGATGGTCAACGGCGTTCTGCTGCTGGTGGATGCCGCCGAGGGCTGCATGCCCCAGACCCGTTTTGTGCTGCAGAAGGCTCTGCAGCAGAACCTGAGTCTGGTGGTGGCCATCAACAAGATCGACCGCCCCGATGCCCGCATCAAGGAAGTCATCGACGAAGTTCTGTACCTGCTGATGGATCTGGGTGCCACCGATGAGCAGCTGGACTGCCCCATGCTGTTCTGCTGCGGCCGTGATGGCACCGCAAGCCTGGACCCGGATGTGCCCGGCACCGACCTGATCCCTCTGTTCGATACTCTGCTGAGCACCATCAAGCCGCCTGAGGGCGACCCCGAGGCTCCCTTCCAGATGCTGGTGTCCTCTGTGGACTATAATGACTTCGTGGGCCGCATCGGCATTGGCCGCATCCAGAACGGCGTTGCCAAGGTGGGCGAGGAAGTTGTCGTCTGTGACTGGCACAATCAGGATCTGAAGATGCGCGGCCGTCTGACCAAGCTGTACGACTTCCAGGCCAATGGCCGTCAGCCCTGCGATAACATCACCGCCGGCGATATCGTGGCATTCTCCGGCCTGCCCGACGTTACCATCGGCAATACCCTGTGCAGCCCCTCCAATGTGGAGCCGCTGCCCTTCGTGAAGATCAACGATCCTACCGTTGAAATGACCTTCTCTGTCAATGACAGCCCGCTGGCCGGCCGCGAGGGTAAGTATGTTACCAGCCGTCAGATCCGTGACCGTTTGCAGAAGGAACTGCTGAAGGATGTCGCTTTGAAGGTGGAGGATTCCGCCACCACCGATTCCTTCCGCGTTATGGGCCGTGGTGAGATGCACCTGTCCATCCTGATCGAGACCATGCGCCGTGAAGGCTACGAGCTGCAGGTCTCTCCCCCGCACGTTCTGACCAAGGTCATCGACGGCAAGACCTACGAGCCTATGGAGCATGTCGTCATCGATGTGCCCACCCAGTATCAGGGCGCTGTCATGACCGGTCTGGGCCAGCGCAAGGCTATCCTGCAGCAGATGGAATCTCTGGGCACCGACCGTGTGCGTCTGGAGTTCCGTATGCCCAGCCGCGGCCTGTTCGGCTACCGCAACCAGTTCCTGACCGATACCCACGGCGAAGGCATCATCAACCAGATCTTCGACGGTTACGATGTCTGGGCTGGCATGATTGCCAACCGCTCCACCGGTTCTCTGGTCAGCTTTGAGACCGGCGAGGCTGTCACCTACGGTCTGTTCAATGCTCAGCAGCGCGGCACCCTTCTGGTGGGCGCTGGTGAAAAGGTCTACGAGGGCATGGTCATTGGCTACACCGCTTCCGGCGAGGACGTGGATGTCAACGTCTGCAAGACCAAGCACCTGACCAACACCCGTGCATCCGGCTCCGATGATGCTCTGCGCCTGATCCCCATTAGCAAGCTCAGCCTGGAAGGCTGCCTGGAATTCTTGGCACAGGACGAGCTGCTGGAGGTCACTCCTGAAAATCTGCGCATCCGCAAGCAGATCCTGAACCACGAGCAGCGCATGAAGGCCAAGAGCAAGCTGAAATAAGCCTTTCCTTCTTTTATAATATGTACTTTACCGTCCTGCAGCGTTTCAAAACACTGCAGGACGATTTTATTTTGCCAAAAATGATTCATTTTTTAAAAAAAGGCTTGCAAAAGGCATTCTTATGCGGTATAATATCTCTCGCAGTCACAAATGTGATCTGCCTCTTTAGCTCAGTCGGTTAGAGCACCTGACTGTTAATCAGGGTGTCGCCTGTTCGAGTCAGGCAAGAGGCGCCAGAAGAAAAGGCAATGTTCCACAGAACATTGCCTTTTTTGTTTGTCCCATACTACACCCTTTTTCTGTACAGCCATGCAGTCGTGTTTCTCCTCTGTTTTTGGGCTTCTCTGTCCCAAAAACACAGCATCCATGCGAAAAAAGCATCAAGCATAATGATTTCTTAAAATTTGACTACTTGAAGAAGATGTCACATTGTGGTATACTGCTTATAAGCTTTGGGAATTTGTATCTGTTTTTCCAAAGTCCGGCACACAGATCAAAGGGTAGGTGCTCCCTTCTTTTGATAGCAGCCGACCGGTGTTTTGTCATGGTTCTCCGCAGGACAGGACAAAGCACCGGTCTCTGTGCTGTTGTTTCAGGCTCCGGCTCTTTTCACGTTGTCAGATCTGCGGCAGGCCGCTTCTTCAAAACGCCTGCCGCTGTTTGAATAAATTTGTATATGATCAAAGGAAGCATCTATGCGTTATACCTATGTCCGGCAGCACGACACCACTGACTGTGCGGCTGCCTGCCTCGCAATGGTGTGCCTCCATTACAAAAAGGAAGTTACCATCACCCGCTTGCGCGATATGATGGGTACCGACCTGAAAGGCACGAACCTTGTTGGTTTGCAGAAAGCCGCTAATGAGTTGGGTTTCACCACTGCAGCGGTTCGCGTAGACCGTGAAAATTTCCTCAGCGATTTCTCGCTGCCCTGCATTGCGCAGGTCATCACCGATCAGGGTCTGGCCCACTTTGTGGTCGTCTTTAAAAAGACCACCATTAAAGATGACGGTGAGCGTCGTCGGCACATGCTGAAAGAAGCCGAAGCCGCCAAGGAAGATGAGAAGAACGGCAAAAAACACAAGTGCAAGGATTATGTCGTGATCGGCGACCCTGGCAGTGAGCTGAAAAAGATCTCTCTGGATGAGTTCTACAAGAACTTTACCGGTGTTCTGCTGCTGATGAACCCCACCTCGGAGTTCAAGGGCGGTAAGATCGAAAAGGGCGGCATGTTCAAGCGTTACGTCGACCTGTTGCTGCCCCAGAAAAAGCTCTTTGCCTATGCGATCCTGAGTTCTCTGATCGTTACGATTCTGGGCATTGCCTCCTCCATGTTCAACAAGATCCTGATGGACGAGGTCTTGCCATATGGTCTAGACAATCTGCTGGTTACGCTGATCCTTGTGTTCAGCATGGTCAGCATCACCAATACGCTGGTGGGCTTTGTCCGGCAGTGGGTTCTGATCCACCTATCCATCAAGATCGATATTCCGCTGATGCTGGGTTACTTCGGGCATATCTTCCGTCTGCCCATGAAGTTCTTTGCCACCCGCAAGACTGGTGATATCACCACCCGTTATTCGGATGCAAACACCATCAAATCCATCTTTACCAGCATTGCGCTGAGCCTGATTATGGATATCTCGATGGCCATTATCACCGGTATCATCCTGTTCCGCATGAATGCGATGCTCTTCTCGATCTCGCTGTTCATGGCTCTGGTCAGCATTCTGCTGGTGCTGATCTACAAGCAGCCTTACAAAAAGATCAACGAAGAGACCATGGTGCAGTCCGCTGCACTGAACAGCCAGATGATCGAAAGCCTGCGCGGCATTGAGACGGTCAAGTGCAACGCCAACGAGGATACCGAAATGGAGAACCTCGAGCGTGAGTACATCAAGAGCCTGAAGATCAGCCTGCGCTCCAGCAAGATCAGCACCACGCAGGGCCTGATTTCCTCCTTCATTTCCACCGGTTTCAGCATGCTGACCACCTATGTGGGTATCAGTCAGGTTCTGAAGGGGGAGATGACACTGGGCGGATTCATGGCCTTCAGCACGCTGTCCTCTTACTTTACTTCCCCGCTGAGCAACTTGATCGGTCTGCAGATGCAGATTCAGGAGGCCAGCATTTCCATGAAGCGTCTGGGCGAGATCATGGATTATCCCTCCGAGACGGTCGGCGACGAAGACCGCACCGATCTGGACAAGGTGGAGGGCGATATCGAGTTTAAGGATGTCACTTTCCGTTATGGCAACCGCGCCCCTGCACTGGATCACATCAGTTTTACCATTCCGGCCGGTAAAAAGGTCGCGCTGGTGGGCAGCAGCGGCAGCGGCAAATCCACGATCACCAAGCTTCTGCTCAAGTATTATGAGCCGGAAGATGGCGAGATCGACTTGAACGGTGTGAATCTGGCTGAATACACCAATGATTCTGTCCGCCGCGCAATTTCTTATGTGCCGCAGAACGTTGAGCTGTTCAGCAAGACCATTTATGATAACATCCGCGTTTCCCGTATGGACGCTACGATGGACGAAGTCAAGGAAGCTGCCAAGAAGGCAGATGCTCACGACTTTATCCGTCATCTGCCCCTGCAGTATAACACCTATCTGGAAGAAGCAGGCAACGGCCTGTCCGGCGGTGAAAAGCAGCGCATTGCGCTGGCACGCGCTTTCCTGAAAGATTCCAACCTCTACATTCTGGATGAATCCACCAGTAATCTGGACTTTGCTACGGAAAATCTGATCTTCAACATGATCTACGATCAGCTTGCAGATCGTTCCATGCTGATCGTAGCTCACCGCCTGTCCACCGTTCGTGACTGTGATCTGATCCTTGTGATGGATCACGGCAAGATCGTGGAACGCGGCACGCACGATGAGCTGCTTGCCAAGGAAGGCAAGTACTACGAGCTGTGGAACATGCAGCAGGGTATCTACCGCAGCAAAAAGGCAGAGCCCAAGCAGTCTGTCATGCAGGCCGTGGTGGAAGAGGATGACGACGGTGAGTCGATCACCTATTGATGTGTTGCAGCCGGGTGCGTACCCGGTTACATATGAAAGGGAGTCATTCATGATGGATAGCTTGATTTGACATAGTTTTGCTGTGTCAGATAAAAAGAGCTAGAAAGACTTTCTGTTTAGTAGAAGTAGATGGTGTTATCCTGAACAGGCCCCGCCTGCTCAGGTAACTATGCCTCACTATGGTGTGCCCGGAGGCAAAATGCCTCCGGGCACATTTTATTTGCAAGATCCCTATTACTTTTATAAGTAGTAGGCGATCGGGAGCGGAGAGGAAGCTGCTCTCTGCAGCGGTTTTCTCCCCTTTCTCGATTGCCTATTACTGCCTCTTCTGAGGTAAATCTGAAAAGGAACCGAGGTATTCAACATGAAAGAGATCAAAGTAGCCGAGAACAAGACCCTGAAGCTCACCAATGTGCTCTCCCGTGAGATCCATCCGGAAGAGATGGCCAGTCTGCCCGTGGTGCTGACCCAGATGCACAACTTTATCAAGAGCAACAACGCACAGCCCATTGGCCCCATTGTGCAGGCCATGGTGGTTGGTGAGGATCGTCAGATGCACCTGTACATGATGCAGCAGGCTACCCAGTTCATCGGCCAGATGGAGCAGGACTACCATATGGATGCTGTTCTGCGCGTGAAGAACTGCCTGTATGCCCACTACACCGGCCCCATGCCCGAAAGCCAGCTGGCTTCCTACAAGCTGCAGGTCCACGCTTTTGAGAATGAGCAGAAACTGACCGGCACCTCCTATACCATCTATGTCAATCAGGATGAGGATGATGCCGTGGTCGATGTCTTTATGGAGACCAAGTAATTATGACGATTAAAGTTCAGAACCTTTCGGATCTGCAGGACCGCCGCATCATGATGGAAAAAAAGCTGCCGCCTTATGGCTACGCTTTTGTCATTCTGGTGGGCATCTTCATGCTGTTTCTGGTGGTGTGGAGCACCCATACCAACCGCATTTATGTCAGCCAGAACGCAGGCACCGTGCAGGCCAGCAATAAAACCTATATCATGTCCAGTTATTCCGGCTCCATTACCGAGATGTATATTTCGGAGGGCAGCTATGTGAACGAGGGCGACCTCGTGGCCCACATCAAGAGCACGGATATCGACATGCAGCAGGATAACCTGGAAAGCCAGCTCAAGATCTACCAGACCCAGCTGGATCAGTACAACAAGCTGCTGCAGTGCGTGCAGGATGATACCAACTACTTCAGCGAGACAAACCCCGAAGATCAGCCCTACTACTATCAGTACGAGACCTACAAGAGCCAGGTCTCTCAGAAGACCTTTGATGCCACGGCCTATCAGGCTGCCGGTTACTCCGATGCTCAGATCAAGACCATGATGGAGCAGAGCCAGAGCGAAGTAGAAGCTCTGTACTACTCCACCATGCAGTCCATCTCCCAGAGCATTACCAGCGCACAGAGCAACGTGGACAACGTTCAGGCTCAGCTCGATGCCTTGAACACCGGTGCCAACGATTACTACATCTACGCCCCCACCTCCGGTGTGATCCACATGGATACTCCTTACAAAGAGGGCATGGTGCTGAGCGCAGGCTCCCCGCTGGCCACTGTTGCCAGCGAGAACGACGATCTGGAGATCGTTGCCATGGTCACCGTGAATGACCGCCCGCTGCTTCATGTGGGTGACCCGTGCAAGATCGCCATTACCGGCCTTTCGGAGTATTCCTATGGCACCCTGACCGGCACTGTAACGGCCATTGACAGTGACGTGACGGCCAGCTCCAACGCTTCCTACTATAAGATGACCATTAAGCCCGATGCCACTTATGTGGTGAGCCGCAGCGGCGACAAGGTGGATCTTTCCAACGGCATGAGCGTTACTGCCCGCGTGGAGTACGATCAGGTCACCTATTTCGAGTACGCAATGGAAGCCCTGGGCGTTCTGTTCCGCTAAACCGGAGCTGTGCTGACTGCCAGCCGCCGTTATATCACCCAAAGAGGTACACTTACTATGAAATCAACCGCAAAAAAACTGGCCGTCTGTGCGGCAGCGCTCTGCCTGCTGGCCTGCGGCACAGCTGTGTCTGCGGCCGCAGCAAGCCCTGTCTCCGGCCTTGCCCTGAGCGGCGTTGCCATGCCGTGGGATCAGGACGTGCCTGCCGAAAGCATTGAGGCCGGCAGCTATACAGCCAACATGCTGCTGGGTTCCTCTCAGCAGCTGTCTCCTGTGGTGCGTCCGCGCAACTCTACCGACTCGGTTGTCTTTATCTCGGACGATACTTCCATTCTGACTGTGAGCAACTCCGGTGTCGTGCAGGCTGTGGGCGTAGGCACCACCCGCATCACCGCTGCCGCAGGCAACCAGATCTGTGCCTACACCATCGTTGTCTCCATGGATTCTTCCATGATCGTTACCGAGATGGACCTTTCCCTTTCCTCCAACACCATCTATGTTGGCAACTCGGTCTCGGCACAGCTGCAGGTGCGGCCTACTTCGGCTTCCAACTATGCCACCGTCGCCCTGACCTCTTCCAATGAGAAGGTCGCCACGGTGAACAATTTCGGCCGTGTTACCGGCATTGCCCCCGGCACCGCCACCATTACCGCTACCTGCGGTTCGGTGACTGCTACCACCAATGTCACGGTCATGAGTATTCCCAACTCCAGCACCGGCACCGCCAGCACTGGTTCTTCCAACAGCGGTCAGGTCGTCACGGTGAATCCTTCCTACGTTGTGCTCAAGCCCGGTGCCACCCGCACCCTGACCGCCAGTGTCAAGCCTTCTTCCGCTTCCCAGAAGTTCACCTATAAGTCCGCCAACAGCAACATTGCCACGGTCAGCCCCAGCGGCGTGATCACGGCTGTGGGCACCGGCGCTACTTCCATTACCGTTTCCAACGGCACTGCATCCGCCATGGTCACGGTCATCGTCAACCGTTCGGCTGCATCTTCTTCCGATAATTCTTCGGACAGCAGCTCCACCGAACCGGATAACGATACTCCCATCGAGATCGATCCCGTTGTGCAGGCCATTCAGGACAGTGAGGACAACGAGATCGTTTTCACACAGGCCGAGGTGCCTACCGTGACCGGTGATATCCTCAATGCGCTGCGCACCACCGGCAAGACCCTGTGCGTGGTGGGTGATGGCTACACCATGCAGATTGCAGGCAGCGGTGTCAAGAGCACCACCAGTGAGCTGGACACCATGCTCATCCTGACTGAGTCCGATCAGGGCATCGAGTTTGAGCTGGACAAGGGCAAGGCTCTTCCCTGCTCGGTGCGCATCGATCTGGATGTGAGCACCTATACCCGCCTGTATCTGTACAACGCCGTCTCCAACAAGTGGCAGTACCTGAACAGCTACACCGACGGCATCATCACTGCCGATACTGCAGGCCGTTATCTGCTGACCAACCAGAACCTGAAATTTGCCAATATCAACTGGACCTTCTTCATTGCCGGTGGTGTTGTAGTGGTTCTGATCGGCATTGCATATGTTGTGCTGAAAAAGCGCTACTGGTTCTGGTAATTTTCAAAACCACTCTTTCATGAAACAGTAAGACCCTCTCTGCGTGTGATATGCTCCCCCTAGAGTAGACAGAGTAAAACAAAAACTCTGCGTACTCTGGGGGTATTTTTATGTCAAGAAAGAACAATCACTTTTGCACAAAAAATTCGCCGTCTCCTTGTGGAAACGGCGAACAAAAACTTATATTATTTCTCTGTCTACTTGACGGAGCGCACTTCAATGGAACGCCTGGGCTTTGTTTGCATTATGATGTCTGCCTTCGTTACTTTTCAATGGGCTGCGAGGGCTTCCAGTCCTTGTAGTTCTCGTAGCGGCTCTCGCGGATCTTGGTGTGGGACCAGATCTCGTCCGCCGTGGGCTGCCAGTTGGCCGCATAGTTCTTGCACTTCTCGCACAGGTGCTCCACGCTCTCCGGCGACTGCAGGTCGGTGCTGTGGGCACCGGTCTCGTGCACCATCTTCTGCAGCAGTTCGGGGTTTTCCAGCATCGGGCAGGGACGCAGATGGTTCTTGTTGAAGGGCTGGCCGTTGTGATAAGCCATGAACAGCGGGCTGTGCAGAATTTCCAGAATGCTCTGGTCGTGGATGTTTGCATTGGAGTAGTGGATGAACACGCACGGCTCTGCGTCACCGGCAGAGTTGATGTGGAAGTAGTTGCGTCCGCCGGCAATGCAGCCGCCCACGAACTCGCCATCGTTCTGGAAATCCATCGGGTAGAACGGGATATCGCACTCTTCCGAGCGCAGATAGCGGATGCGGTCGATCATATATTTGCGCTGCTCCGGGGTAGGCATCAGTTCCGGTGCTGCCTCGTTGCCCACGGGCATGTAGTGGAAGTAGAAGCCGAAGTGTGCGCCCTTCTCACACAGGAAACGCATGAACTCATCGTTGGTGACAGCTTCGATATTATCGCGGGTGTAGCAGATGGACGTGCCGAACACGATGCCGTGCTCCTTGAGCAGATCCATAGCATGCATAACAGCGGCATAGTGCCCCTTACCGCGGCGGGCATCGTTGGTCTCCGGGGTGCCCTCGATGGACAGCATGAAGGCA
>OIYH01001917.1_pt1 | contig 11342 bp, 10 predicted proteins | sample 1587911 | NCBI WGS metagenome assembly OIYH01 (sample SAMN03283252) | human gut metagenome | biome: human-associated habitat; material: feces | host: Homo sapiens | place: USA | collected 2013
CAGCAGAGATGCATATGTTTATATGTGTACACTTTTCGCCACACGCAAACTCCAGCGGGCAGACCAGCGGGCAGAAAGTAAAAAAATGCATATGCTATATATACACTAAATATCCATTTTTTATATTCAAAAAGTGCATACACTATATATACACCCGAAACCACATTTCCAGCCGACAGCAGTCATTCAAGCGGGCCAGTCACTCTCTCCCATCCCGCAAATTTGCCGGCAGCAGGCAAAAATAGGACAAATTACCACCAACCACTACTGCTCTTCCACCCCACACGCATACCCACATTTTGCGGGCAACAGAATTAAGTATACAACGCAGCAAAGCCAAGCCACCAGCGAGACCACAACAACACGGCAAAAAGATACACACTCACCCCGCCGCAGGCATACACATATTTTTTCGCCCATTTTTCCCGCTTCCTTCAAAATGGCAGACAGGGAGCATACATCCGACCGGAGAAGAAAAAAGAGAAAAAGGGGTATGAAAAGGTGTTAAAAGGTATAAAAAGGGTGTAAAAAGTGGTCAAAGGTATAAAAAAAGATAAAAAATGGATACACCAAAGATAAGGACTTTCAGTAAGAATAAGGCTAAACAGACAGAACCACAGGCAAATTCAGACCATACCAGACAATAAAGCCACAACATTAGACTGCATCAATGCAAAACAGTAACATCAGACCATACAAGGCCAAAACGATAAAATTAAGCCAACCACAAGGCAAAGCGGCAAAATCAGACCACACAAAGCCGAACATAAGGGACAAAACGGGCAAACCAGTTAAACACAGGGCAAAACAACAAAATCAGTACACACAAAGCCAAAGGGCCATAATCATCAAAACAGAGTCAGACCAAAGAATAAAAAAGCAAAGGTTATAATAGATAAGATAATTTTAACAGGGATAATAAAAAAAGAGCAAAAGGGATTAAATCTATAAAACAAAACATAGAAGTAAAACTCTTACTTTTTTAAGTCCTAATAAAATTTTTATTTTTTTGTTTATTTGGAAAACTTCATCCCAAAATCTTCTTCTGGTAAAGCAAGATTACCAAAAATAATTCTTGGCTTTTCTCCATATATTTATTCACATCATATCCCTTCACTATCCAAAACATAAATATGACCTATATACATATGCATTTTACCGAAACAACAAAAAGACGGCAGAATCATCTGCCGTCTTATCCAAACTATGTCTTACTATACCTATACATTTATTTTTCTTCTCCTACAATCTGATATTGTCTCATATATCCCTTACTGTTAGCGTCATACTCTTGCACATGCTCCGCATCCGGATACTTCATCCCAAGCTTGCCTATGGCTTTCTGCTTTATCTCTTCAAGGTCTACACTGTTAAGTACTTCGTTCTCATAAGCGTCATTATAATTTCTCAGCTCCTCAAGCTCTGATTCCAGGTTGGCTACTGTCTGCATTTTGTAAGTCAGCTCTGATTTCAGCTGCAGGTAATGAATGCATGAAAACAATACGGCGATTGACGCAATCATAAGAAACACTACGAAACCACGCTGCATCTGTGTAGCGTTCTGTCTGTTCCTGCTTATTGTAGCCGCTGAAGTACGCTTTCTGTTCGCCTTCTGTTGCCGTTCTCTATCGATAAAAGCCTGCTCTTTTGCCTGCTGCTTCTCTCTCCGTCTTTCTTTTTGCTGTCTTTGTTGTTCTATTTTTTGCTGCTTTTTTCTTTCCTCTATACGATGTTTTTCTATCTGGAAATCAATGCGTTTTCTCGCAGATGTGTTCCTTTCTGGCTGTCGCATTTCGCTTCTGCTGTTATATTTATCTTTATTTCTATCTTTACTTATATATGGATTGGCGACTCTGCTTTGAGGTTTTACATGTCTTACCGTATTTCCATCTGTATAATATTCGCGCTTCTGAGCTCTTGCTCTTGCCGCTATCTCACGCCCTCTTTTGCCTGCTTCTTCTCTGGTCATGGTTATTCTTACTGTTACTCCGTTTCTACAAATATTTCATACAGACAATATGCAGAAATTTTTTATTTTTGTGCTTTTTTTACGAAAAAAAAAGAAGCGAAATTTTTTCGCTTCTTTTTAATATATTTTTAGCCAAGTATATCCTCAAGTGATACGGCTTCATCATCTGTCGCTGTCTCATCAGGTGCAGAGTTATTAGTAGCCTCTGCTGGTTTTGCGATAGGCGTTCTCGCATGTGAAATAATCTCCCTTACCTTCTCTTCATCTTCAGGCTGGATGGAACCATCATCAATTTCAGATTTGATAGTATCGTCAAATTCGCTCTGCAGACTTTCCGTCGGACGTGTCAGGATGTAATTTTCATATGTAGCGAGAATATACTTTGTGATATGAGACATCAGTTTTGATTCATCTACATTCTCTAACGGCTCTCCTGTCTCACTGTCTAACAGTTTCCCCTGGTTCAACAGACAATCTGCATAATTGCCTAATGAGAATGGGAATGCCTCTTTCATATTGTTTTCAAGCTGTAAAAATCTCTTAGCTGTATTTTCATCAGAAGCATCTTTGATGGCATTAATATCGTATCCAAAATATGATAAGCCATCTTCTGGAATCACGATATCATCAAGGTCTTTTCCGTCCTCAACGCTATCGCAGGTCTTTTCAGCATCGTCGGATGTGTCTCCATCAGCGTCGATATCTGCATCTGTGTCTGTTTCGGTCTCTGTATCAGAGTCCGCGTCAGTATCTGTATTTGCATCATCTGCTGTGTCGCTGGCTTCTGAAGTCTCACTTTCGGTGCTTTCATCATCTTCATCATCGCTAGTTTCTTCCGGCTCTGATACATCACCATTCGGTGCTGTTTCGCTTTCGTCATTTTCGATATCTGTGGTGTCGGCATCATCAGTAATATCTGAATCATCACTCGTATCGCCATCTGTCTCGTCTGTATCATCCTCCACAGTTCCATCTTCGCTTTCAGTGCTTTCTTCAGTGCTTTCGCTACTTTCTGCGGTATCAACAATCAAGGAAGCATCATCAGTTGAAGAAGCAATTACGTTATCACCGAGCAGGCTGTCGTCAAGATTTTCTGTAATGCTGTCATCCGGAATCAGTTCCTCGTCATCGTCTGTATTGGTGTCTTCAATATCTACATCAATATCAATATCATCTGATGCATCAATCTCCTGCTTGATGTTGTTATTGATTTCAGTGATATTTTCTGTGTATGAATTATCGTAATTTTCATTTACGATATTCTGGGTCAGATTTGTAATGTTTTCAATCTGGTCATTTGAAATGTTGATATTGTTATTGTTAACAATATTAGTGACATTCTCCTGAATCTGCTCCTTGTCCTTCATATCGCCATTAATAGCATCAACCTTTGCCTGATTTATAACATATTCAGCCTGTACATTTCCGATATCTTTTGCCAGGTCTTTTGTCACAACAACTTCCTGGGTTGCAATGTCTTTTTTTGCCTGGTCAATTGTTTCACCGGTTGCTGTTTCATACGCCATGATGATTCCGGTCAATGCACCGGTTCCAGACACCTGGAACGGGCAGGCAGATACGACTTCGCAATTCTTAATGCCAAGGTCTGCGAGAGTAGAAGCAATCATATTTGCAGTTACATACTGCAGGTTTGCCGTTCTTACCCTGATTCCACCAGATTCAGTTGGTTTGATGTAAGCACAGCTTACTGTTCTTGTGCCAATCTGTTCAAGTGGGATATAACTGGAAAGATGAGAAATTTCATCTTTGTTAGTTACGTTTATTCGCTGAACGCTCTGGTCACCTTCAATGCCAAAATATTTAAGCATTGTTTTCTTCTGAGCATCTGTAAGGTCATTACCAATAGAAACTACCTTCGTTGCATCTGCAAATACATTATATGGCATACTAAGTGTAAGTCCTGATGCCGCTGTTGCTGCTGCACAGATAAAGGCAAGCAGCTTGTTATTTTTTTTCATTATTTTTTCCTCCTGTTAGATATTTAGCAAAAATCTGTTTTTCTGGTTCTGTATTTAGCATACATTCCTGCTGCAATTACGCACGCTGATGTTACCGACATTATCTCATATTTTTTCTCTCGTTTTTCTATATGTTTTTCAGTTGTATACATATCAGGCGTATTTGCCGTAAAAGTATTATTTTTGGCGGCATTTACCGGCAATGCAAAAATTAATGCTAATACAGAAAGCCATGGCAAAATTTTCTTTTTTACCATTTTTTCTCCTTCTTTCCGAAGCTTTTTTTAGTTACATATACAATATGCTTAATTTTCCAGAAAAAAGAATTTTTTATAGATTTTTTTTACAAAAAAAAGCAGGCGGCAAATTTGCCGCCTGCAAGTAAAACAATCAGAGTGCAAGGTCTTCCTTGTACCAGTATTTGTCACCATAGGAAACGTGCTCCAAGTACCAGTCTTCCACCACCGCTTCTCCAAAATCAGCATCACCGAACTGCATTTTTTCAAGCCCTTTTTTGTATGCCTCTTCTGGCGTTTCAGCAGAAATTGCGAAATACATTCTTGCATCCCTTAAAGAATAGCAGTTGTAGCTTTTCAGTGTTCCATTGCATTCCAAATCTCCAATATTGGAGTCCTTTTCCGGAATATCAGCATACACTACAAAAGCAACTTCGTATTTTTCAGGCATCATCTACAATCCCCTCCTCTACTGCTTCAGCATATGCATCATCCATCAGGCGTGTTACCTGACAGCATGAGCATTCATTGTTTTCGCAATACTCGCAAAGTGCTTTTCCTGCCATACTAAGTTTTTCGTACAACTCTTTTGTCATTTTTTTTGCCATATCTTTTGGCTCCTTTCTTAGTGGTTGTTTTTGGATTCGTTTTTAATATGCCAAAATTTAGCGAATAACGGAAACACCCGACCAGAACAGCAACATCATCGTTGGACGTGAGGCTGCGGCCAGTCTCTGCTGACTACTCCCTGGGGCACAAGCCAACGAGGGCCGATGATAATACCGCGAGCAAGCTCGCTTGTATCAGATGTGCCCGAAGAACTCGGGCACAATGGCATTCTATCAACATCCGAGCACCACAAGGGCTTTGGAATGGAGCTCTCTGCCAGAGCATCTTCACTTTACGTCTGGGCAATCCCGAAGGGCTGCCGTATTATCGGACGCTTTTCATACTGTTTCCAGCATAGGGAGGGCATAGTCAATTCCACCTGTTGCTTATGTTATGCAACTTAAAAAAAGCAGAAGGCTTCGCCTTCTGCTTGAAACTACGCTGCTTCTTTTGGGTTTGATTTTGCCTTGCTGCTTAACAATGCTCTCTCATTTTCTTTTTGAAGAATTTTTGAGAATTCTTTTCTGTCTTCGCTCTTTATTTTTTTAAACGATGCCACATTGTATTTTTTTAACAGCATATCAAATGTATTGTTACATACAGATATAAATTGTGCTGCATCAACATATTTCACATGCTTTATATTTCCGGCAAGAACACAATCATCAACGCCTTTGCCATATTTAATTCCCCAGACAGCAAATCTGATTTTTAAATCCGGGATTTTATTGGCAAGCATTATTGTCATGGCGGATATTGAATTGAATACCTGACGGTTTCCCATGATATCGGAATCAAACATCATAAAAATACTTTCGATGTTATGCTCCTCTCTCATTTTAAGGATAATTTCATCAATACCTTTCCAGGACGATACCCCCTGAATAGATATCACTATATTCCCATTTGCAGCCAGCATTTCTGACTTAAAACGTCCTTCAGTAATGCAAAGACATTTTTTAGGGTTATCAGGAATCATGATATCTTTTTGCGCTCCTGGAGTGCTGCCGCCGTCGCAAGCCGGGCTGTCAACTGCAAAAATAGAAGTGAACCAGCAATATCTCTTCTTTTTTTCTGCCGTATCCCGCCTGATTTGAACAGCGGTTGCAAGACCTTCAGCATTACGTATTAAAATACCAATGCCTGCTTCATTGCAGTAATCAAGTTTACCAGTATCCTTTCGTACAAAGAAGCCGGGGACATATTTGATAACATCTTTTGAATAGCCAGTAAGCTTTTCAATCTTATCAGTCATCTTCTGGCGTTCATTGTCATCAATGATAAGCCTGAAATAGTCCTTTTTTATCCTCTTCTCTGATAACCCTCTGATTTCAGACAGATATTTTTTGTCTTTTTCAGTAAGTGGTGATAATTTTTTTAATGTGTTATACACCTTATCACATACCTCAGGTTCTGCTCTTTTCACATCTGCATTTTTAGTATATCTTATTTCTTTTGCAGGCTTGATTTTTGGCTTTTCTTTTCGCTCTCTTTTTTCAATGTCAAGGCCAAAAAGGTCGCAGGCAATATCAAATGCCTCTGCAAAACCTGATGTATTGTAATCCCACTGAATAATATCAAAAATATCAGCGTCTATACCACAGCTGAAGCAATGGCAGCGGTTTCGCCGTCTGTCATAGCTCATGCTTGGTGAATGGTCTACGTGTTCTGGATTTAAACACAGGAAAGGTCTTCCTAAATTTATCCCTTTCTGTGCTAAATACTGCGGAAGACTTGAAGAAATTATATTTTTTGCCGTTTCTCTATCCATAGTCTTCTCTCCTTTCATTGTTTTTGTTCGTATTTAATATGCAAAATTTTCAGCAAAAAAGAAAAAACCGGCAAATTTAATTGCCGGCCTTCATATTTAGTGAATAATTAGTCTTCTGATGTTACAAGCTCATCATCCTTCCAGTATACAGACATTGCCCACGGTGGAACAGCCTTATGGTCGTAATCCTCCAGGAATGCAAACGCTGTCTTATATGGTGTAGGCATAGTTGGGTATATACCATATCCATCTGTAAAATAGATAAGACCGCAGAGATTGTCAAACTCCTTATTTTTGATAAGGGTATCAACATACTCAAATACAGGTCTGAAGTCGGTACCGCCAAAGCCATACAGCTTCATATTCTTCATGAAGTCTTCCATCTCTTCCATATTTGTGATTTTAGTATCATTCTGGATACGTGCATCACACTGAACGATATGGATATTTACCCTTGAAGAAAAGCTCTCTGTCTCTTTCAGGATAGAATAAGTTTTATTCAGGAACCTTTTAACCAGTTCTCCGGAACATGAACCTGATGTGTCAATAGCGATAACAAAGTCTTTAATAACTTTGTCTTCTTTGTATTCCAGCGGCTCAATCAGAAGAACCTGTTTATCGATAGTCTTCTGTCCAGTTGAATCAGGCAGGCCAGTCAAGCCGTACACATAAGACATATAATCAAATTCATCCTCGTTGATTTTCATAACTTCTTCAGTTACAGAAAAAGCACGAAGGAATTCGTCATATTCCATCTTATCTTCTGTCAGGAAATCAATCTCCTGCATCAGGTCACCGGCTCCATCGCCTTTATTGAAAGAAGACATGTCTGCGGCAACCTGCCTTGAGACATCGCTCCACTCTTTCCTCTTATCCTGATTATTGTTTCCCTGGCTGTTCTGCTGATTCTGTCGGTTCTGGTTATTTCGGTTTTTATTGTTATTATTACCGTTTCCATCTCCGCCCTGCTGGTTTTCATCCTGGCCGTCTTCGCCATTACCGTTGCCATCGCCCTGCTGATTCTGCTGGTTCTGGTCATCATCTCCGTCACCCTGCTGATTCTGCGCGTTTGGATTCTGGTAAGGATTGTCGTCATCGTCCTCATCGTTACTATTACCTTTTCCGCTCTGCGGAGGATTCAGCCATACATGGTCATCCATATGGAACAATGCAGTTAAATCAAAGAAATTATAATTACTCTGATTCTGCATCAATTCATTATAAACGAGCTCAGGGATGAACATCTTGACTTTGCCTTTAATGCCGGCAATAATCTGCTGACGTTCTACGTCACCGTCAATTGCTTCCGGATTTAATCGCATTACTGCATTTTCACAGCAGATATCTAATGCGATATTCCATACGCCATTGTCAATATTCAGCTGCGTCTGAAATGGATGCAGATAAATGCAGTGAAACAGCATATGCAGGTATGAACGGATTAATCTTTCAGGTGAATTTTTATACCTTGAAATCACATCCATTGGGTCTGCATAAATCTGATTTGCATCAGTTCCAAAGATTCCGATTCCCGGGTCGACATAGTTAATCGGCATTCTGTAAATTGCAGGGCTTAAAGCCTTATGCTTAAAATACAGCTTGTTTTTTACAAGTTTCATGCATTTTTCAGCAAGCTGCTGATACTTTCCGAGCTCCGGGTTTGTTGAGTTTGTAATAATTGCGTTATTCATTTTTTTACTTCCTTTCTTGTTTGATACTTTTTTGTTTCATTCTTTAATATGCGGGATTTTTAAGACAACAAAAAAAGCCCGGGATAAAAAATCCCGGGTTAACAAAAAGCAAGTTATGCAGACGCAAGAACGTCCTGAATCTCTTCTTTAAGATTCTTGTCCTGGTCATAAACCAGCATAGAACTGTTGTGCTGGAAGTAACTCTTATTCTTATTTGTCGCAATAAACTCAGCAATATTTCTATTAACTGTAAGTTCAGCAACGAATAAGGTCATCTCCTGGTTATCATCACCCCATGCCTTTGAAATGAAGGTAAACGCATTATCCATCTGTTTATCAGTTTTATTCTGACGTGCAGTATGTGATTTAACGTCTGCCTGGAATGCGGCTCTGACAACCGCAAACTGCTCAGCATTGCCACTGCCGAATACACCTTTCTCATCAATTTCTTTTTTGTATTTTTCATACATCCTGATTTCGGTGTTGTATACGGCTTTTTTCTGGCCTGACAGCGCGTTTGCCTGTTTCTCTTTTTCCATCTTGTCCTTTACCTCATCAATTCTGCCCTGCAGCATCTGATAAATGGCATCGGAGCTTCCGACAGCTTTTTTAAGTCTACGGAGATTTGTTACAACCTCACGCATTGCCGCATCATCGGTTGTTACAACCTTGGCGGATGTACCGATGGCCTCCATAATCATGGAGATAATAGACAGGCGCTCATCAAACTGTGCTTTCGCAGCTTTGTTTACAGCTCCTTCGCTGATGCTTCCTGCAAGAATGTCAGTGATTGCGTAATCAACACGATACTTCTTAAACAGGTCATAGTAGACAGCAAATTTACGAGCACATTCCTTATTGGTAATGTACTGCATAATAAGGTCTTCATTAACAGGGAAGTTGTTTCTTTCGTAAGCCTGAATCTCAGTGCTTAAATCTTCCCATCCACGGGCGGTAATATATTCTTTACCATTTACTGTGGATTTGATGTCGTAGAAGTACTTATTATTTGTTTCAAGAAATGCTGTAATCGCCGGATGAATTCCTGCATTGTATGCATATTCTTTCCAACATTTCAGTTCCGGTTCAATCTCAACCATCTTTAATCTATCCTGAGTAGCCACGTCAAAATCCTTAACAGATTTATTGTACTGCGGCGGGTTACCTGCTGTAACTACTACCCAGCCTTCAGGGACAGACAGATTTCCGAATCTCTTATACTGCAGGAAAAGCAGCATTGCCGGCGCAAGAGTCTCTGATACGCAGTTAATCTCATCAAGGAACAGAATTCCTTCTTTCTTTCCTGTTTTCTCAATTACATCATATACAGATGCAATGATTTCACTCATAGTGTACTCGGACTTAGTGTAAGTTTTTCCACCATAAGTTACTTCCTTCAGGAACGGAAGACCGATTGCACTCTGACGGGTGTGATGTGTCATGGAGTAAGATACCAGAGCAATATCAAGTTCTGAAGCAACCTGCTCCATGATGGCAGTCTTGCCAAGTCCTGGTGCACCCTGCAGAAACAGTGGACGCTGGCGCACTACAGGCACTCTGTACTCACCGTGTTCATCCTTCTCAAGATAAATTTTAACCGCTTTCATAACCTCATTTTTTGCTTCTTTAATGTTCATTTTAGTTCTCCTTTTCTTTGTTTTTTTATTTTTGTAATGCTCAAAAATTAAGAGCAAAACTTATTTACAGATTTAATATGCTAGAAAAAAGAGTCCATAAAAAACAACACATTGTATTTTTTTAGATACAATTTTGCGGCTTTTTACTATTGTGAGTCTGACAAGCTGACGCCTTAGCCCTTTTTGGCCTTGCGATTTTATGCAGCAAAAATTCCAGCATATTATTTGTGCTTAAAAATTTTTTAATTTTTGATGTTTTAACATCAAAAAAGAAAGGGGAAAAGGATGAGAAAAATTTTTTGGCAGGCACATTGTCTGCGTATGGTAGTAACAGAAGAGCTGGAGGAGCTGAATCGTCGTACCGACGTAAGCAAATGGCTTCTCCGGAAGGTCATGCTGAATGACCCTGACCCAGAAGAAGAGGAGGAATGTAGTTCTTCCCCTCTTGGCGTAGTTACGATGCTGAAAGCCGCAGTTGCGGCCACTGCATTATGGGCAGCAATGTCTGCAATCATCATCCTTTTAGGATGATGATTGCATGCAGCCACTCTCATTCAGAAAAGTTTAGCCGGCATTTTTGTCGGCTTCTTTTTTATTGTGAAAAAATCCGGCATATTGTTATTGTCACAAAAAACTTATAAACGAAAGGGGAAATTCATATGACAAACTTTATTGAAAGCATTAAAGAAGGTTTTTCAGTAATCAAGGAGGAGCTTGAAGAGCTTGATAGAAGAACAGACTTCAACAGACTGTTTCTGGATAAGATGCTGAACAAGATGAACTTGATGGACGACAACGCGGATATCTTAGAATATCTTGACGTTGACGATAACGATGATTACTATGATGATGACCGTGAAGAACATTTTGGCATTGTCAGTCTCACGTTAATGTTTGTCGCATTGGCTGCAATTACGGCAATCCCTTGCCTCGCAGACCTCATTTGAGTTTTTTGCAGCGGCGAAGCCGCTGCTTTTTCTTTTTTTATTATTTTTTTTATTTTTCGTTTTTTATCCGTATTTTTTTCTGGCATACTATATTTGTATCTAATAATTAAGAAAGGAGATTGCGAATGAAATTTTCGCCAAACCCACGCAGACGCTGTGGGATGGTATTTAATTCAGGATTTATTTAGTAATGTTTATTTTTCAATATTACTTAATTACTTATAAAAACTTGAATTAAACAAAAAAAATTAAAAAAATAATAAGAAAGGCTTAATATAATGATTTTCTTGAAGATTTAGGGGTAAAGATTCCGGAAATTTTATACTAAACTTTTCTGTCTGTTTTATGAAAAACAGAATAACATGCGCGCTCCTTAGCGTGAAAATATAACCGCGGATTTTTTATCTGCGGTTTTTTCTTGCATATTGTTATTGGGAATTTATTAAGAAAGGAGGACAGGAAAGCTTAAAGCAGGCAACATTACAAATTTGTTACAAAAATTT
>OIYH01001928.1_pt1 | contig 11308 bp, 9 predicted proteins | sample 1587911 | NCBI WGS metagenome assembly OIYH01 (sample SAMN03283252) | human gut metagenome | biome: human-associated habitat; material: feces | host: Homo sapiens | place: USA | collected 2013
CGAGCAGCGTGGCGGCCTGCTCGGGCGTGCAGTCCTTCTGCTCGATGATGCGCTCGATCTGGCCGTCGGCACCCAGCTTGATACGTCCGTAGCCGAAGGGGTCGGGCGGGGTCATGGTCATGACGGTGCAGGCGAGCTCGCCGATGGCGACGGTTTGCGCGAACTTGGCGACGGTGTCGGCGGTGATGAGCGGCAGGTCACCGTTGAGCACGACGACGGGGCCTTGCGCGATGCCGCAGGCCTCGAGCGCGACCTTCACGGCGTGGCCGGTGCCCAGGCGCTCGGTCTGCTCGACGCACTCGACCTTGGTAGCGCTGTTGGCATAGGCACCGTCGATGAGGGCGCGCATCTCGTCGGCGTGGCTGCCGATGACGACCACGACGCGGCAGCAGCCGGCCTTGATGGTGGCGTCGACGATCCACTGGACCATGGGCTTACCTAGGATCTTGTGCGAAACCTTGCAGTGGTTCGACTTCATGCGGGTGCCCTCGCCGGCGGCGAGGATAATTGCGGTTGCGTCCATGTGATCTCCTGTTACGTTATAGAGACGTGTGTTTGGAAACGATACACGGCACAATATGATACCGCAGGCATATGATGAGCGCGTAACGATTGACGCGTGACGGCCGATGTCGCTGCTACCGGCGTGGTGTTTGCGCTGGTTGTGCATGGCGGCGGCGCTGCGGCGTCGGTGTTTTGCGCGAGGGGATGGGGGTGCCCGTGGATATCATGCGAGAGGAATCGGGTAACGAACCCGTCGCGGCATTTTCGATGTCGCATCCGGCGGTGCCGGCCTTCTACATGTTGCTGACGTTGGGACTCACCATGTTCTCGATGCAGCCGGTGCTGATTGCGCTGTCGCTTGCGGGCGGGCTGGTGTACGGGCTTGCGACGCGCGGCGCCGCGCGCGCGTTGGGGGCGCTTCGCTGGCAGCTGCCGGTGATTTTGATCATCGCGGTGCTCAATCCGCTGTTTAGCGCCTCGGGCTCGACGGAGCTGTTCCGTATTGGCATGCGTGCGGTGTATCTGGAGAGCATGGTTTACGGCCTGTGCATGGGCGGACTGTTTGTGGCGAGCGTGCTGTGGTTTGAGGCCGCGGCGTCGATGCTTAGCTACGACAAGGTGCTTGCGCTTTTGGGTAACGCCGCGCCGATGATCGCGCTCATGATCTCGATGTGCATGCGGCTTATCCCGCAGTTTTTGCGCCGCGGCCGTACGGTACTGGCGGTGCAGGATGCGATTGGTGTACCGGGGCGTGCGCCCACCGATCCCGTGCGATCGCGCCTGCGGGCGTCGAGCGTGCTGATGGGCTGGGGCATGGAGGATTCGCTGGAGCGCGCCGACGCCATGCGCTCGCGCGGATGGGGCGCCGCGACGCGCCGCACGACGTATGCGCGGTGTCGGCTGGGGTGCGGCGACGCTGCCGCGCTGGTTGGACTTGCGCTGTTTGGCGCTGCTACGGTTGCGGTGGCGTGGGCCGCGACGACGCAGTATTCGTTTTACCCGCAACTATCGGTGCCGGCGCCTTGGCCTGGCTATGTTGTATACGCGGCCTGGATGGCACTGCCCTGTGTGCTGCACGCGATTGACGAGAAGAGGTTTGGCTGATGGCTCGGTTGGATAGCTGCTCGGTAACGGGCGAGGCGTGCGGCTTGGATGCGCCGGCGATTGAAGTGCGGGGTCTGCGCTTTGCCTACCCCGGGACTGAGGCACCGGTGTTCGAGGGGCTCGATTGGCGTGTTTCCCAAGGAGCGTTTGCGCTGCTTGTTGGCGGTACCGGATCGGGCAAGTCGACGCTGCTTTCGCTGCTCAAGCCCGAGATTTCGCCGACGGGCGAATGCTCCGGCGAGCTGCGCGTGCTGGGCGAGAGCGTTGCCGACATGGATATTCGGGCGTCCGCGGAGCGCGTGGGCTATGTGTTTCAGGACCCCGAGAACCAGATCGTGTGCGAGACCGTGTGGCACGAGATGGCGTTTGGCCTGGAAAACTTAGGCATGTCACGCGACGAGATGCGCCGTCGCGTAGCCGAGACCAGCTATTTCTTTGGGTTGGAGGATTGGCTCCACCGCGATACCGATACGCTTTCGGGCGGACGCAAGCAGCTGCTGTCGCTGGCAGCTGTGCTGGCGTTGCGCCCGCGCGTGCTGCTGCTCGACGAGCCCACGTCCCAACTGGATCCTGTTGCCGAGAAGAGTTTTCTGCATGCGCTGTTCCGCGTGAATCGCGAACTGGGCTGCACGGTTGTCGTGGCAACGCACCAGCCGCGCCCGATGCTCGAATACGCGACGTGCGCGTACCGGATTGAGGACGGACGCGTGCGCGAGGTGTCTGACCTGGCGAGTTTGGGTAGTCGCGAGGGACTTTTGGCTTTGGACTCTTGTCGGCCCGCGCAGGGGGCGGCGACGAGTGCAGCGGTAGCTATTCGCGAGGGCTGGTTTCGCTACGATCGAGCGTCCGGCTGGGTGCTGCGCGGACTCGATGCGGCGTTCTCGGCTGGCGCGGTGCATGCGGTTGTGGGCGGTAACGGCTGCGGCAAGTCGACAATACTTTCGGTGCTGGCCAAGACGGTCAAGCTGCAGCGTGGGCATATGGAGCGCGGGGCGGGATCGGCGGCGCTGCTGCCACAGAATCCCAAGGCATTGCTGGTTGCCGAGACGGTGCGCGACGAGCTGATGGAATGGGCTTCGACCTGCGGATATGACGAGGCTGTGGCGCGGGAGCGCGCGGCGATCCTGGGGCTGTCGGGCCTGGATGGACGCCACCCGTACGATCTTTCGGGCGGACAACGTCAACTGCTTGCGTTGGCAAAGCTGCTGCTGATCGGCCCCGAGCTGCTATTGCTCGATGAGCCCACCAAGGGTTTGGACCTGGCCAGCCGCCGCATCATCGCCCACGCCCTGCGTGACCATGCGAAGGCTGGCGGCACCGTCATTATGGCCACGCACGATCTGGATTTTGCCGAGCAGGTTGCCGATGACATTGCCATGATGTTCGACGGTGAGATTGCCTGCATGGAGCCGCCGGTCGATTTCTTTGCCGACAACGTGTTTTATAGGGCGTAGGTGCATCGACGCCGCCGCGCTTGGGCTTACTGTTTGAGTGCCGTGTACTGCTGAAGGAGCGCCATGAGCCCAACGCGGCTGTTGACCCGCGTCTTTCGAAAGATATTCTCCAGGTGCTTTTTAACGGTGCCGGTGCTGATACAGAGCTCTTCGGCAATGGCCGCGTTGTCCATGCCCGATAGCACACAGCGGCATACGTCGATTTCGCGCGCCGAGACATCGTAGTCATGGGCGAACACCACCTCGGATGAGCTGCGGTCGGCCCGGACGCGCCATTTGGATAGGCGATTGGTAAGGTGGGGCTCGACCAGCTCCAGAATCTGGACTTCGCGGTCGGTGAAGTCGCCTTCCTCTTTTTTGCGATTGAGATTGAGCGATCCCAAAAAGCCCTCATCGTTAAAGAAACTCACGTTGACGACATGACGGCCGCCAAGGTAGTCCTTCATATAGCTACTCTCGATATCGCCGGGGCTGAGCTGGTCGGATTCGCGCAGCACCGTCGAGCGCGTGAGGTTGCGATGCGCGACGATCATATCCTGTTGCCAGTACTCTTCGGTGTAGCGCTCGAGCATCCCGGCGGGGACGTCGATGCCGAGCGGGTCGAGAAAGACGCGCGTCTTCCATTCCTGCGGGGTGGAAACGAGGTCTTTGGAAAGATCGCTCAGGAAAAACGCTGCCGACTCGTAGGGGATAAGAAAACGCAACTTCTTGAGGATGGTCGACCGGAATTCTCGGTCGTTGTCGATGGAATTAATCGAAAGCACAAGATCGTTTAAGCAGAGCCACTCGGAATCGGACAGAAAGCTCAAGATGACCTCCGATGAAATTGCGTAGGGTTTAAGCTGGCGTTTTAGCTATTTAGCGTAGTGATACTACTCCTTTTTTCGCATGATGATAAGCCGGATGCCGAATGGTTTCGGTGAAGGGTCAATCGCAAAATGTGGGCACCGAAGAGCCAGGGCCCGGCTCTCCAAGCTGTCTGAATACTCGACTAACCAAAGGAGTCATCATGGAAGAGAAGCTTCCTTCATGGCGCTGGGCGATCGTTTCGGTCGTTTGCTTGCTGTGCTTTATGGCTAACTACATGCAGTACCAGGTCTCGGCGCTCGCCGTCGAGGTCATGCCGATGCTCAACATCGATACCGTCGGCTTCTCGATGCTGTTCCTCGTCCCCATGCTTACTGCTGTCTTCTTCTCGATTCCGCTGGGCGCCCTCGGTGACCGCATCGGTTCCAAGAAGGTCGTTGCGGTCTGCACCGCAATTTCGGTTGCCGGCGGCTTCCTCCGCTGCTTTACGCTCGACTCGTTCACGATGCAGATGGTGTCGATGTTCCTGATCGGCATGGGCATCTCGGCGCTCAACGCCAACCTCATCAAGGTGCTCGGCACGTGGTTCCGCGAGCAGACCGGCTTTGCCATGGGCTTGTTCTACGCCGCTTCGTGCGTCGCCATCGTCGTCGCCCAGATCTGCGCCGGCATGTTCGGCAGCGTTTTCAACTCCTACATGGTTGCCGCTGTCGCCATGACCATCTCCTGGGTCCTTTGGATCGTACTCGACCGTGACGTGCCCGAGGGTCAGCCGCTTCCCGAGCCCGAGCCAGTGCTCGACTACCTCAAGGTCGCCATCAAGAGCCCCGGCGTGTGGCTGATCTCCATCGGCGTTGGCTTTGGCCTCGCCTCCACCACTGCCTATGCCGGCTTCCTGCCCCAGGCGCTCCAGCTCGGCAAGGGCATCGATGCCGCTACCGCCGGCTTCATGGCCGCCATCGTCACCGTCGGCAGCTTCTTCGGCTGCATCGTGGGACCTGCTTTCTGCGACAAGCTTGGCAAGTTCAAGGGCTTCCTCATCGTCACCACGCTCATCGGCGCTGTCTCGATGTTCGTGACGTGGTACACCCCCGTCGGCTTCCTGCTGTGGGCGATCCTGGTCACCAACGGCTTCTTCACCGCCATCAACGGTCCGATCATGCAGTCCATGCCGGTTCTGCTCCCCGAGATCGGCGACACGTACGCCGGTTCCGCTGGCGGCATCGTTGGCACCATCTCCCTGCTCATGAGCTACTTCCTGCCCATCGGCATCTCCGCTGTCGCCGGCGCCGACTACACCATGAACATGGGCCTCGAGAGCCTCTGCTTCCTGCTTTCCGTGGTGCCGGTCTTCTTCCTGCCCGAGCTCGGCCGCAAGGCTATGCAGGCTGCCGCCGCTAAGGACGGCGAGTAATCATGGAGGCGGTGGTTCCTGCCGACATCGTCATTAAGACGACGGCGCTGTTTACGGCCGAGGAGCTTGAGCCCCATGCGGGATGCGTCGCGGTTCGCGGCAACGAGATCGTCGCCGTGGGCGCACCCGACAAGGTGCAGCCGTTTGTCGGTCCCGATACCGAGGTGATCGATGCGGGCAACAAGCTGGTCATGCCCGGATTCAACGATTCGCACATGCACTTTGCGCTCGGCTCCATCCAGAAAGACGAGGACTTCTGCTGCGATTTGATGTTCTTGCCGAGCGAGCAGGCCTGCGTCGATGCCGTGGCGAAGTTTGCCGCCGAGCACCCCGACAACCCGTGGATCTACGGCCAGGGCTGGTATTCGCCCGCATGGGAGGATCCGACTGATCCCGACTGCCGTAGCCTCGATGCACTCGACATCGATCGCCCGATTGTGCTTTCGGACTTTTCGATGCACGTGGTTTGGTGCAATACCGCCGCGCTCAAAGCGGTCGGCATCGACCGTAACACCCCGACGCCCGAGGGCGGCCTCATCCGCCACTTTGACAACGGCGAGCCCAACGGTTTTCTGTCCGAGCCCCAGGCGACGAACATTCTGCTCGATGTGGTGCTCAACAAGCCGGACCTCGATGCTTCGCTGCTCAAGTCGATGCGCAAGTTTAACAGGCTCGGCATCACTTCGATCGGCGACATGCATCCCCTGGGCGTGACTACGCCCGGCGTGTACGACATTTACGACCGACTGGCAAACGAGGACCTCAGCACGCTGCGCATTAGCTATTACTCTGCGCTCGATGCTCCCATGGCGGAGTCGCAGGCTCTGAGGGCGCGCCATCATGGCGAGCGCGTGCGCATGGCGGGCCTTAAGTACATCCTGGACGGCTGCCCCGAGGCCTATACGGCATACATGCACGAGCCGTATCTCAACGCCCCCATGGGCAAGGGCTTCCGCGGCGAGCCGGCGTGCAACCAAGAGACGCTCGACCGCATGGTGCTCGAGGCCGATAAGAGCGGCTTTGACGTTCGCATCCATGCCATTGGCGATGCCTCGGCCACGATGATCATCGATGCCGTCGAGCGCGCCGAGGAGGCGTGCGGCGACAAGGGGACGCGTTTTGCCATCGAGCACACCGACAACCTGCAGTTTGAGGACATTGCGCGTATGAAGCGCCTGGGCATCAACGCCGCGATTCAGCCGCAGCATCCCATTGGAGGCCTTGGGCAGGGCGTGTACGAGGGCTCGCTCGGCGAGGAGCGCATGAGCCATATGTGGCGCTACCGGGAGGAGGCCGACGGCGGAATCCATCTGGGCCTTGGTACCGACTGGCCTGCGGTCATGTCGATCGATCCCATCGACACCGTATATGCCGCGGTGACGCGCAGCGAGTTCGATGGGCATCCGGCGGAAGGCTATTTCCGCGAGAACGCGCTGACGCTTGGCGAGACGCTCCAGGCGCATACGCTCGGCTCCGCCTATGTCGAGGGTTTCGAGCGCCGTCTGGGCAGTCTTGCCGCCGGCAAGCTGGCCGACATCGTTATCCTGTCGGGTAACCCGTTTGAGATGGACCCGATGGCGCTTCGCGAGCTGGAGGTCGAGACGACCATATTCGATGGGCGTATTGTCTATCGCAAGGACGAGGCATAGTTAGGGTGATTGACGTGAGCAAAGGGACGGTCGAGAAGTACGCGTTGCTGTTTGTGGTGTGCGGCGTCGTGTTTGCCGCCAACTACGCGCAGTACCAGGTGTCGGGGTTGGCGCACATGGTTGTGTCGAGCCTGCGGTTGTCGTCTGCCGAGTTTTCGGCTGTCCTGTTTGCCCCGTTTATTCCTGCCGTGGTGTTTGGTATGCCGGCAGGCGTTTGTGCCGATCGTCGCGGCGTGAAGGCGCTCGTGTTTTTCGCATCGGCGGTTTCTGCGGCCGCGGCGGTCGCGCGCGTCGCGTGTTCCTCGTTTGCGACGCTGTTTGCAGCGAGCATGCTGCTGGGCGCGGCGCCCTGCGTCATCAACGCCATTGCGTTGAAGGTGTTGGGACCTGCTTTTGGCGATGACACCGATCGCGCCATGGGGTGGTTTTATGCGGCGGGCTCCGCCGGCATTGCCTGCTCGCTTGCGACGTCTCCTCTCTTTGCGGCGGCTGGGCAGGCATACGTGCTCGCCGCTGTCTTGTTTGCGGTATTTGGGCTGCTGTGGCTGCTTGTCGCGCCGTCGGCGGACGCCGTGCGTGCAGCAAGCGATGGCGGCGCCGGTGACTCTGTGCCGATGGCGGGCGCTTTTGGAACGGTGGCCAAGATGCCGATGATTTGGCTTGTGGCGGTGCTACTTGGAGTCGCCCTCGCGTCGGCTACGGCGTACTCCGGTTATTTGGTATCGGCGCTCGAGGTTTCGATCGAGCCGCAAACCGCTGGAGTCCTGGCTTCGTTTGTAACCTTCGGATCGATTGTCGGGAGCGTGGTCGGCCCCTATATGCGCGCGCAGTTTAAGGACTACCGTGCATTTATGGCTTTGTCGGCGGTCGCCGGAGGCGTGCTCATGTGGGCTGGGGAAGCCTTTATTTCCACGTCTTCGATAGGGCTGATGTTTGCGATCGGCATCGCGAGCGCCGTTGCCGGGCCCGTCGTCCAGTCGCTGCCGTACATGCTTCCCGGCGTGCGCGATGGCCTTGCGGGAAGCGCCGGCGGTGTGGTGAGTACCGTCTCGCTGGGATTGACGTTTTTGATTCCCGTGGTGCTTTCTTGCTGCATTGGCGAGAGCTACGAAACGCTTCTTTTGGGATGCGCCGTTCTGTTTGGCGCCACGGCGCTGGCGTCTCCGCTTCTGCCCTCGCCCGATTCGCTTACGTAGTGCCACGCCCCCGTTTGTTCGATGCCGGTTGGCACAATACTAGGAGTTGATTTACTTGACGTTGAAAAAGAGCACCGTCGTGACGATCCTCAATGGCATCGTCAACCCTCTGCTCATGTGTTCGTTTTTGCCGATTATCGAGGGAAAAGCCGCACTCGATTTTCAAGGCGTCACGGGCTTTTGGGGACAGCTTGCCCTAGCCATTGCCATTGCGCAAATTGTGAGCTTTATGCCGCTCTTTGGTAAAACCGTCGGCATGTGCGTCGAGTTTTTTGGCTTTGAGCCAGGTACTCCCGGCGCGCGTGTCTGCGGAACCGTTGTGGGCGCTACGCTGCTCTTTTGCCTTATCGGACTGTTTGAGATTGCTTTTCAGACGGGCTTTGGCGTGGTCAATGGCATGCCTTATTTTTCGCGCTGGGCACGTCTTGTGACGGGTGGCTGGGCGTTTGTTGTTGTGGGCGGCTTGCTGTTTGACCCCTTTGCCGCGGCGCTTGCCGCTAAGGTGACGGGCGAATAGAGCTTGGTGCCGCTTGTGCAGCGGGTATAACAGACGAATGGCTGTCGGGGCTGACCGGGGGACTGGTCGGCTTCTTTTTTTGCGCGTGCTACCATGTACGGGCATTTGTCTGATGGAGGCTGCCGTTGTCGCGTGCGTTGCAACATATGGAGATCCCGCTGCTCCTGGCGGTGCCGGTGGTGATGGCTGCTGCGCTGCCGGCGGGTATTGAGCACGCGGCGCTTGCCATGCTCGTTGTCGTGGCGTTGGTGCTCGCGCTGTTCTTTGCGGGTTACGAGGCGTCGCGTCCGGGCTTGCGCCAGATTATGCCCACGCTGGTTTTGGCGGCGTTGGCGGCGGCGGGGCGCATCCTGTTCGGGCCCATTCCCGACTTTAAGCCGGTGAGCGCCATCGCCATTATCGCGGGGGCGACGCTCGGCCGACGTAATGGCTTTATGGTCGGTGCGCTGGCGGCGCTGACCAGCAATTTCTTTTTTGGACAGGGTATGTGGACGCCATGGCAGATGTATGCCTGGGGTCTGGTGGGCTATGTTGGCGGCGTGCTGGCGCATGTGGGCGCGTTCGACCGCGCCGACGGCATCGTGCGCATGCCGGCGCTGTTGGCGTATGGCTTTGCCTCGGGTTTGCTCTATGGCGTTGTGATCAACGCGTATGACATCATCGGTTTTGTGCAGCCGCTCACCTGGGCGGGCGCCGTGGCGCGTCTTGCCACGGCAGTGCCGTTCGACATCACACACGGCCTGGCAACCTGCGTGTTTTTGGCTGCCTTGTATAAACCCTGGTGTCGCCGCATCAACCGCGTTGTCGTGAAGTACGGGTTGTAAGGGGAGCGAGGCAGCTAATTTGGGCCGTAGGGCTACGCCCTCCGAACTTGCGGTGGAATAGTTCCTGTTTTCGGCCATATGGCCTCCAATCAGGAACTATTTCACCGCAACTCATATGGGGATGGGAGGATGATCCCTTTTCCTCCGTCCCCAGGGGATCAGTTGGGGCTAGAGCTCTAGCGTGAGGGTGACGGGACAGTGGTCGCTGCCAAAGATGTCGCCGCGGATACCGGTGTCGCGAACGTCGGCGGCGATTGAATCACTTACCAGGAAGTAATCAATGCGCCAGCCGGCGTTGTTCTTGCGGGCATTAAAGCGGTAGCTCCACCAGCTGTAGACGCCCTCGACGCCCGGATTGGCCGCGCGCCAGGTGTCGGTAAAACCGGCGTCGAGCAGCTCGGTAAACTTGCCGCGCTCCTCGTCCGAAAAGCCTGCGTTGCCGCGGTTGGACTTGGGGTTCTTAAGGTCGATCTCCTCGTGTGCCACGTTAAAGTCGCCGCAGGTTACCACGGGTTTGCCGGTCTCGCGCTCGAGCGCGTTCAAAAAGCCGCGGTAGGCATCGTCCCAGGCCATGCGTACATCGATGCGCGCGAGCTCGTTTTGGGCGTTGGGCGTATAGACGTCGACAAACCAAAACTTGTCGAACTCGAGCGCGCAGACGCGGCCCTCGGTTGCGGCTTGGGCGACGAGCTCGGCAGCCTCGCCTTCGCCGGCGTAGGGCAGCAGTGCATCGGCGCGCAGCACGCGCAGCGGCTCCTGGCGGCTAAAGACCGCGGTGCCCGAGTAGCCCTTGCGCTGGGCGTAGCTCCAGGTTTGGTGATAGCCGGGCAGATCGATATCGACCTGGCCCTCCTGCAGCTTGGTCTCTTGCAGCGCCAGGATATCGACATTGAGCTCCTGTGCGATCTGGATAAAGCTCGGGTCTTTTTTGAGCACGGCGCGCAGGCCGTTGACGTTCCACGAGGCGAACGTGTAAGTCTGAGACATGGTGTCCTTTCGACGGGGTTGGCAGGCTTAAGATTAGCGCAACAGGGGCGGGGCGGAGTCCGCGAGTGATAGCGCGATCGCCGCCGTCCCGGAGACACGGACGGAGGACATATATGACGCAGGCAATATCGGACCCCAAACAGGCCTCCGCCGCGCTGGCGGAGCTGTTCGAAACCCATAGCCACGTGGTCTTCTTTGGCGGTGCGGGCGTTTCCACGGCAAGCGGCATTCCCGATTTCCGCAGCGTGGACGGTCTGTATCACCAGCGGTTTTCCTATCCGCCCGAGACTATGCTCTCGCACAGCTTCTACGAGGCGCATCCGGCGGAGTTTTTCGACTTCTACCGGACCAAGATGATCGCGCTTGGCGCCAAGCCCAACCACTGCCACGCCAAGCTGGCGGAGCTGGAGCGCACCGGCAAGCTCGACGCCGTGGTGACTCAAAACATCGATGGCCTGCATCAGGCGGCTGGTTCACGGCACGTGTTTGAGCTGCATGGCTCGGTCCACCGCAATATCTGCCAGACGTGCGGCGCGGTCTACAGCGCCGAATGGATTTGCGCGCGCGAGCACGAGGATGCTGCGGGCGTGCCCGTGTGCCCTGCGTGCGGCGGTCGCATCAAGCCCGATGTGGTCCTCTACGAAGAGCCGCTCGATGAGCGTGTGCTTACCGGCGCCGTTGCTGCTATCGCCGCATCCGACGCCCTCGTCGTGGGCGGGACCTCGCTCGTGGTGTATCCGGCGGCGGGCCTCACGCGTTACTTTACTGGCGATGCGCTGGCCATTTGCAATTTGGCGCCCACCGATCAGGATGCAAATGCCGACCTGCTGATTTCTTGCGACATCGCGGCCG
>OIYH01001940.1_pt1 | contig 11271 bp, 7 predicted proteins | sample 1587911 | NCBI WGS metagenome assembly OIYH01 (sample SAMN03283252) | human gut metagenome | biome: human-associated habitat; material: feces | host: Homo sapiens | place: USA | collected 2013
TGGTAACCGTCATTTCATTCTCATTATAACCATATACAAATGCAAATGCAACATAGGATATTGTCTTGTCATTATTTTTGGAAAACATGACAAATATTACAGTTCGTTTTTAGCAGTATTCACCCACGATTTTGTAAAGTAAATATAGGTTGTTTTACAAATTATTGCAGAATGTAAAGCCATTGTATTTTTACTGTAAATAGTTAGTTATTATTATTGACCAAGATAAAATCAAGGAATATAATTTGAACGAAATTTGAAAAATTGCTGATTAAATCGGTGTTTTCAGTTTCAATCAAATATCGGGGTAGAAATAAAATGATAGAAAAACTATCACTTGATTTTGTCAGAAAAATTTATAATGCACTCACTACAGGTAATGATGATGTGAATTTTTATTGTATGTGTCTGCAAAATCAAAATCGTGAGGCGGCGACAAACAATCCTGTCAAATTCGGACTTGAACTTATAAAAATCAATATTTTGTGCAGACTTCCGTTCTGCAACAAACGGATTTTCACAAAGACTGTCGGCAAGGATTATCTCTCGCAAATATTCGTAAGACCGTCAATTTGTGAACTTGCATCGGGTATGCTTGATAACTCACATCTTATTACCGACATATTCGGCAGTGCCTTGACACAGATAAAAAGTGATGATGAAATTTTTGCAGAAATTGAAAATGTCACGGGCGTAAAAGGTTTTGCTCTGCTGAGAAAAAAATACGGAAAGCAAGGTCTTACAATTTCTCGGATTTATAAAAAAATAAATGCGGAGCTTAAAACACTGATTGACTATAAATTAGAGCTTTCATTGGTTGAAAATTCGTTTTTTGAGAACCGATACATTGTGCGTATGATTGACATTGCACAATGTAATAATATGAAGGTTTCAGTTGTGATAAGGTCGATATACCCGAAAGAATTTATAAAGCATCTGCTTGACAGCCACCAAATAGGTTATGACGAACTTATTGTGACAAACGGAAATAATAATGTTATTGAAACAGATGACAAAAGTCACACCTGCGTTATGAGCAATAATTATGATTTCATTAAAAAATATGCAAAAATCGGTTGCAGACAAATGTACTACCGCTGTCCTACCGCTCTTATGGAACACATTGATAATCCAATTAAAGATGAAAAATTCAAAAAGCTGTACAATACAATCTGTGGTATGAATCTTTTCAGCGGAATAAAGAGAATGAGCAATGAGTATGAACTCGGCTATATGTGCATTGCTCCTGCGATTGTAGGATTTGCATCGGAGTGTATTGAAAGATTACGCAATACAGAAAAAATGATTTTCTTCTGTAACGAAAATTCAATATTTGCTCAGACAGTCAGAATATTAAGTGAAAATACTGATAAACTGATGTTCTTTCCGTGGTCAGCTCTTGCAACAGATAAATACAGAACCGTTGCCGAATGGCGAAAAATCATTCCCGAAATGCCTGTTTTCAAATATGCAAAGCTTGGTGTTCTTGACAAGCTGATGAGGTATCCGCTTTCTGAAATTGACGGAAAAATCAGCGATGACGAGCTTGCAAAAATTATGGCAACCGCATGGATTGATAAGGATAGTGACGGTGTTGAAAATACGGTACAGGCCGTTATCAACGGCAGTCGTATTGTTGTGACTGTTGATCCGTTACCCGAAAAATGTGCAAGCGAAGAATTTGCAAAGACGATTTATCGGATTGATAAAAGCATTGTTTACAACGGAATAAGCATGAACAATTATCTTTGTGCCGATGATAACAATGTTTTAGCTCTTTCCGAAATCATTCAAGGCAACAAGCCGTTACTTTGGAAAATTGACAAATCGGAAAAGCATTGGGTTTATTCAAAGAAAATTGACACGGCAATCCTCAAAAAAATATACACCGCCGTATGTGACTTTGCAAATGACTTTGTGAAATACTCAAAAATTACCGATTGCAAATGCAAGATTAGCGGTGAGGACGCACTTTCACTTTATTTGAGCGGAATTGAACGCTTAAAAAATATTACTCAGGAGTGATTATATTGATTCTATACCATGCATCTACAATGTATCATCTTCTGTGCTGTATAGTACATAAGCTTGCTTATTATCCCGATGATGACGCAGAACTTCTGATACTTGAATACATAAAGCCTGATAAAAGCAGAAAATCATTTTTAAAGCAGGTGATTGATTCGGGATTTTTTACAACAGCAAGATATGTTCCCGAACAAAAATTCAAGCTAAAAAAAGGCAATGCACTTGATAATACAAGCAGTGAAAAAGAAATTAAATCCGTAATTGAAAATATTTCTAAAATATTTGAAAATTGGCTTGATGAGGACATAACAAAATTTGAGGAAATCTATGTTGCATCAGACCAACATTCACTCGGTATTTATCTTACAAGCAAAAGTATTCCCTATCATTATTTTGAAGATGCAAGCGGAATGCTTTCGGAACAGTCAAGATATCTTTCAATTACCAAAAGCAACAATATGACCAATCATATAATCAATGAATATCTTGGTTGTATGGGACGAAACAGTTGCGTCAAGTCAAAACTGTGCGACCTTCGTCATCAGCAGAAAGGCTTTTATGATGAAAAGGCGGAAGATTTCTGTATTTACGATATTTTAAAATACAAAATTCCCGACAGAGTACAGGATATTCTAAACTTCTTTGGCGATATACCTCACAAAATCAGAGGCGACAAAAAGATTTGCCTTTATCTTACTCAGGATTTGAACACACTCAAAATCAAAGACCTTGACCTACAGGAATTAATGATGACAACGCTTGTCGATTATATGTGCAATGATGAGTATGTGCTTGTTGTAAAACCTCACCCAAAGGACAGGTGGCAAAATTACAGAAGAATTTTTTCTGACTGTATTCTGCTTGAAAAGTCTGAGCCGTCGGAACTTTTACCGTTTGTCATCGACCGTGAGGTTGATATGGCTTTAACGGCTAGTTCAACATCAATCAGGGGCGTTGACAAGTTTGCAGTTCATTCCTACTACTTCACAACCGACATTGAAACAAGCCGTGAAAGAATTGACGATATGTTTATCGCAACTTTGTTATTAAAAGAACTTGGTATTCGCAATGTAAGTTCAATACGCAATATAAATGAAACTCAGATTACGAACTTTCTGAATCGCTACGGCATTGCTTTAGATAACGGTGATACTTTGATTGACGGCGATATGGAGAAAGTCGATAATCTTGATGTTTATGATTACAGACTTTCGCTGTTACTAAACCTTGGCAACATAATAAATTTCAATCCTAACATACCGACTGACGGTTTATATATTGTCACCGCTGACTTCACTCCGAAAGACTCAAGTCTTATGAGAGAAAAACAGCTGATGATATTTGCATATACAAATGATAAAGAAATTCAAAACAAGCTTGAATCGCTCATTATTCGCAAACAGCTTAGATATACGCAGGCAGACATTGCTGTTCGCTGCAAAAAAGCTGACAGCGAAAGTATTGAACGGTTAAAAGCAAAACTTGCAAGAGATATTGAATGGGAGAAATAAAAATGGAAAACAAGAAAAAAGTTGTGGCATTCGTGCCGATGAAATTAAACAATGAAAGATTACCCGGTAAGAACACAAAGGCATTTAAAGGAGGAAAACCTCTTCTCACCTACATTCTTGACACACTTACAAAAGTTGAAGGTATTGACGAAACATATGTTTATTGCAGTAATGAGGAAGTTAAAAAGTATCTTCCTAACGGCATTAAATTTCTTAAAAGAAGCGAAAGCCTTGACACATCAAGCACTTTGATTATTGATGTGCTTAAAGCATTTGCGGAAGATGTTGACGCAGATATTTATGTGCTCGCCCATGCAACAGCACCGTTTATTAAAGCGAAAACCATTGAAACAGCAATTGATAAAGTTAAAAATGATGAATATGATTCGGCATTTACAGTAAAACCTGTACAGGAGTTTTTATGGATGGACGGTGCGGCTTGCTACAACACAAATAAAATTCCGAGAACACAGGATATTCAAAATGTGTTCGCGGAAACAACTGGCCTTTATGTTTACACCAAAAAGCTTATTAAAGACGGCAGAAGAATCGGCAGTAATCCATACGGTGTAACTGTTGATTTTATTGAAGCAACCGACATCAACAATCCGATTGATTTTGACCTTGCACAGGTAATTTTTGATCATTACATTAAGAATAATACAGAAAGCGATAAAAACGATAACAATGAGTAATATTAAAATTCTTGACTGTACTCTCCGTGACGGAGGTTATGTAAACAACTGGCACTTTGGCAGAAAAGCAATTGAAACAATGCTTTTTAACTTTTCAAAATCAAACACAGATATAGTAGAATGCGGTTTTCTGACAAACAAGCCTTATGATCCCGACTATTCGCTCTACAACAGTGTTGAACAGCTCAATGAGCTTGTAAGTTCAGACAGCAGTATGAACACGATGTATGTTGCGATGATTGCAATCGGTGAGCGTGAAATCAATCCCGTGCTACTTTCAGAGGCAGATTCAACTGTACTTGACGGAATCAGACTTACATTTCATCCAAATGAAATTGATCTCGCCTTTGAATGGGCTGAAATTATAAAAAGTAAAGGCTACAAGCTGTTTATGCAGCCTGTAGGAACTACAAATTATACCGATAAACAGTTTCTTGATTTGCTTGAAAGAATAAATAAACTTGAACCGTATGCGTTTTATATTGTAGATACTCTCGGTGTGATGTATGAAAAAGACCTTATCCGTCAGGTGTTTCTCGTTGACAACAATCTGAAACCGTCAATCAGCCTTGGTTATCACTCGCACAATAATTTTCAGCTTGCATTTTCAAATGCACAGGCGCTTTCACAGTACAATACAAAGCGAAATATAATCATTGACTGCAGTGCAAACGGAATGGGACGAGGTGCAGGTAATCTTTGCAGTGAATTATTTATGGATTACCTCAACCGAACATTTTCAAAGAACTATGATGTATTGCCTGTTCTTGAAATTGTTGACCGTTACCTTATTCCGATTTCACTCAGCAATCCGTGGGGCTATAATTCGGCTTATTTTCTTTCAGCCGCAAACAATTGTCATCCGAATTATTCGTCATATCTCATGGCAAAGCATTCGCTTTCAATGCCTGCAATCGGAAGTATACTCAAGCAGATTCCGCAAAAAGAAAAGCGATTTTTCAACAAAGCGCTTATTGAAAAAATTTATCAGGAATACCAGAGCAATGCAGTTGATGATATTGAAATTCTTGACAGACTGCGTAAAAAGCTTGACGGAAGAAATGTGCTTGTTATCTCCCCCGGCTCTACGGTAAAAAGTGAAAAAGGTTCGATTTTGAAATATATTTCAAAGAAAAAGCCCTTTGTAATCTCGGTTAATTTTATTCCGGACTACATAAAACCGAATATTGTTTTTGTCGGAAATTCAGTCAGATATTCCGAGCTTGAGGACGGGCTTAATCTAAAAAAGACCGTGTTCACATCTAACATAAAAAATCTTCCGAAAAAAGCAGTCTGCATAAACTATTCGGAACTTATAAATGCAACAGATGACGCTTCGGACAGTTCAGGTCTTATGGTACTTAAACTTTTGAAAAAAGCGTCGGTAAAGTCGGTTGCACTTGCAGGATATGACGGATTCACCAAAAATCCGCTCTCAAATTACATAAGCAAAAATATGTGCGGTGCATATGATCCGATTTTACTTAAAGAAAAGAACCTTGCAATATCAAAGGAGCTTAAAAAACTTGGAGAGAAAATGAAAATAAAGTTTGTCACAACATCAATTTATGATACAGAAAAAGCAAGGAGCGATAAAAAATCGTGATGAGTACGATTCAGAACACCAAGCGAAAGCTGAAACGAAAAGCAAAAAAATTTAAACTTAAAGCCGTAATGAAAAATCGCTTTGTGCTTGAAGGCTTTTATAAGTACGGGGACACCGACAAAAGTCGTTTCAGAAGAATGTTTTACCTCACCTCTCTGCATTTATCAAGCAAACTCGGAAGTGTTTCGGGAGCAAAGCCGAGAGTTTACGAAAGGAAAAAATATACAATAAAACCGTGCGTGAGCGCTCCAGAGTCAAGCTTTGCCAAAAGGCCGTCCCCCACACTTATGGCAAAAAAGTTTCTTGTAAACGATATTATATCCTTTGATATTTTTGACACACTGATTTTACGCCCGTTTGATGATCCAAAGTCGCTGTTCTTCCTTTTGGGCGAAAAGAATAAATGTCCCGGATTCAAGCGTTACCGTGAACTTGCAGAAAAGCTTGCAAGGCAGGAAGCTTTTGAAAAGAACGGCACTTATGAGGTGACTTTGCGTGATATCTATGAAAAGCTGTCACGATTTGTATTGCTTGATATTGACAAGGCTATGCAGTATGAAATTGAAACAGAACTTGATTTGTGCTTTGCAAACCCGTATATGAAAGAAATTTTCTTGCAAGCAAAAAATCTCGGAAAGACAATTATTGCCGTTTCGGATATGTATCTTTCAAAAGATGTTATTGAAAAAATGCTTAAAAAATGCGGATATGAAGGCTTTGACAATATCATTGTTTCAAACGAATACAATGCAAGCAAGCGTTCGCTTTTGCTTTATGAATACATAAAGGAGCAATACGGAGTTGAGAAAAAGTATATTCATATCGGCGATAACATTGTTTCGGACAATCGTTCGGCACGAAAATGCGATATTGAACCCATATGGTATAAGGGTGTAAATCCGAGAGGAAATGCGCACAGAGCGTTCGATATGACATCACTTATCGGCTCGGCATACCGTGGAATTGTCAACGCAAAACTGCAAAACGGTGATAAGCAGTATTCGCAGTATTACGAATTTGGTTACACTTATGCAGGCTTTCTTGTACTCGGATATTGCAAATTCATAAATGATTACTGCAAAAATCTTGGGATTGATAAAATCCTTTTTCTCTCCCGTGACGGATACATTTTAAAGTCCGTGTATGACCGACTTTATCCCGACAGCAACACGGAATATGTATACTGGTCACGCTCTGCCGCAACAAAGCTTACCGTAAACAGATTCAAAAATGAACTTTTACTGCGATATATAAAGTACAAAATTCCTCGCAAGATGACAATTGCAAAGATTTTGAAGGCTATGGACCTTGAAGAAATGCAGCCGTTTCTTGACGAGGCGGAGCTTACTGCAGACACCTTGCTTACAAAAGAAAACTACGAGGACATTGTCAAGGTGTTTACCATACACTGGGATATTGTTACAGAGCATTACAGGCGCAGTAACAACGCCGCAAAAGCCTACTATAAAGCGGCTGTCGGAAACAGCAAAAGTGCCGTTATAGTTGATATAGGCTGGGCGGCAAGCGGATTTTCCGCTCTTAGGTACCTTATTGAGGATGAATGGAAGCTTGACTGCAAGGTCAGAGGACTTGTTGCAGGCTCAACCTATCTTCACGATATGGATATAATCGAACCGCAGATGACAAACGACATAATCACATCATATATGTTTTCGCAGAGAATCAACCGTGAAATCCGCCGTGATCACGATGTAAAGCGTATGTACGGAGCTTTTACCGAAATTATGCTCAGCGCTCCCGCACCGTCATTCATAGGCTTTGATTTTGACGATGACGGAAGAATAAAGTATGAATTTGATTATCCCGAGGTTGAGGGATACAGTATGATAAATGAAATTCAGGACGGTATTCACGATTTTGTAAATGACTACACAAAACATTTTGCCAAATATCCGTGTATGATGAACATTTGCGGAAGTGACGCATATGCCGTTTGCAGACAGGTTATTTCCTGTCCCGAATATTTCAGCAATCTTTTTGCCGACTACCCCGTAAACAGAGCCGTAGGTTCTGCATCGTTTGAAACCGGCAGTCTTGGTAAACTGATTGAAAACGAATTTGTAAAGTGAGATAAACTATGATTTTATACTACGCACTTACCACTTATCACATACAATGCTGTGTACTTCATCGACTTACACGCAAAAAAGACGATACCGCCGTATTATTGCTCTCTGACATTCACAAAAATTCGGTTGCATTTTTAGACAGATACAAAAATTCAGGCATATTTGACGATGTACTTTTACTTAAAGAATCGGAAGTAAACGCAAATATCAAGAAAAATGAGCAAAAACACCGCTCTAAAAATTCGATTTTAAAATCAGCCTGCGCAGAAATAAAAAGGGGTCTTCCGATAACCCCAAATTCGGCAGATGAACTGTATCTTTGTCCCGACCACTTTCCTTTTGGCTGGTATGTTATCAAAAACAAGATTAAATATCATTGCTTTGAAGAAGGCTGCGGTGTGCTTTCCGACAACAGGTTTATGATGTCGAATATGAGCCGCAACAAAACACAGACCGCCTTGATGAACACGCTCGGATATTTTGGAGAAAATGACAGCTGTGTTGAAATACTTGCAGACGCTCAGGCACAAGCAGAGGGTTTCACTCACCCTAAAATGACCGATTTTTCAGCAAAAAGAATTCTTGAAAATCTTGATGAACACACGCTTGACAAAGTACTTTCGTTTTTTGGTGTGAATAATACGGTTAAGACGAATAAAAATACAAGTCTGATACTCACTCAGCATATGGCAAATTTGGGAATTATGCCGCTTTGTGACCAGCACAGGCTGTATGAACTTTTTGCAGATTATTTTCTTGAAAACACACACATTGCAATAAAGCCACATCCCGATGATATTGCCGGCAGATACAAGGACATTTTCGGCAACAGTTGTACTGTGCTGCCTTTTGCAATGCCGTCGGAGCTTCTCCCCTATGTTTTTGACGGACGGGTTAAAACCGCAATTGCGGCATATTCAACAGCAGTCAAGAATCTCGGCAATTTCTGTGACAGAATGATTTGCTTTGACAACCGCATTATGGACGATTTCAGACATATCCACAGATACTATGCGGCGGTTAAACTTGCAAAATATCTTGGCAAAAACGACAGTATTGTTACAAACGGAAATGAATTTCTGCTTGAAGAACTTGCCAAAAATGACGATTTACAGACTGAATTCAGATTCAGCAATGAAATATCGGATTTTGACGGATATGCCATTGTTTCGGACAGGCTGTGTGAAAACAGAAAAATTGAGGATATCTCAGCTTTAATTTCATCAAAGCAGAACAGAGGTTGGATAATTTTTCTTAACGAAGAACAGATGCACATTTATTTTGACGGAACTGACAAGAAAGTTTTTTCAAAAATCAGACCGATTTTCATTGAAATCAAAGGAACGGAGAAAACTCATCAGGAAGTGATTTATTTGTATTCAGAAAATAAAAAAGCTCTTGAAAATGCTGAAAATTTCAGTTTGACAAAAGAGCTTAAATATACAGGAGTAACGATTGATTTACATTCAATTTCAAAAAGTGAAAGCGAAAAAATTAAAATGCTTGAGGGTGTTCTTGAAGCAACGGAAAAGCGGCTCAACGGATATATTGAAAACAAAAAAGCTGTTGACGCAAGGCTTGAGGCAAAGGGTATTGTGCTGTGAAAAATACAAGAAAGCTGATTATATTTGACCTTGACGGCACATTGCTCGATACTTCGGACGGAATTTTGCATTGCTATCACAAAACTGCAAGCATGCTTAATTTAAGGAAAAATTCAGTTGAGAACGACAGCATTGTAATCGGCGGTCCGCTCTCCGACGGATTCAGAACACTTTATGATATACCCGATGAAGAAACACTTGCAAAAGCGATTGATACATACAGAAATTTATATGCAAATGAGGGCATTACAAAATTCAGTGCTTATAATGGGATTGATACTTCGTTAAGCGAGTTGAAATCAGACGGTTATCAGCTTGGAGTGGCAACGCTCAAGCTTGAAGAATATGCAAAATCCATGCTAAAAAATGCAGGGCTTGCAAAATATTTTGATATAATTCACGGTTGGAACGGTACAGAAAAATGCACCAAAGCATACACCGTTACCAAAGTATTGTTTGAACAAAAATGTCTTGCAAAAAATGCTGTGCTTGTCGGAGATTCTGTGTATGACAAAAACGGTGCAGAAATTGCCGGAGTTGATTTTCTTGGCGTCACCTACGGTTTTGGTATCAAAAAAGGCGACAAAACCAATTCAAGATTTGACACCGTTGACTCCCCTGTTGAACTGACAGAATATTTTAAAATCAACTGAGAAAAATAGTGCTTCAAACACTTGATAATATTCGTTTTATATATTATCTTAAGGACCTCGGGAAGATATGCGAAAAACATGTATATAACATCTATTGATTCTGAGATTGATTTTGTCGTACAGTTACATTGGGCATAAATTTCTACTCGATAAAATTTGCATTGCTGTTGTATTTGCTGATTATCTATGATTCGTATCCGCCGTTCCTATAACTAGGAACTTTGATTTCACGTTTTCTCATTATTACTGTTTCTGCTTTTGTCATTGAAAAACTTCCTCTTAAGCTTTAAATTATCTGTTTCCATTATTGCCTTGCGGTTTCGAGAAAACTGATTGTGCTAAAAAGCAAAATCAGCTTGTTGCTTAAAATTCAATTTTCTGCTTTAGGCAGTATACTATCACATGATTTTTTATTTTATTCTTTTTCGGTTTGACTCAACTATTGACATTAAAACCATATAAATATTTGCATAGCAAGACCTCATGCACCGGATTTAACTCGTTGCGGGAGGTTTATTTTTATTCCGATATTTTTGGTTTCATTATTATATCTGTATAAAAATTTCTTCGATCATTGTAAAATCTTACGACTACAAGGGTAATTTTGACGGCAATAATCACAAAATTTCAAGTTTCAAAATTACAAGCGGCAGTGAAAAAATAGGTCTGTTCGGCTCAATTAAGATAAGTCTGTTTGCAATCACCGTCGTAATAATGGCTTTTATAGAGTCCCTATGTGTAACTGCGGTCAATTATGGCAACAATACTAAGGTGGCTGCACACATTGATTCTGCCACTGAACCACAGCCGACCATGGTAAGTCTGCTATGTGCACCGTCTTTATACCATCGTAGGTTGCTCCTGAGAACTCATCTGCTGTTAGAACATATTTTGGGCAATTACCATAGATTTCTGTCAAACGCTCGTATTCTCTTTTTTGTCTTTGGAGTAAGTTCACAAGAATTTTAAGCATAAAAAAAGAGCCCTATGGCTCAGATGCAAAAATATTAAATAAGTAATTGTTATTGATTATCTTTAATTTTCTGATATACACTTACTTTTAAGATTTACAAGAAGGTATCGT
>OIYH01001942.1_pt1 | contig 11243 bp, 5 predicted proteins | sample 1587911 | NCBI WGS metagenome assembly OIYH01 (sample SAMN03283252) | human gut metagenome | biome: human-associated habitat; material: feces | host: Homo sapiens | place: USA | collected 2013
CCTTGCGAACGAGGTTCACACCATGACCCATATCCTTTACATCATCTACAGATGCTACGGCAAATACGTGGGTCTCATCGTGAGCGAAGTATGGATCAGCCTTGATTTCGGCTGTTACATCCTCAAGCTTGGCACCTTCTTCCAACTCTACGTATACCATACGGCGGTGGATACCCTCACCTAATGGGATGGTTACAGAGAGCGCTTCCTTTACGCCCTTCTTGCTACGAACACAAACTGAGTGACCCATACTCATACCAGGACCGAAGTTGGTATATGTCAAACCCTTAGGAGCAAGGCTCTCCATCAGAACACGTACGATAGAATCAGAACCTGGGTCCCAACCAGCAGAGATAACGCTTACCTTGCCAGCCTTCTTGCAGTTCTCCATCTGCTTGGTACGGTAGTCGAGGATGCTGGTGTGGATATCGAAGCTGTCTACGGTGTTGATACCGAGGGCAACGATCTTCTCTGCATACTCAGGGCAAGAACGGGTAGGGGTTGCGAGGATAGCAACATCTACATCCTTCAACTTGGTGATGTCATCTACTACTTCATAGTTTGCCAACTCAGCTGGTTTGTCCTTGGCACCCTGGCGACGTACAATACCTGCAATCTCAAAGTCAGGAGCTGCTTCGAGTGCCTCAACAGTAAACTTACCGATGTTGCCGTATCCTACTACGGCTGCTCTAAATTTCTTCATTGTCTTATTTCTTTTATTTTGTTGTTTTAATTTCTTTTATTTGTTGCGGTTTAGTCCTCCAACGGATATGTTTTCCGCTCTTCATTCTATTTCCGGTTGCAAAAGTATAGCTTTTTCTTGAAATACGTGACGTTTTAATAGAATTTTAACTCATAAAAGTTGCAAAAAGTAGTAAAATCATAGTTTTTAGGTATGAATAAGCGGAGATTTGTAAGGTATCTGCTGCAAGAGCCTTACAGTTTCGTTATTTTGTTGCGAAACATCATACATCCCCTTTCCGATACTTCCCGATGTGCTTTGAATTACGTCCTGACGTAGCTTTTGCTGCGTCCCGACGTCTCTGGCTCTGCGTCGGGACGTATTACATGCTACGTCGGGATGTAATTTCTGGCAAATCTTTGCACTTGTATAATTAGGTGAGAATGAAATATGCAGGTTAAATGTTGCCTTTCTTGAATTCATCTAATGTCATTTCTGCATTGAACCCCATAATTCCACTGTCATTCTTAACAATTTCTTTCAATGCTTTTACTGCTTTTGGAGTATTAACGTGCAATAGTGCATAAGCTGCCCATATTCTTACAGAAAGATTGTTATCTTCCAAAAGAGGTTCTAAAATTTCATATTTATGTTCTGCAGAAATGTACTTGATGGCATTTATTATATTTTTGTGGCTTTTGTTACCACGTTTGTTGTCACCATTTTGCGTACATTCCCCATGAATGATTGCATTTTCTTTAAAACAGATTAATGCTTCTTCTAAATTCTTGATTTTCATAACTATTGGTTTGCAATATCTAAAACTAAATTCCCTGTAAGGTAAGCTTCTGACGTATTTAATTCTATATTTTTATTTATTTCTTTAATGACTTTTCCGTCTAGCGGTAGCAGACCTTCGTATGAGAGACTTCCAATCTTTAAGTTATATCTGGATAGTATTTTTGTGATGTCTGAAACTATACGGCTTTCCTTCGCTTTTTTGTTAAAATATTCGCCATGTGGAATGTTTATGTTCCTGTATTCCTCCATAGAAGTATAGATGGAATTTTCATTCCACATTTCTGTTCTTATAAATATTTGTTGAAGCCTAGAGAGGGGAATATTTTCTTTATTTTGTTTTTCTATGACGGTGGACAAAAAATCCAAAGTCTCTTTATAACTAAGTTTCGAATATTTTTTATTAGTTTGGTATTTTACAAAGATAGAGAAGTTTCCTTTTTCAGTGATTTGGATATCTATAACAGGGATAGCCTCATTATCTTGTATATAGGCATGATACTCCATACTTTTTATAAAAGGATAAGACGATTGTCCTAATTGTTCTTTAATCTCTATTGAGTTTTTATGATTTCGTTTCTGCTTCGAATTGCACGAAATCATAAGTAATAACATCATAATGAAGATAATTTTGTTATACATATCGAGTATTTTTTTTATTTTAATGAAATATTTCTGTTCGTATTCACGAAATAGGTGTTTATGCAAACTTTCATATCTGCATAATTATTTGCCTGGCAGCTATAGTATGCTCCCAATATTATGCTATTTATTTTCATATTTAAAATTTTTAATGACGTATCCATAATGAAGTTTGAGCTCCTCTTAAAAAAAATCTTTTATATGTGCTCCACATCACACGCTTTAATATTAGAAGTTAAATTGTAATTTGGCTGCAAATATAAGGATTTTTTTTTGTAATCGACAAACTTTTTAAAAGAAAAAAATCGTAGACTTGAATTTGCGAGCTTTTTATCGATGTTAGAGTTACAGTGAACAGTGAATTCTTCACTTTTTATTAAAGTAGTAAAATCATAGTTTTTTAGATATGAATAAGCAGAGATTTGTAAAGTATCCGTAGCAAGAACCTTACAGTTTCGCTATTTTGTTGCGAAACATCATTCGTCCTCTTTCCAATACCTCCCGATGCGCTTTGCACTATGTCGGGACGTAATTTCTGGAAGTCTATTACAATAATCCCGCCCTTCGCACGTTATTAATATATTAATTTAATTAGGAGAAAAAGAAAATGATAGAATATATTCATGGCGATCTGACAGAACTGACACCTGCGCTGGCTGTTGTTGAGACTGCGGGGGTGGGCTACGGACTCAATATATCGCTCAATACATATACTGCCATTCAGGGCAAACAGGAAGTGAAACTCTATGTTCACGAAGTGCTGGTGGCTGGTGGAAGAGATGACTCTTTCACCCTTTTCGGCTTTGCTACCAAACAGGAACGTGAACTCTACCGCCTCCTCATCACCGTTTCAGGAGTAGGCGGAAATACAGCCCGTATGATTCTCTCTTCACTCTCGCCACGCGAACTCTGCGAAATCATCTCTACTGGTAACGACAAGGTGCTGAAAACCGTGAAGGGTATCGGACTGAAGACAGCACAGCGAATCATCATCGACCTGAAAGATAAAATCGTGAGCCTCGGCATCGCTGACGAACTGCCAGCCAGCGGAGGTAATGTGGTGATGGTAAACAATGACGTAAAGGATGAGGCGGTAAGCGCCCTCACCATGCTCGGCTTCTCGCCGGCACCATCTGCCAAGGTAGTAGTAGATATCCTCAAGGCACAGCCTGATCTCCCAGTAGAACAGGTTGTGAAACTGGCATTGAAGCAAATCAAATAAGTTAGGAGTTTTTTGTCGATGAAACAGAAGCAAAGATTCATATCTTTTCTATTGGCTTGGCTGATGGTGGCAACCTTCGGCTATGCGATAGCTTTGCCTCAACTTCAGGACGATAAAAAGAAAACCCATACCAGCACAGCCCAGCCCGTGCAGCTCGATGAAGATACCATTCCCGATTCACTGCTGCATACTCGCTGGCAGATTCAGCGCACCCAACCTTACTCCCTGAGCGACCTCTATCAGAGTCCGCTCGACCTGAAACGTCCTGATAATCTGCAATATCAGGTAGTCTACAACGATACCCTCGACCGCTATATCATCGGCAACCGCATGGGCTCAACCTGGCTTTCGGCTCCTATCATGCTCACTCCGAAAGAGTATCTTGCATGGACCGAACAGCAGCAGCGCAACAGCTACTTCCGCAAGCAGAACGATGAAATCTTCCAGGCAAAAGGCAAGGAGAAGTTCGATTTCTCAGATATGCACTTCGACTTGGGACCTGCCGAGAAGATCTTCGGTCCTGGTGGCATCAGAGTGAAGACACAGGGTTCTGCCGAACTCAAGTTCGGTATCAACAAGAAGAGCATCGACAATCCTTCGTTGCCTATCCGCAACCGAAAGACGACGATGATGGATTTTGATGAGAAAATCAATCTCAACGTCAACGGAAAGGTGGGCGATAAGGTGAACATGAACCTGAATTACAACACCGATGCCACCTTCGATTTCGATGCACAGAACATGAAACTGAAGTACGACGGCAAGGAAGATGAAATCATCAAACTCGTTGAGGCGGGCAACGTCTCCTTCCCTTCCAACTCTTCGCTCATCAAAGGCGCCAGCAGTCTGTTTGGTGTTAGAACCGATATGCAGTTTGGTAAACTCAAGCTGCAGATGGTAGCTTCGCAGAAGAAGAGTGCATCGAAGAGCGTATCTACCAGGGGCGGTGTGCAGCTCACTCCTTTTGAGTTGAATGTAGCCGATTATGAGGAAAACCGTCACTTCTTCCTCTCCCAGTATTTCAGAAACCATTATGATGCCTGGATGCAGAAACTTCCTAATCTCACCACGGGCATCACCATTAACCGTGTGGAGGTGTGGGTTACCAACAAAACCGGCAATACCACCAATACCCGAAACATCGTAGCCCTGACCGACCTGGGCGAGAACCAGAAACTGAGCAACCCGATGTGGGCGGCGAGCGGACAGGTGCCTTCTAACCAGGCGAATACAGAGTATGCGGCGATGACAGGGCAGTATGCTGCTGCCCGTGACATCGACCAGGCTGCAACCACTCTCGATGGAGGCGGACTGGTTGGCGGAGCCGATTATGAGAAACTGGAGAGTGCCCGTCTGCTCAATTCTTCTGAGTATACAGTCAATACCGCCTTGGGTTATATCTCATTGAAAACCAGTCTGCAGACCGACCAGGTACTTGCCGTAGCCTATGAGTATACATCGGGAGGCGTTACCTATCAGGTGGGCGAGTTTGCATCCGATCTCAGCGATACCAAGCAGGCACTCTTCGTGAAATCGCTCAAGAATACCAGCAACAATCCGCGACAGGGCAACTGGGGGCTGATGATGAAGAACGTTTATTATCTGGCTTCTACCATAGAGAAGGAGAAGTTCCGCCTGGATGTAAAATACCAGAGCGATACCACCGGTGTATATCTCAGTTATATCCCTGAGCAGCAGGTGAAGGAGCAGCCAATCATCCGTGTGCTGGGCGCCGACCGTCTGGATAACAACAACAAGGCACACAGCAATGGATATTTCGATTATGTAGAAGGCTATACCATCTCTAATGGACGCGTGTTCATTCCGAAGGTAGAGCCTTTCGGCAGTTATATGCGTGATTATCTGGTCAAGCGGGGCGTGGCTGCCGACAAGGCAGAAAAGTATGCCTTTACCGAACTCTATGACAGTACGAAGACCATAGCCAAGCAGATAGCCGAAAAGAACAAGTATCAGATTGTGGGACAGTTCAAGGGCTCTGCAGCCAATGTCATCTCGCTCGATGCCTACAATGTGCCACAAGGCTCGGTGGTCGTTACGGCAGGCGGTATCACCCTGAAAGAGGGCACCGACTATTCGGTAGATTACAGTGCCGGTGAGGTGACCATCCTGAACCAGAGCATCATCGATGCCGGTACGGCTGTCAACGTTTCTCTGGAGAGTAATACCGATTTCGGACAAACCCGAAAAACGATGTTCGGACTGAACTGGGAGTATGATTTTACCAAGAACTTCCAGTTGAGCGGTACTATCCAGCACCTCTCCGAACAGGCGCTTACTACCAAGGTATCCATGGGCTCCGAACCGCTGAAGAACACCCTTTGGGGCATCAATCTCAACTGGCGCAAGGAGAGTCAGTGGCTCACCAATGTGCTTGACAAGATACCATTCCTGCACCTCACCCAGCCATCGCAGATATCCTTTACAGGAGAATTTGCCCAGCTCATTGCCGGTGAGGCAGGTGGCACACAGGACAATGCATCTTATATCGATGACTTCGAGGGAACGAAGACCACCATTGATGTAACGACTCCTACCTCCTGGTTTATATCCAGTGTGCCTTCGCTCAATTTCAAGGACGATTACAGCGATAAGACCGGTCTGAGCAGCGGTTTCCATCGTTCGCGCCTAGCCTGGTATACCATCGATCCGCTGTTCACCCGCCGTGGAAGTTCGCTCACTCCGGGACATATCAAGGGCGACCTCAAGCAGTTGAGTAACCATTATGTTCGCGAGGTCTATACCAAGGAGCTCTTCCCATTGCGCGACCAGAGCAGTTATCAGGGCGCTACCAATACCCTGAATGTACTCAATCTGGCCTACTATCCAAGTGAGCCGGGACCATACAACTTCAATGTAACAGATTTGCAGGCAGACGGAACCCTGCAGAATCCGCAGCGCAACTGGGGCGGAATGATGCGTAAGCTGGATACCAACGATTTCGAGCAGGCAAACATCGAATACATCGAGTTCTGGATGCTCGATCCGTTTATCTATTCCCGCGAAGAGGCTGATGCTGCCGATTACGGTGGCGATTTCTACATCAACCTGGGCGAGGTGAGCGAGGATATCCTGCGTGATGGCAAGAAATTCTATGAGAGTGGCATGCCGGTAGATGGCAGCAAGAGCTACACCTATACCCAGTGGGGTAAGATTCCTACCCAGAGCACCGTGACCTATGCCTTTGCTACCACCAGTGGCAGCAGAGCCTTGCAGGATGTGGGTTTCAACGGACTGACTGATGCCGAGGAGCAGGAATTCTACAAGAGTGCTTATCTCGACCAGATTCAGGGCAAGGTGAACCAGGCGGTATTCGACAGCATCTTTGCCGATCCGGCACGTGATGACTACCACTATTTCCGCGGTTCCGACTGGGATGAGATGCGTGCTCCTATCTTGCAGCGATATAAGTATATCAACAATCCTCAGGGCAACTCGCCTGACAGCGACAGCCGTTCTGAGAGCTATGATACTTCTTATAAGTCAACGCCGGATGTCGAGGATATCAACCAGGATTATACCCTCAACGAATATGAGAAATACTTCCAGTACCGTGTCAGCATCCGTCCGGAAGATCTCGTGGTAGGTAACAATCATATTGTAGATAAGCGTGAATACAGCCAGACCTGGCGTGATAATACCAAGTCTACCGTTACCTGGTATCAGTTCCGCATACCTATCGATGAGTTTGAGAGCCGTCAGGGCAACATCAACGATTTCTCTAGCATCCGCTTCATGCGTATGTTCCTCACCGGTTTCAAGAAACCTATCGTGCTGCGTTTCGGTACCTTCGACCTCGTGATGGGCAAGTGGCGTACTTATGACCAGCCGCTTAGTGCAGCCAGTGGCGGAACCCTCGACGCAAGCAGCGTGAGTCTGGAAGAGAACGGCGAGAAGACACCGGTCAACTATGTATTGCCTCCGGGTATCAAGCGCGAACAGGATCCTAGTCAGCCTCAGTTGGTTGAGGCTAACGAGCAGGCGTTGAGTCTGGTGGTCAAGAATATGAGCACAGGTGAGGCGAAGGCGGTTTACAAGAATTCTACCCTTGATCTGCGCCAGTACAAGCGCATCCAGATGTTTGCCCATGCCAATGCATTGGAGCAGAATACCACCCGTCTGCAGGATGGTGATCTCTCAGTCTTCATCCGTCTGGGTAGCGATTACAAGAACAATTACTACGAGTATGAAATCCCGCTGAAACTCACCGAGCCACGCTCCAACTACAACCGCTATGTGCTTGCCGACTGTAAGGCGGTATGGCCTGAGGAGAATATGCTCGATGTGCCGCTGAGTGTCTTTACGGCATTGAAGAAAAACCGTAACAAGGCGAAGGCACAGGGTGTGGCTTCTTATCTCGCTCCTTATTCCATGATGGATGCAGAACATCCGCAGAACAAGATTACCATCGTGGGTAATCCGAGTTTGGGCGAGGTGAAGACTATGATGCTGGGTGTGAGAAACAATTCTGCCGACATCAAGAGTGGTGAGGTATGGATAAACGAACTCCGACTCAAGGAACATAATAATTCGGGTGGTTGGGCTGCCAATGCCAACCTCAACGTACAACTCTCCGATTTGGGTAGCGTGAATGCCACCGGCAGATACATCAGCGAGGGATTCGGCGGTCTGGAAGATGGCGTGGCAAGTCGCACTACCGATAATTACGGTACCTACAGTGTGACCACATCGCTCGAAATGGGTAAGTTCTTCCCTGACAAGGCGAAGGTGAGCATACCTTTATATTATAGTGTTACCAAGGAGAAAACCACTCCTAAGTATAATCCGCTGGATACCGATATGGAGTTGAAGGATGCCCTCGATGCCGCCGGCTCTAAGCACGAGCGCGATTCTATCGAGAATATCGCTGCCACCAAGATTACGCAGACCAACTTCTCCATCTCAAATGCCCGGGTGGGTATCGCTACCAAGCGCCATCCGATGCCATACGATCCAGCCAACTTCTCATTCACCTACAGTCATCAGCATCAGTATACTACGGGTGAAACGACGATGTATGAGCGCAAGGACAACTGGCGCGGAGCCCTGGATTATTCGTGGAGTCCGGTTTATAAGGCTTGGGAACCATTCAAGGGACTGAAGAACAAGAGCAAGTGGCTCGACATTCTGAAACGTTTCGGACTGAACTGGCTGCCGCAGAACATTGCCTTCAATACCGAGATGACGCGCGACTACTACGAGTTGCAGGAGCGCGATATGGAAACCCTGATGAGTGGAGCTGCCGGAGTAGACTCCAAGTTGCCGCTCACCTTCAGTGAACAGTTCCTCTGGAACCGTGAGTTCTCCATCAACTGGGATCTGACCAAGAACCTGCACATGAACTTCCAGAGTGCTACCCATGCACAGATAGAGGAACCATATACACCGGTCAACAAGGATCTTTATGCCGACCAGTATCATGCCTGGAAGGATTCCGTATGGACCAGCATCCGCCACTGGGGTGCACCGCTCGACTATAGTCAGAATTTCCAGGCATCCTACAAGGTGCCTCTCAATCTGCTGCCTGTCTTCGACTGGGTGAACAGCGATGCCTCTTACAATGCCAACTATTCTTGGGAGCGCGGTACAGAGGATGAGGAGGGCAACTCGTATGGAAATACCATCAATACCCAGCGCGAACTGACATTGAACGGAAACTTCAACCTGGTGAAACTCTACAACCATGTGCCTTTCCTGAAGAAGGTAAACGATAAGTTTGACCGTACCCAGAGTAGGGCACAGATGCAGCGCAAGAAGCAGGAAAAAAAGAAAAAGAAGCAGGAAGCAAAGGAACAGGCGGCTGATCCAAAGAAGGCGTTGCCTAAGAACAAGCGTGCCTTCGAACGGGAAATCACCCTCCTGCCTGATACCACATTCAAGATACGCCACGGCAAGAATACCAAGCGACTGATTGTGAATGCCAAGACGGAAGACGGCAAAGTGTTCCCGCTTAAATATAAAAAGGTGGATAATAACCAGATCAGAATCATCTCAAAGGTAGATACTGCCATGAAGGTGAAACTCTCCGTACTGGCTAAGGAACCGCTTGATGATAAGAAATGGTATAAGGGATTGCAGTTGGCTAGTCGCTTGGCAATGATGGTGCGCAATGTGAGCATCAACTATCGCAGCAGCTATCAGCTCACCCTGCCGGGCTTCTTGCCTAGTGTGGGTGATGCCTTCGGACAGAAGAAGGTGGGACAGATGGCACCGGGTCTTGACTTCGCCTTCGGTATGGTTGGCGACGATTATATCGAGAAGGCTAGAAACAACGACTGGCTGCTCTGCAACGATAGTATCGCAACACCTGCTACTACCAGCAGAACGGATAATCTTACGTTGCGTGCCACCCTGGAGCCTGTCAAGGATTTCAAGATTGATCTCTCAGCCACACGTACCAAGACCACGCAGAAGAGCATACAGTATATGTATGAAGGAACGCCAACTACCCAGAGTGGAGCCTTCCAGATGACTACCATCTCGCTGGGTTCGGCTTTCGAGGGAATGGGCAATGCCAATTCGGGTTATCGCAGCAAGACCTTCGAGAAGTTTGTCAACTCGCTGGCTGGTTTCAGAGATAGGGTAGAGGCGCAGTATGCCGGAACTGTTTATCCGACTGGTTCGGCTCTGGCTGGCGGCAAGTTTGATGCTTCCCGCACACCGGTTAACCAGTATAGCAGCGATGTCATGATTCCTGCCTTCCTCAAGGCTTATACCTCGATGGGTGGCAATTCGCTCTCGGTATTCCCAGCTTTGAGCCGGATGTTGCCAAACTGGACTATCCGTTATAGTGGACTGGGACGTCTGCCTTGGTTCAACGAGCACTTCAAGAGTGTCAACATCAACCACTCTTACAAGAGCGTCTTTGCGGTTGGCAGCTACAACAGTTACAGCACCTTCCAGGAGTATATGAACGGTCTCGGCTTCGTGAGTGATGCCACTACGGGCAATCCGTCGCCAAGCAGCATGTTCAATATTTCGCAGGTAAGTATCAACGAGTCGTTCTCGCCATTATTGGGTATGGATGTCACATTCAACAATAATATGACGGTGAAGGCAGAATATCGCCAGACCCGTGTATTGAACCTCAGTATGACGAGTGTGCAGCTGAACGAGGCATTGAGTAAGGACTGGGTAATCGGTATGGGTTACCGCATCAACAACTTCGATGTTTTCGGTTGGGGCGCCAAGGCCTCCCGTTCCAAGTCGAAGGGCGGCAACAAGAATGCAGCCAACAAGAATGCGTCGACCACCAAGACGGTTCAGAATGGTACCAACCATGATCTGAATCTTCGTCTTGACTTCAGTTTCCGCAAGCAGGCAGCCATTGTTCGTGATATTGCCTCAATGGTAAGCAGTGCCAGCAGCGGCAACAATGCTCTGAAACTGAGTTTCTCTGCCGATTATACCTTCAGCAAACTCCTTACCATGAGTTTCTATTATGACCGTCAGACTAACACCCCGCTCCTGTCGAGCAGCAGTTATCCTACCACCACACAGGATTTCGGCCTGAGCATCAAGTTCTCGCTGACGAGATAAAAAGAAAATTCACCAGAACCAATAGGTAGAAAGAAAAATTCTCTAATTCTCAAATTCTTGAAAATAAAAAAAGCTCGGATGCATCACAAGCATCCGAGCTTTTTAATATTCTGATAATTCTTGATTACTCCTTGTCGTAAGCATGAACAGGATAGTCGATGGTATAGTGGAGACCACGGCTCTCCTTGCGTTCTATCGCCATGCGGGTGATGAGATAACCCACGTTAATCATGTTGCGGAGCTCGCAGAGTTCCTTGCTTACCTTTACACGCTTGAAGAGGTTTTCTGTCTCTTCGTAGAGAAGGTCGAGACGGTCCCATGCTCGCTTCAGACGGAGGTCAC
>OIYH01001950.1_pt1 | contig 11223 bp, 10 predicted proteins | sample 1587911 | NCBI WGS metagenome assembly OIYH01 (sample SAMN03283252) | human gut metagenome | biome: human-associated habitat; material: feces | host: Homo sapiens | place: USA | collected 2013
TGCTGAAGGTCTTGCGGGGCAGCACGCCGCCCAGCACAACGCCCTTGAACAGGTCGCTCTTGGCAAAGGGCGGCATCAGGAAGGCCACAGCCCCCTTCTTGCACAGCGCGCGCACAGCCGGTTCATCGTGTACATAGTCCACCCGGCCCTCCGGGTGACGCTCCAGATAATACTCAATAAATTCGTCGATGGTGCCCACGGTAAGCGGCGCGGTGGGCTCCTCAAAGCTCAGCACGTTGGCCATGTGAGGGCCGGCCAGCGTAAAGGGCTGCTTTTTCTCGCCGCCAAAGCAGCAGCCTGCCATGTTCTCGTCGCTCCAGGTGATCAGCGCCAGCAGCACGGCAGCGCAGTCCACATTGAACAGCACCCGATGGATGGGCTCGATCTCGATGGCGGGTGAGTGGACGTTGCACACCTCGGCCAGGCACCACCGGGCCGGGTGGTTCTCGGCCTGCTCCGGGGTCAGGGTCTTTTTCAGCTCCTCCCAGCAGGCCTTGGCGGTGGCCAGCGAATGGTTGCCGTCGCCCACGGCCAGGGTCAGCGGGTCGCGGCGGGCAGCATCCGGGTATTTGGCATCAAAGGCCTCCTGACTGCCCAGCGCAGCCAGTGCCGTCTCGATCTGGTCGATCATGGCCGGGTCCTCCACGGCCCAACCGGCCACATGGCCGCCGCCCAGCATCAGTTCGCCCTCGTACACTTTGCGCAGCTCGTTCTTGCGGGCCGCGATGGGCTCGATGAGGGTGCACTGAGGGTCGTCGGCCAGCATCATGATGTGGGGCGTTTCCAGTGCGGCACCGGTGCGCACCTTCATGCGGGGCGGGATGCGGCTCTCCACCGTGCTCTCGCTGGGCCGCACGGTGCACTTTGCTCCGCGCTGATAGCTGTAGGCTTCCAGATCCACCTTGCCCACAAGGCCCTGCCTCACCCGGCCGCTCTGCTCGGTGCGCTCCACATACACAAAGCCGTCCACGGCGCGGGTGAGCACGTTCTGTGCATAATCCGCCATCGTGGCATGGATCTGCTCCACCCGGGCGTCCGCGTCGCCGTCCTCCAGATACACCTCTGGCAGGATCAGGTTCAGGGTGCTGGGGCTGCCGTCAGCCGCTTCTTTGGCCCGCTGCCAGTACTCGCGGTCGCTGGTGAACTGGTCGCAGGCAATGCAGCCCCACTGTTCCAGCGGGATCTGCTCCGCAGGCAGAAGGATGTGCGCAGGTGCAAAGCAAGTTGTGGTGTTCATGGTCGATTCCTCACTTTCCCGTATCATCAAAGACAATTACTGCATCACTCAGCCCGAAACGCGGTCGGTCTCAAAGCGGTCTGCGGCGTGTACGGTCAGGTTCTCCACCCCTGCATCCGTGGCCGCCGTTTCCAGCGCCTGCAGGGCATCGGCATCCATGGCCGCGTCCGAGGTCACCAGAAGGTTCTGCACGCCCAGGGTCAGGGCCGGCACGTCCAGCGCCACACTGCTGTTATTGCACTGATCCAGCGTATAGCTGAACCACAGGGTCACCTTGCCCGACAAACGGTCCTGCAGGGCGGCGATGTCCGCCTTCAGCTGGTCGGCACGGGAGACCCCGTTGGTGGTACCGTAGTCCTGCTTTTTGCTCAGCTTGGGGAACTGCACATTGGTCAGTACCACCTGCTCAAAGCCCAGCTGCTGCACCTCTTCCACCAGGTCGCCCACATACTCCACTGCCGCCGTGGAATAAGGGTTCAGCCAGGGGTTGCCGTTCTTCTGGGCATCCAGCCACAGGGCGCTGCCGTTGTAGTGGATGGCCATGGAGGGGTCGGTGCGGGGCGAGATGGGGTCCTTGAAGGCCGCCAGCTGCGCCACCGGAATGAGCTTTTCTTCCCGCAGGATGGCCGCGATGTGCCCGGCGTCCAGCGGGTCGGCCACGATGCCGCCCGCCGCAGCCGCCGCCTGCGATGCATAGTAGATGTTTCCGGCCGCATCTTTCAGGGTCAGCACAGCGTATTCCACGCCCTGCGCCTTCAGCTGCTGTGCCGTGGTGCGGAGGGTGTCATCGTCCGTGAGGGCCGCCGTGTCCAGCTCCGCCCACCGGCCGGAAACGATTGCCTTACCGTCAAAGACGTCCTCCTCCGGCTCCGATGCCGCCGAGGAAGCAGCCTCCGACGCAGCTGCCGAAGCCGCTGCCTGGGAGGATGCCGCCGCGCGGGATGCGCTCTCGGCTTCCAGATCCCGGTCCTTGACCACGGTGTACCAGGTGTGGGTAGCCCAGTCCAGCACATGGGGCGCGGCGAACCATGCCGCGGCCAGCACTACGGCCACCAGCACGACGATGCCCACGATGCGGCGGATGCACATGCCGCGGCTGTAAAAGCTGCGGCGGTAGCGCTTGACCTTGGGCCGACGTTTATACTTTGCCATTTTGACTTACCTCCCTTTACAGGATCACCGAATGGCCGGTAAAGCCATAAATGGCCAGCGCCAGCACGCCGATGTACACCAGCGTGATGGGCAGGCCGCGGAACGCGGAGGGGATAGCCTTGCTGCGCAGGCGGTGCTGGGCCTCTGTGACCAGCAGCACAGCCAGCAGGTAGCCCACGCCGCTGCCCAGGCCAAAGCCCAGGCTCTGCATCAGCGTAAAGCTCTGGGTGCGCTCCACCAGCACGGTGCCCAGCACGCAGCTGTTCAGGGCTGCAGCGGGCACGATGCGCAGCAGCTTGCCCGCAAGGGGCAGCCGGCGGCCCAGGCCGAGCACCAGCTCTTCGGCGGTGCAGACCACGGCAATGGCGGCCACATACGCCAGCGGGCGCAGCTGGGCGCGGTTTTCCAGCGGGACGATCCAGCTGCCGGCATACCAGGCCAGCGGGGCCACCAGCACCTGCGTGATGCACAGCTGCAGGCCGAACAGCCAGCTGCTGGTGCGGTCATCCCCCACCAGCTGCACCAGACGGGACACGCCCAGTGCGCGGGTAAAGATGGCATTCTGGGCAAACACGGCCAGCACCGCATAGCCAAAGAACACCACCCAGGCATTCACAACATCTCTCATTGCTCGCCGTCCGCCTCCTTCTGTGCATGCACATCCACAAGGCTGCGCGCTTCCCGTACCAGATAGGCCTTGCGCCGGGCTGCCAGTGCACGCCACACGGCGCACAGCACGCCCAGCACGATAAAGCCGCCCGCCGGCATCCCGGCCATAGGCAGCACGGCCCGTTGCCCCACCGGGGTGCCGAACACCGTGCCCAGTGCCAGCCACTCGCGCACGCAGCCCAGCAGCATCAGCAGCAGCGCATAGCCCACCGTGATGCGCAGGCCTTTGGACACGGCCTTATGCAGCGTTTCCTGCACGCGGCCAAAGCGGTAGGTCAGCAGCGGCTCCACCACCAGCAGGGGCAGGTAGATGCCCAGGGTCAGCAGGCTGGTGCCGAACATTGCATTCAGGATGGGATAGGCCGCCAGATACACCACCGACGCGCTCAGACTGTACACCAGCGCACGGGGCAGCAGCTTTTTCTGCAGCTCTTCCGGGGCCGGATTCTCGCTGTTCAGGGGGAACAGACGGCTCAGCAGGCAGGCCAGCACGCGGGAGGGCACCAGCAGCAGCGTGACCGCAGCCGCCAGCATCACACCGTTATGGGCGGTGGTGGCCAGCACCACCAGCGGGGCCAGACCCATGCCCTGCATGACCACGGGGTTGTTCAGGAACACGCGGTCGTGGTGGGCAAAGCGGTCGGGGTCCTTCAAAATCAGTTCTGCGGTCGCTTTTCTCATTCTGCGGCCTCCTTTCCGGCACCGGATGCGGGCAGGTAGTGCAGCAGACGGTACAGCCGCACCTCGGTGCGGTCGATCCACGCCGAGATGCTGTTGACGGCCAGCACGGCAAAGCACACGCCCGTTTCGTACACGCCGTAATAACGGAAGCCCATGCTTACCACGCCCACCAGCACACCGTACAGGATGCGTCCCATCCGGTGGTGGGCACAGGTGTAGGGCTCATTGATAAGGAACACCGCGCTGAACAGCACCGCGCCGGTGAGCAGCTCGTCCCGCACGCACTGCAGACGGGGCAGGGCGTTGACCAGCACATCGCTTTCTGCCAGACCCGCCTGCCGCGGGAAAAAGAAGGCGATGAGGGCGCAGGTGGCCAGAAAACTCACCGAGGCCGCCATATGGGCATCCTTCTGGCTCCATAGGAACAGCCCGCAGGCCAGCAGCACCAGGGCGGCACCGGTGCCCATGGGGGCGGCGTATTCGCCCAGGCTCAGCGCGATCGAACTGTAGTTCAGCATGCCGCCGCTGCTCAGGGTGTCCTCAATGGCACTGGACACCGGCACGCCGGAGGCATCCCACAGCGGGATGGCCGTATAGGGCTGCGGGTAGCGGAACACCTGTTCCGGCCAGGACACCGCCGCCACGGCATAGCCCACGGCGGCCGGGTTGAAGGGGTAGCTGCCGTAGCCGCCAAAGACCTCCTTGCCGATGAGCACACCGGCCAGCACCGCCGCCACCAGCACATAGATGTCCACGGTGACCGGCATCAGCAGGGCGATGACCAGCCCAAAGCTCTCGTTGGACAGGTCGCTGTTCTGATATACGCGGTGCCGCAGCAGCGACACCAGACGGTCGCACAGGTTGCCGGTGAGCATGGCAATGCCGCACAGCAGCAACGGGCGCAGGCCGTACAGGTAGCAGGCCATGCACAGCGGCGGCACCGCCATCCAGCAGATGTGCTTGTAATATTTTCCGGTCTTTTGCAGCTGCTGTTCCTGCTCCCGGATCAATGCTTCATCCATACAACGCTCCCTCTCACAGGGCAGCCAGACGGCGCACGGCGGCGGTCCTGTCGTCCTTGCCGAACACGGCACTGCCTGCCACCAGAACGTCGGCACCGGCCTCCACGCACAGCGGGGCGGTGGTGTCGTCCACGCCGCCGTCCACTTCCAGCAGATAGTGCAGGCCGCGCTTCTCGCGCTCCGCCTTCAGCCAGCGCAGCTTGTCCAGTGCCGAGGGCATGAACTTCTGGCCGCCGAAGCCGGGCTCCACGCTCATCACCAGCACCAGGTCCAGCTGGTCCAGATAGGGGGCCAGCGCCTCCGGGGCGGTGCCGGGCTTGATGGTCAGGCCCGTCTTGCAGCCCAGCGCCTTCACGGCATCCAGCGTCTGCTGGATATCGTCCTCGCATTCCAGATGGAAGTTGTACAGGGTGGCACCGGCCTTGATGAAGGGTTCTGCATACTGCAGCGGATGGCTGATCATCAGATGCACATCGTAAAAGGCATCCGGCAGGGTCTTGTGCAGGCTCTTGAGCACCGGCACTCCAAAGCTGATGTTGGGCACAAAATGGCCGTCCATCACGTCGTAGTGCAGCATCTGTGCACCGGCGTCCAGCACCGTGCGGCAGTCCGCGCCCAGCTTGCCAAAATCAGCCGAAAGGATCGAAGGACTTACAATCGCCATAGTATATCGTTACGCTCCGTTATATTCAAAAGTTTTTATCCTCACAGGCCCGGTATTTTTCCGGTTTTGCGGTTTCCGGAATACCGGGGCATGGATATCTTTAGTTTACATGAAAACGCACAAAAAATCAAACCTGCCGGCCTGTTTTTCACCGAAAAGTCGTAATTTGAAAGATTTGTCCATCTGCCCTCTTTCTTTTGGCCCTGCAGGAGGCATGGTGACGATTTGAAATGACCTCCGACGCAAAACACAAAACAGCCAGACCGCCCTGACGTCCGGGCAGTCTGGCTGTGCGGTTATTCCACCGGTTTCATGCTGGCCGGGTCCTCCACGGCGGGGGCACCGCCGGCCTCGTCGGGCAGACGCTTCATGCCGCCGGGGTTCGGGGCCTGCGAGGGCAGGGTGAATACGAACCGGCACCACTCGCCCTGCTGGCTCTCCACCCGGATCTGTCCGCCGGACAGGTTGACCAGCACCTTGCAGATGTTCAGGCCCAGGCCCGCGCCGCGGGCGTGCAGGCCGCGGGAACGGTCCTCCTTGTAGAAGCGCTGGAACACATAGGGCAGTGCCTCCGGGCTGATGCCCTGCCCGGAGTTCCAGACGGCGATCTCGGTTTCCGGGCCCAGTTTTTCCACGCTGAAGCGGATGGTGCCGCCCGCCGGGGTGAACTTGATGGCGTTGTCCAGCAGGTTGTACACCACCTGATGGATCAGGTCCGGGTCGGCGTACACCAGCGCCTTTTCGTCCATGGTCAGGCCCTCGATCTCGATCATGCCGTCGTTGATGCGCTGCTCGGCCGAGAGCGCCACGCCGGTGAGGGTGTCCCAGATGTTGAACATCCGGGCATTGACCTGATATTCGCCGCTTTCCAGCTTGGACAGATCCAGCATGTTCTGGATCAGACGGGCCAGACGGCCCGTCTCCTCGCTGACCAGCTGCAGATAATGGTTCTGCATGTCGGGCGGGATGGTGCCGTCCAGCATGCCGTCCACAAAGCCCTTGATGGTGGTCATGGGGGTGCGCAGCTCGTGGGCGATGTTGCCCATGAACTGGCCCCGGGAGTTGTCGTTGGTCTGGATGTTGTCGGCCATGCGGTTGAAGGTGCGGGCCAGGTCGGCCACTTCCCCTTCGCCTTCCACGCCTTCCACACGCACGGACAGGTCGCCGCCGCCAAAGCGCTGGGCCGCGTCGGTCACCTTCTGCAGCGGGTCGGTGAGTTTGCGCATCAACAGCTTGGTCAGGATGCTGGCGCACAGCAGCATCACGCAGGCCGACAGCAGGAAGTTGGACCAGAACTGCTGCTTGAACTCGGTGAGCTGCCTGCCGGAGGAGCACAAAAAGATCCAGCCGCTCTGGCTGCCGCGCTCGTCGCACATCTCACTGACGGTGATATAGCTTTTTTCGGTCAGCACCCCATCCAGCGTACCGAACACATGGTAGTAGTCCGCGCCGGAGGCCGCCGCCTTCTTCATCATCTCATCCGGCACGGCCTGTGCGGTGAGCATTTCCGGGCTGGAAGCAATCAGCACCCGGCCGTCGTTGTCGGTGAAGAACAGATAGGCCTCCGCGCTCTCGCCGATGATCTCCAGCTTGGTGTTCAGGGCGTCCAGCTCGTCGCCCTCCGGCAGCGCCGCCTGCTGGGCCAGATACTGGGCCGTGCGGCGGGTGACCCCCACCACCTGGTCCAGCGTCTCATAGCGGTCCCGGGCAAAATAATTCTTGAACAGCACCCATTCCGAACAGCCCATCAGCACGATGCCCAGCACCATCAGGGTGGACACCAGCGAGAAGAATGCCGTCGAGATACTCTTGCGCATTACTGACGCACCTCGAATTTATAGCCCACGCCCCACACGGTTTTCAGCTCCCACTTGTCGGAAGCACCGGCCAGCTTTTCGCGCAGGCGTTTGACGTGCACGTCGATGGTACGGCTGTCGCCGTAATACTCAAAGCCCCACACCTCGTCCAGCAGCTGGTCGCGGGTGTACACGCGGTTGGGGTGGGATGCCAGGCAGTTGAGCAGTTCCAGCTCCTTGGGCGGAGCCTCCACCACCTTGCCCTTGACCCGCAGCTCATAGCTGTTCATGTCCAGACGCAGGTTGTCGAATTCGATCACGCCCTCGGTGCTCTCGGCAGCAGCCGTGGTGGTCTGGCAGCGGCGCAGCACCGCCTTGATGCGGGCCACCACTTCCTTGGCGTCAAAGGGCTTGACCATGTAATCGTCGGCGCCCAGCTCCAGGCCCAGCACCTTGTCAAAGGTCTCGCCCTTGGCGGTGAGCATCATCACCGGGGTATTGCCCGCCTTGCGGATGCGGCGGCACACTTCCAGGCCGTCCATCCGGGGCATCATCACATCCAGCAGCACCATGTCGGGCTTGATCTGGTTGAACTTTTCCAGGCCCTCCTCGCCGTCGCCGGCCGTGGTGACCTGATAGCCCTCCTTGGTCAGGTACAGGCGCAGCAGCTCACAGATGTTGGCGTCATCATCCACCACAAGGATCTTTTCGTTTGCCATAAAGGTTTCCTCCCGTCTGGTCTATCCAATGGCCGCCGCGCTTGCGGCAGGCCGTGTGTCAAAAAGGCTCTCCATCTTTTATTATACTGGAGAGTTATGACAAAATAAAGAAGGTTTTGTATGATTTTTTCACAAACTCTGTTCTTCTGCCCATCCGGATGTGCCCGGCCCGGCGGCCGCATTTCGGTCTGACATCACACGTCGGTCGATGGATGTATTTCGCCGGGTCAGGTCCGCTCCTGTCGACGAGGCATCAGCGGCGCGTTTTTGCCCCTTCGAGCCGAAAAACCGCACAAAACAGCGTCATCCGGTTTGTACAGGCCGCCAAAATTGCCGCCGGGCGGGAAAAGTTCCTTGCATTTTACCGGGCGGGATGTATACTGAAACCGTACCGGGTTTGTACTACAAGCCGGGGCTTCATTCCTGCATCGCAAGCGGTGCCGCACCGCTTTATGTTTTAAGAGAAGAGAGGTATTCCCCATGGCTGAATGTTTTTACTGTGAAAAAGACAACGAAAAGCGCAAGGCTCTGATGCTGGACGTCTGCGAGCTGCCCTACAGCATCGTATACCTGTTCCGCGACCAGAAGAACAAGGGCCGCTGCGTGGTGGCCTTCAAGGGCCACAAGACCGAGTACTTCCAGCTGACCCCGGAGGAGAACGCCGGTTACTTTGCCGACGTGGCCAAGGTGGCGAAGGTCCTGGATGAGCTGTACCACCCGGACAAGATCAACTACGCCACCTACGGCGACGGCATGCCCCATGTGCATGTGCACATCGTGCCCAAGTACAAGGGCGGCGTGAGCTGGGGCCAGCCCTTCAGCGACAGCCTGCCCAAGGTGCTGCTGACCGACGCCGAGTACGACGCCATGATCGCCGACCTGCGCGCAAAGCTGCTGTAATTTTCACCTGTCCCAGCCCGTCGGGGGATGCCTTGCTCCCCGGCGGGCTTTTTGTCTGCCCCAAAGGGCCAATCTTGCCAAAACGCTTGCGCTCCCCCGGTGTTTTGCGTATAATGATAGATGTATTGTTATGCCCAAAAAACGTGTAAGGAGCGTATTTTATATGAAGTTAGGTATCGTCGGCCTGCCGAACGTCGGCAAGTCCACCCTGTTCAACGCCATCACCTCCACCAAGAACGCGGAGGCGGCCAACTATCCTTTCTGCACCATCGAACCCAACAGCGGCATCGTGGCCGTGCCGGACAAGCGTCTGGACAAGCTGGCAGAGATCTGGCAGACCAACAAAAAGACCCCCGCCATCGTGGAGTTCGTGGACATCGCCGGTCTGGTGAAGGGTGCCAGCCAGGGTGCCGGCCTGGGCAACAAGTTCCTGGGCCACATCCGCGAGTGCGACGCCATCGTGCATGTGGTGCGCTGCTTTGACGACGACAACATCATCCATGTGGTGGAGGACGTCTCCAAGGCCGAGGCCGTGGATCCTATTTCCGACATTGACGCCATCGACTACGAGCTGATTCTGTCCGACCTGGAAGTGGTGCAGAACCGCGCCGGCCGCATGGCCAAGGCCGCCAAGAGCGGCAACAACAAGGGTGCCGCCGCCGAGGCCGCCTGGCTGCAGCAGTTGGCCGACCACCTGAGCGCCGGCAAACCCGCCCGCAGCTTCGACTTTGACGAGGGTGACGCCGAACAGCAGGCTGTGCTGCACGAGATGGGCCTGCTGAGCGCAAAGCCGGTGCTGTACGCCTGCAACGTGGGCGAGGATGACCTGATGGAGGGCATCGAGAACAATAAGTATGTTCCGCTGGTGGCCGCCCGCGCCAAGGAAGAGGGCGCCCGTTACATCCCCATCTGCGCCAAGACCGAAGAGGACATTGCCGACTACTCCCCCGAGGAGAAGAAGGAATTCCTGGCTGAGATGGGCATCGAGGCCAGCGGTCTGGACAACCTGATCACCGCCAGCTACGACCTGCTGGGCCTGATCTCCTTCCTGACCGACGGCAAGAAGGAGTGCCGCGCCTGGACCATCCGCAAGGGCACCAAGGCCCCGCAGGCTGCCGGCAAGATCCACAGCGATTTTGAGCGCGGCTTCATCCGCGCCAGCGTCATCGGCTACAAGGATCTGGAAGCCAACAACTTCGACTACGCCGCCGTCAAGGCCAAGGGCCTGCAGCGCACCGAAGGCAAGGAGTACGTCGTGAACGACGGCGACGTCATCGAGTTCCTGTTCAACGTGTAAGGAGAGTTCTATGATTTTTGGTATTATGGGCGCAATGCCCGATGAAGTCGATCAGCTGTGTGCCCGCTTGGAAAACGTCACCGTGGAACCCTACGGCGGCGTGGAGTACCACAAGGGCACGCTGGCAGGCAAGCAGGTGGTGGTGTGCTGTGCCGGCATGGGCAAGGCCAACGCCGCCGCCACCACCCAGGTGCTCATCACCAAGTTCGGTGCCGAGAAGATCATCTTCTCCGGCATTGCAGGCAACATGACCTCGAAGATCGGCATCGGCGACGTGGTCATCGGCAAGACCGTGCTGTACCACGACGCCCAGCTGGACATGATCTGCCAGAACCCGCCGTATCGGAAGGAATACACCGGTGACCCGGAGCTGATCGCCGTCGCCGAAAAGGCCTGCGCCGAGGCCGGTGTCAAGGCACTGGTGGGCAAGATCGCCACCGGCGACCTGTTTGTGGGCGACAGCGCCACCAAGGCCGCCATCGAGGCCAAGTGCGCCCCGGACTGCGTGGAGATGGAAGGTGCAGCCGTGAGCCAGATCGCCGCCAAGAACGGCGTGCCCTGCGTCATCCTGCGCGCCATGAGCGACAATGCCGACGAGGACGGCCACGAGGTGCTGGTGGTCAAGAAGTTCAGCATCGCAGAGTACGTTGCCACCGCCACGAAGATCGTGGCCGCCATGGTGGAAGCACTGTAAAATACAAAACCCTCTCAGTCAATGCTTCGCATTGCCAGCTCCCCCGAAAGGGGGGAGCTTTTGACATTCCGGAAAAGTTTTCCGTTTTGCCAAGGGCTCGCCCTTCGGGAGAGCTGGCGAACAACGTGAGCCTGAGAGGGTTTCTTTTTTATAAAAACTGTTCCAGCCGGACGCGGTTGTCCTCTTCAAATTCCATCAGCCGCTGGGCAAGGCGCTTGGTGCCGGGTGCGGCATTAGGGTAGTCCTTCTGCGCCTTCACGCAGTCCACCACTCCCATGCCGCTGCCCTGGGTCAGCATCTCGGCCAGGTTGCGGGTGGACTTGTCGGTCAGGGTCTTCATGCTGATGCCCATCTTCGTGTTGAATTTTGCCATGGCGCTCTGGCCCTGGGCG
>OIYH01001954.1_pt1 | contig 11215 bp, 11 predicted proteins | sample 1587911 | NCBI WGS metagenome assembly OIYH01 (sample SAMN03283252) | human gut metagenome | biome: human-associated habitat; material: feces | host: Homo sapiens | place: USA | collected 2013
CCCGCCTCTATAGGCGGGGGTACGTTCACAAGAAAGGAAGGCAATATATGGACGAAGCAACCAAACGAAAGACATATTTCCTGCTCGCGGCAACCACGATTATTTGGGGCATTCAGCCGCTCTGCATCAAGTGGCTTGTGGCCGTCTGGACGCCGGTGACCATCACGGCCATGCGGTATTATTTCATCGGTACAACGCTTTTGGCGCTTTCCGTCTATCGCGGGGAGAAGTTGCTGCCGCCGCGCGACTGCCTTCTGGGGCTTATCCTCATGGGCGCGACGGGCATTGGCCTCAACAATGTCATGCAGTTTACGGGCCTTGGCATCTCGACGGTTACAAACTGTACCCTGATTGCTGCGGCCAGTCCGGCCATCACGGCCTTTCTTGCGGCGATTTTCGTGCGCGAGCGTTTGAGCCTTTTGGCCTGGGGCGGCATCGTGCTGTCGTTCGCGGGTGCCCTGATTGTCATCAGCCATGGTTCGCTTGAAGTCATGCGCACCTTATCTTTCAATGAAGGCGATATCCTTTTCCTGCTCGCGCAGGTCGCCTGGACAACGTATTCGCTCATCGCTCTCAAAATCATGCGGCGTATGTCGGCCCTGCAGACAACGGGCTGGGCCGGCATCTTCGGCGCCTTTATTGTGACGGGCTACGGCCTTATCACGGGCCAGTTTGCGCCGGTCATGCTCGATGCTTCGCTCTGGGCTTCGTTTTTCTACACGGTCATCTTTGGCGGCATCATGGCTATGCTGTTCTGGAACATCGGCGTGCATAATGCCGGTGCCAGCGTGACGTCGATTTTCCAGAACATCACACCGGTCGTCGGCATGATCGGCGGCGTGCTGTGCTTCGGTGAAGTCATCGGCTTCAAGGAAATCGCCGGTGCAGCTGCCATTTTTGCCGGCGTTTACCTGACGACACACGGCGGACTGAAATGAGTACATTGTGTCATTGACAAAAACATAGCCAGGAAACGTTTACTAGAAAAGGCGGGATATATACGATATTTACCCGTCTTTTTTATTGTTCAGAGGGTAAAAAACAATATTTTATAGCAAGATAATTCTTCATTCAGAAGATACCCTCAATAAAGCCTTGAAAATACTAAGGAATCGAGCAAAAGAAAATCATAACTTACTCACGAAAGACAAAAAAGTATAGGCAAAATAGTGAGAAAACTATTAAAATATTATATAGACAGAGATGAAGAGAGACTTCATCCACAAGAATTATTTGATTCCATTATCATTATTGGGAGGGGTTTTCAATGAGTAATCCAGGAGCAGCTCCGGCTGAATCCGGCGCGCATCTCTCTTGGCTGACGCGAATCGCGTATGGCCTCGGTGATACCGCACAGAACGTCGTTTGGGGTGCAATGGGCATCCTGACCTTCTTCTACACTGACTACGCTGGCATTGACCCAGCTATGGTTGGTCTGGTCATGTTGATTTCCCGTTGCTTCGATGGCTTCTCTGATGTCATCATGGGCTTCATCGTTGAGCGCACGAATTCCAAGTGGGGCAAATCAAGACCGTGGATCCTCTGGATGAGCGTGCCGTTCGCTATTTCTATCGTCCTCATTTATACAGTACCACATGGTTCGTCAGCCATGCAGTTTGCATATCTGTTCGTAACTTACAACCTCTGCACGACGGTTTGCTACACGGCACTGAACCTGCCGTACGGCTCGCTGTCCGCTATGATGACGCGTTCTTCGAAAGAACGTGACATGCTTTCCATCACGCGTATGTGCCTGTCCCCCTGGGGCCGTATCCTTTCCGTTTCGGCTACGCTGCCGCTCGTTAAGATGTTCGGCGACAACCAGATGGCATGGGTCGAGGTCATGAGCGTATGGGCTGTGGTAGCACTCTTCCTGCTCCTGTTCTGCTTCTCGAAATGTAAAGAAACAGTTGTCATTGAAGCACGTGAGAAAGTTGCGAAAGTACCTGTCGGCAAAGCTCTCAAATGCCTCGCCGTCAACAAATACTTCTGGGCTGGCATGATCATCTGGATGATGCAGAACGTCATCTTCACGATTACCGGTACCATCCTGCCGTATTACTGCAAATACATCTTCATGAACGATTCGCTTTACAGCGGACTGTATCTCCTTGAAACACTTGTTACGATTTTCGTCATGGCTGTCTTCAGCCCGAGACTCCTCAAGCGCTTTGGCAAACGCAACATGAGTCTTGCCGGCGTCATCGTCTGCTTTGTCGGTCATGCAATCTTCCTTCTGAATCCGATGGACTTCAACTGGGTTGTCTTCAGCTGCGTTATCCGTGGCATCGGCTTTGCTCCTGTCCAGTCCGTTATCTTCGGTTTCCTCGGCGATGCTGTTGAGTATGGCCAGTGGAAGACGCATATCCGTCAGGAAGGCCTGATCTTCTCCGGCGGCTCCGTTGGTACGAAAGTTGGCTCCGGCCTTACGAGTGCAGCTCTTACGGGTCTGCTCTCCTATGTCGGCTACGTCGCTACTTCCTCGGGTGCTGTTGCTCAGTCTCAGGACGTTATCAACATGATTGTTTCGATCTATGAATGGGGCCCGATATTCGTCTGGGCTGTCCTGATCCTCGTCCTTGCCTTCTACAAGCTCGATAAGGTTTATCCGCAGATCATGCGCGACCTCGTTGCTCGTGAAGCAAAAGGCGAACTCTAAGATTCATTTGTTAGATACAGCCGGCTCGATCCCTCGGGAGAGGCCGGCTTTGTTTTTGAAATTCAGGAATTTAGAAGGAAGAGGGAAAGTATTATGGAAAAGAACACTCTTGTCACGATCACGCGTCAGTATGGCAGCGGCGGCCGCGAGGTTGCCGATCTCGTCGCTAAGAAAATGGGCGTACGCCGATATGACCGCAAGGTCGTGGCCATGGCCGCACAGAATATCGGCGAGGAGAACAACTTCCATGATCTCATTGAGCGTTCTTACAATGCTCCGGAGAACTGCATGGGCAACCTCGGCGACTATGCCTATGTCCGCGTGCCAATGCACAACCGCATGTATATCGAACAGGCAAAAGTTATCCTTGGCGTAGCCAAAGAAGGCAGTGCCGTATTCCTCGGCCGCTGCGCAGATTACATCCTCAAGGACCATCCGAATACATTCTCGTTCTTCATCTATGCAAATGATGAGTTCCGTCAGAACCGCGCGAAGACGCATTATGCCGGCCATACGCTTAAAGACCTCGATGCCGAGGATAAGCACCGCGAGCAGTACTATGCATACTACACGGGCCGCGCTTGGGGCGATCCGCAGAACTACGACCTCATGATCAACACGAGCAAAATCTCGCTCGAGGCCGCTGCTGACCTCATCATTTCTTACATCGAGCTGCGCCAGAAACGCGCCGCTGAGAAAAAAGCCTGATTCTCCTTATTTCATAGAATAGGAAAACAGCCCTGCTGTCCAATTTGACTGGATGGCAGGGCTGTTTTCTTTTTGCTGTAATTAGTCTTAAAAGTCAAGATGACGGAAGTCCGTGGGGATCATGTGATTGACGTGCTTAAAGGCGCGGGCAAAATGCGAGGCGCTGTTGAACCCGCATTTTTCGGCGATGGTCTCAATGGAGTCGGCCGTGGTCTGCAGCAGGTGTTTGGATTGACGCAGGCGGTACAGCAGGACATATTCATGCGGGGGCAGCCGAGATGTTTTTTGAATGTGCGGATAAAGTGGGAAGGGCTCAGCAAAGAGAGACTGGCGAGTGCGTCGAGTTCGAGCGGCTCTACGTAATGTTCCTGAATATGCTGCAGAGCGGGTGCCAAAATTTCGTTGACGGGCTGGGAACTGCCCTCAAGGTTGGCGAGGTTCATGAGGATGCGGTCAATGCGGTGGGAGAGCACGGCTTCGCTTTGAAGCGTATACTGTCCCATGGACAGGATGCTCTGGAACGTTGGCTCGAGCAGGGGAATAGTCCGAAGCTTCTTAAAAGGTTTGGCAAGCGTAATATGTCGCTCTATGGCATCAGTCTTGTGTTCTTCGGACATCTTATTTATCTTCTTGCACCGTACAGCTTCAATTGGGTGCTGTTCAGCTGCTTTATCCGCGGCCGCTGCTTTGCCCCGCTGAATTCCGTTATCTCTATTGCTACAAACTTGACCAGCTTTATCCGCGCATCATAAGAGACCTCGTGGCACGGGCAGCGCGTGGTGAAGATTGACGTTTGCTTGATGATTTGGCAAGACTGTTTCTTTTGAGGAGCAGTCTTGCTGTTTTTATGCTATTTTTCCGCAAGATAAGAACTGTTTTTTCTGTGAGAGCGTGGTAATATAGAGAGTATATAATGAGTATTTTGGTACGATGTACTTTTACGGAAAGAGGGGATTCCCTTGGGTAAGGCTCTGCTGCTGATTTATCTGATCTGGGGCATGAACTGGGTTGTGATGAAGACGGCGAATACGTTTTTCCCGCCCATCACGTTTGTGGCGTATCGTTTTTTGTTTGGTGCTGTCGTTTTGCTGTCAGTCTGGCTCTGGCTGCGCCTGCCGCTGCCGAAGAAAAAATACTGGCCGTGGATTTTCCTCACGGGCATCCTGCAGATGGGGCTCAACAATATTGCGGCGCAGACGAGCATGGTGACGCTCGGCGCGGGCATGGTCTCGGTGCTAAACTACAGCATGCCGGTCTTCGCTGCGGTCATGGCGCATTTTCTGCTCGGTGAGAAGCTGACGTGGCGCAAGGGCGCTGGCATCATCCTTTCGTTAGCGGGCATGGTCGTTCTCATGGACGTGCATGCGGGCGGCGATGTCACGGCGATTTTCATCGGCCTGCTGAGTGCAGTGTTCTGGGGCCTCGCCAGCATTTTTGTCAAGCTCAAACTGTCGGATGTCAACGCGATTTCCCTGACGACCTGGCAGATGGTCTGTGCCTCGCTGACTTTGCTTGCCTATACAACCATCGTCCCGCAGGGGCCGGTCATCTGGAATAAAGAATCCATCCTCTGCCTGCTCTATAACGGTGTGCTCGCTTCGGCTCTGGCCTTTTTCCTCTGGAGCTGGATTCTGCAGCATATCGAAGTCAGCAAAGCCTCTGTGGCCGTGCTGGCCGTACCTGTCGTCGGTGTCGTTGGCGGCATCGTCTGCCTCGGCGAACCCATGACGCTGCATATCCTTCTCGGCATGGTTATGATCATGGCGGGCATTTATGTCGTCGTCACGGCCAAGGCGAAATCCCTTCCCTGAACGCTTTAGCCGATTTTATAGAAGAAAAAGGCTCTGTCATACAGGAGTATTCCTGAGACAGAGTCTTTTTTTATGATTTTATGGCGGCATTTTTGACCCAGTCGCGCCGGTATTGGCCGGGCGTCATGCCGACGATGTTCTTGAAGACGCTCTGGAAATAGTTTGAGTTGTTGTAGCCGCAGGAAAGGGCAATGTCCGTGATGCTGCGGTCGGTGCCGATGAGGAGATTCTGTGCTTCGCCGATGCGCCGACGGATGATGTACTGCATCGGCGAATAGCCGATATGTTCTTTGAAGGCGTGGGCGAGATAATATGGATTGAAATTGAGCTCTGAGGCAATGGAGTTCAGCGTGATTTCTTCACGGTAGTGTGCATCAATGTAGGACTTGACGGTCAGGCCTAATGTTTTTTCCTGCGGACGCGGCGGTTCGCCGTGCTGCTGCAGTTCGAAGTCGAGTTTTTTCAGTGTGGCCGCGGTGAGCTGGTCGAGCAGGGGCACGGGGTCGCCCGCGCGGGCCATCTGCGTCAGGGCGCGGAAAAGGGCTTCGACCGCAGGAAACGAGGTGCCGAGGTGCAGCAGCGGCGCAAAATTCTGCCCGACCATTGCGTTGGGGCGCCGTCCGGCAAGTTTGAAGCCGGAGACGGAGAGACAGCAGGTATTGAGGTCGCCCTCGACAGTCGTCTCATCGTGCAGGATGCCGCTGTCGAAGAAGAGGACGTCGCCTTTTTGGGCGAGGTAATGGCCGGTATCGATATTGAAGCTGCCATGACCTGCGGTCACGAGGATGATTTCGGCACGGTCCGCATGCATGTGCATGGTGCGCGGCAGCTTGCCATGACGTGAATCAATCTCGCAGACACTGCAGAGACGGCAGGCCGCACCTGATTTTAAGGCCGGAATATCTTTTCGCGGAATGAAATATTGGAGCAAAGAACCACCTTCTTAAATATGCATATCGCCATGAGAGCAAGATAATAGAGTATTTTGGGAGGATGAAGGCGCAGCCTGACAGCAAAGGTCCGCGCTGCGGGCTGTCGACAGGTATCGCTCTTTTCTGAAAACGGCAATAATGCAAAGGAAAATACGAGCCAACCAGAATATAATAATAAATAAAAGCAATAGTAAAAAAAGCATCTGCCCAATAGTTTACTTCTATTATATCATGAAGAACTCAATACAGCAGGGGAAGATGCCAAGAGTTCAGGAAAAGGGGAGTATGAAATGAAACTCAGCATGAACGAAGCTACGGCACTCAAATGCAAAGGCACGACGCTGGAGCAGGACCTCGCGCTTTGCGAGAAATACGGCTATGACATGATTGAAATCCGCACGATGGACTGCCTGAAGAATTATCTCAAGGAACATTCCATTGATGAGCTCGCGGCTTATTTTGCGTCGCATCCGGTCAAACCATGGGCCTTCAATACGTTGGAGTACTTCAATAACCTGCCTGAGGCCGACTATAAAGAAACGCTGCGCAAACTGCGCGAGATGTGCGAATGGGGCAAAAAAATCGGCTGCAAGACGGTCATCACGGTGCCGACGGTCGGACTTAAGAAAGTCACGCGTCAGGCCATCCGCAAATCGACGCTTGCCTGCCTCAAAGAAATGGGCAGTATCTGCGGCGAAGCCGGCATGCGTCTGTCCGTGGAATTTCTTGGCCATCCGGAAGCTTCCCTCAATGATTTTGGCGAAGCCTATGACATCATCTCGGAGCTCGATATGGATAATGTCGGCCTGACGCTCGACTGCTTCCATTTCCATGGCATGCATTCGAGCCTCGATGACCTTGCACAGGCCGACGGCAAAAAGATCTTCATTGTCCATCTCAATGATACGGAGGATTTCCAGTACGGTGCTCTGCGCGATGATGACCGCGTATGGCCGGGCGATGGCTGCATTGACCTTGACAGCATCCTGCAGACACTCAAGAAAATCGGCTGGGCACAGGATGTCCTTTCCCTCGAGCTGTTCCGTCCGGAGTATTATGCTATGCCGGCTGACGATGTCTACCGCATTGGCAAAGAGAAATCTGAGGCCGTCATCAAGCGCAATTTCTGAGCAGAACGCCTAAAAATAGGTTCCATTCTTTCAGGATGTGAGATAATGGGGTAAGAATCATATCTGCTGATAAGTGACAGCGTATATCTGAAAGAAGGGAATTTTTATGGCGATTGAAGAACCGGGCGTGCTCTGGCGCGATGGCATCTATTTCTATTCGGCGAGCAGTTTTGCCAAACAGCATCTTTTCTATCCAATGTGGGGCGCGACGTACAAACTGGCGAAGCCGTACCGCATCCGCCGCGATTACATGGATGCATTCATGATTCAGTATGTGGAAAGCGGTACCTTGGATTTCAAACTGCGTGGGGAGCATTTTGTTGCGCGTGAAGGCGAAATCGTGCTGCTGAACTGCCGCGAGTCGAATGACTACTGGTCAGAGGGGCCTTCTGTAGTCAAGTGGTTCCATTTCAATGGACGCGAGGTCCCGCCGCTCTTGGAGCATATCTATGAGACAAACGGCTCGGGCCATCTCAATGCCTTTTATGGCACACAGGTTGTCGGACTGGTCGATGATATCCTCAAGGGACTCAAAAATGGTGACTGCAGCGAATTCCAATTTTCACGCCTGCTGTACAGCCTGCTCTGCAGGCTCGCGGAACAGACGCTCAAAGAGGAAACGCCGGCCGAAGAAGCCGTGCGTCAGTCCGTCACGTATATGAAAAAGCATTTTGCCGAGCCGATTTCTGTGGCGGATATCGCTGCCGCGGTCAATCTGAGTCCGTTTTACTTCACGCGGCTGTTCAAGCGCCTCATGATGATGCCGCCGCATGTCTATCTGCTCAATTACCGTTTGGACGAAGCGAAGAAAATGCTCGTCTATACGTCGGAGAAGATTGACACCATCGCGACGACAACGGGCTTTACGAGCAGTTCGTATTTTGTGCGTGCTTTCCGGCGGGAGATGAATATGACGCCAAGGACATTCCGTCATTATTTCTCGGCGACGGGAAAATATCATTTCCTCGATAAGTTCCGTGCGAAGGAGTCTCATGTGCAGGATAAGATTGACAAGTCTGACACATGAAAGCAAAAAATGAACATTTTTAAGCAGATGACGATAATGACCTCAAGACTGACCCATGATATGATAATAACAGTTCAGATGAAACAAACCTGAATGAAAATAAATGATAAGGTTTTGGCTAGATTATCATAAAGGGAGAGGTCATCATGGAAAAAATCAAAGTTGGTATCGCTGGTCTCGGTCGTCTCGGCAAAGTTCATGCGAATAATCTCGCTTACAAGATTCCGAATGCAGAGCTTACGGCAGCCTGCTCAATCATGCCGGCCGAGCTCGAATACGCTAAGAATGAACTCGGTGTAACGGATGTCTACACGGACTTTGATGAGATGCTGGCTAAAGCGGATATCGATGCTGTGGCCATTGTCACGACGAGCGGCCTGCACTGCGAGCAAATTGCCAAGGCCCTCGATGCTGGAAAACACGTCTTTTCGGAGAAGCCGCTGGGCGTCAATGTTGAGGAATGCAAACAGGCAGAGAAAGCCGTGGAGCGCCATCCGGAGCTCGCGTTCTTCCTCGGCTTCATGCGCCGCTTTGACCCGTCTTACGCCTATGCCATGGAGAAAATCAAGGCTGGCCTGATTGGCGAGCCGTACATGGTAAAGGCCACGGGTATTGACCCGGAGGCTCTCGTACAGGGTGCCATCCGCTTTGCACCGACGTCGGGCGGCATTTTCATCGACATGGCCATCCACGATATCGACCTCATGCGCTGGTTCCTCGGCGAGGATCCGACGGAAGTCTATGCATCCGGTGCAACGTTCAAGCATCCGGAATTCAAGGCTGCCGGCGACGACGAGACGGGCGTAGCGATGTACAAATGCAAGAGCGGCAAGATTGGCTTCGTCCATGTCGGCCGCACGGCTCCGTATGGCTACCATGTTGAGACGGAAGTGGTCGGCACGGAAGGCACGCTGCGCATCAGCCCGGTTCCGGAAAAGAACCTCTGCATGATTTATGACAAGCACGGCGCTGTCAAAGAATGCGTCAGCGGTTTCCCGGAGCGTTTCGCCAAAGCTTATCTCTTGGAGATGCAGGAATTCATCGACTGCGTCCAGACAGGCCGCAAGCCGGATGTCAAAGTTTACGATGGCACGAAGTCCACGCAGATCGCCTTTGCTACGACGCAGTCCTATAAAGAGGGTAAACCAGTCGCCATTGAATATTGATTGAAAGCATAAATTTTCTTTCCAACGTCAATAGTTCTTCTTGGCAGGTTGCGAAAATACCAAAGCAAAAAATGAAAGTTTCCTTTGACCAAGGGCAGGAGGGGAGCCTGCCCCTGGTCAAGGTATTTCATGAATCCATTCTTTTTATTCATGATTAATACCACCTGTTGATAAGAATTGTCGTAATATAATGTAGTTTCACAATGATAGAGCTTTAGAGAGCTCAAGAAAATGGGAGGGTTTTTTCATGGCAAATCCAGCAAATGCAGCTGCGGAAAATTCCGGCAAGCTGTCCTGGCTCACACGAATTGCGTATGGCCTCGGCGATACAGCACAGAACATTGTCTGGGGTGCAATGAGCATCCTGACGTTCTTCTACACCGACTACGCGGGCATTGATCCGGCGATGGTTGGTCTCGTTTTCCTGATTTCCCGCTGCTTCGATGGTTTCTCTGATGTCATCATGGGCTTTATCGTAGAGCGCACGAACTCCAAATGGGGCAAGTCAAGACCTTGGATCCTCTGGATGAGTGTTCCGTTCGCTCTTTCTATCGTCCTTATCTATACTGTTCCGCAAGGTTCTTCGGCCCTGCAGTTTGCATACCTCTTCGTTACGTATAACTTCTGTACGACCGTCTGCTACACGGCACTGAATCTGCCGTATGGTTCTCTTTCCGCGATGATGACGCGTATCTCGAAAGAACGCGATATGCTTTCCATCACGCGTATGACGCTTTCTCCACTTGGTAAAATCCTCTCGGTCTCGGCTACGCTGCCGCTCGTTAAGATGTTTGGCGACAACCAGATGGCCTGGGTCGAGGTCATGAGTATTTGGGCAGTACTCGGTCTCATCCTCCTGCTCTTCTGCTTCTCGCAGTGCAAAGAGACCGTTGTCATCGAAGCACGCAAAAAAGTTGCGAAGATCCCGGTTGGCAAATCCCTGAAGTGCCTCGCACTCAATAAATACTTCTGGATGGCCATGACCATCTGGATGATGCAGAACGTTATTTTCTATATCACCGGTACGGTCCTGCCGTATTACTGCAAATACATCTTCATGGACAGCTCGCTTTACTCCATCCTGTACCTCTTGGAGACGGGCCTGACGATTGGCTTCACGATTGTCTTCTGCCCGGCCCTGCTGCGCCGCTTTGGCAAACGCAACATGAGTCTCATTGGTATCAGCGTCTGCTTTGTCGGTCATTTGATTTATCTCCTGAATCCGCTTGATTTCAACTGGGTTGTCTTCAGCTGCGTCATCCGCGGCATTGGTTTTGCTCCGCTGAACTCCGTTATTTTCGGTTTCCTCGGCGATGTTGTTGAGTACGGTCAGTGGAAATTCCACATCCGTCAGGAAGGTCTTATCTTCTCGGGTGGTTCTGTCGGTACGAAGGTTGGTTCCGGTCTTACAAGTGCAGTCCTCACGGGCCTGCTCTCCTATGCCGGCTATGTATCTTCGACGACGGCCGCAGCTGTCCAGCCGGACAGCGCCATCCAGATGATCATTGACCTTTATGAATTCGGTCCGATCTTTGTCTGGGTTGTCCTGCTGCTGATCCTCTGGGCTTACAAGCTCGATAAGCAGTATCCGCAGATTATGCGTGACCTCGTCGCACGTGAGGCGAAGGGCGAACTCTGATTAAGATAAATTAGGATGCAAGTGTGAATGGCACGCGCATCCGCCCATCCCAATTTTGCCCCAAAGGTTCACCCGGCCTTTGGGGATTTTTTTGTAAAACAGCTGAAGGAGAAAAAAGCGCTGCTGCCTGAGTTTTTCAGGCA
>OIYH01001957.1_pt1 | contig 11201 bp, 10 predicted proteins | sample 1587911 | NCBI WGS metagenome assembly OIYH01 (sample SAMN03283252) | human gut metagenome | biome: human-associated habitat; material: feces | host: Homo sapiens | place: USA | collected 2013
CCGCCCCCGTTTATCCAATAAAAAGGAGTGTATCGCTATGATGAAGAACCTCGATGTGGCCACCGTGCTGACCCTGCGGGATCAGGTGGCCTATCAGCCGGGGCAGGTGGTCAGCAAGACGCTGGCCCAGAACGACGCCGTCAGTGTGACGCTGTTTGCCTTCGACAAGGACGAGGAGATCAGCACCCACGAGTCCGGCGGCGACGCGCTGGTGACGTGCCTGGACGGCGTGGGCCGCGTGACCGTGGACGGCGTACCCCATGTGCTGCACACCGGCGAGTCCATCCTCATGCCGGCGCGGCATCCGCACGCGGTGTATGGACAGGAGCAATTCAAAATGCTGCTGGTGGTCGTATTCTGAGAACGTCAAACGTGCGTGGAGCTGCTTTGGCTGGCGGTGGAAATTGTCTGTTGCAATTTCCACCGCGTTGTGGTATCATGCGAAAAAATTTCCCAGCAGGAGGGATGCATATGTACACAAACCATGAGAAATATGCGCTGGTGAACGGCGTGGTGCTGGACGGTACGCGGGACATGACGCCTCGGACGAGGCTGGCTGTCTGTGTGGATGGGGACCGCATTGCTGCCGTCTGCGACGCGGCCGATGTGCCGGAGGGCTATGCGCGCGTGGACCTGGGCGGCAAATACCTGCTGCCGGGGCTGATCAATCTGCATGTGCATCTGCCCGCCTCCGGCAAGCCCCGGAAAAAGCCCTCCGACCCTAAGAAGCTGGTGAAGCTCATCACCTCCAACGGCCTGATGCGCCGCATCGGCGTGAAGATGTGCGAGGGTTACGCCAGGACGGAGCTGCTGTCCGGCGTGACCACTATCCGTACCGTGGGCGGCGTGGCGGACTTCGACACGATCATTCGCGATGCGGCCAGGCGGGGCGAGATCCTGTCTCCCCGGGTGGTGGCGTCCAATATGGCGGTGTCGGTACCCGGCGGGCACATGGCCGGGTCGCTGGCCTATGAGGCCCGCACGCCGGAGGAGGCCGCGGCCTTCGTGGAGAAGATCGCGGCGGAAAAGCCTGACCTGATCAAGCTGATGATCACCGGCGGCGTTATGGACGCCGAAGTGGTGGGCGAGCCGGGCGTGCTGCGGATGCAGCCGGCACTGGTCAAGGCGGCCTGCGATAAGGCCCATGCGCTGGGAATGCAGGTGGCCGCTCATGTGGAGAGCCCGGAGGGCGTCCGGGTGGCGCTGGAAAACGGCGTGGACTCCATCGAGCACGGCGCGAAGCCGGATGGGTACATCATGCAGCTGTGTAAGGAACGCGGCGCTTTCCAGGTGTCCACCATCTCGCCTGCCGTGCCCTATGCGCTGTTCGACCGCAGTATCTCTCACGCCACCTATGAGCAGCAGGAGAACGGCAAGGTGGTGTTTGAGGGTATTATCGCCATGGCGAAGGCCTGTCTGGCGGATGGTGTCCCCGTGGGTCTGGGCACCGACACCGGCTGCCCCTATATCACCCACTACGATATGTGGCGGGAGCTATGCTACTTTGTGAAGTACTGCGGCGTGACGCCGGCGTTTGCGCTGCACAGCGCCACGCTGGGCAATGCGGCGCTGGCGGGTATTGCCGGCGAGACCGGCTCCATCCAGCCGGGCAAGTGCGCGGATATGATCGTCTGCACGGCGGACCCGCTGGCCGATCTGACCGCCCTGCGGACGCTGGATATGGTCATCAAGTCCGGCTATCGTGTGGAACATCCCCAAGTGAAGAAAATGGACAATGTGGAACGGGAGCTGGACAAGTTCCTGTAAATACAGTGTATCCCCCCGGCGGAGCCGGGGGGATATTTATTCGCTTATTGGCATTGCAGGCCCAACTGGTAGAAGGCTACGGCAGCCGCGGCAGCTACATTCAGGCTGTCCACCCCATGGGTCATGGGGATCATCACCGTGTGGTCGCATTGGGCGATGGTGCCGTCGGCCAACCCGTCGCCCTCGGTGCCCAGCACCACCGCCAGCCTCTCCGCTGACAACAGGCGTGGGTCATCCAGCCGCAGGGAGTCCTCCCGCAGGGCCATGGCCGCGGTGGTGAAGCCCAGATCGTGCAGTGCCGCCGTCCAGTCGCCCTCCGGCAGATAGGTCCATGGCACCAGGAATACATTACCCATGCTTACCCGGGAAGCCCGGCGGTACAGGGGGTCGCTGCCCTCTGTGGTCAGCAGGACGGCGTCCATGCCCAGGGCGGCCGCGCAGCGGAAAATGGCGCCCACGTTGGTGGGGTTCATCACGTTTTCCAGTACGGCGATGCGCCGCGCCCTGGCGCAGACCTCCGCCACAGAGGGCAGGGGCGGACGACGCATGGCGCACAGCATTCCGCGGGTCAGGTGGAAGCCGGTGAGCTGCGTCAGCACCTCCAGGGAGGCGGTATAGACGGGGAGGTCCGGGTCACAGCGGCCCAGTATTTCGGCGCCTTTGCCGGTGATGTGCTGCGGCTCCATCAGGAACGACACCGGTACGCACCCGGCGTCCAGCGCACGGCCGATGACCAGCGGGCTCTCGGCGATGAACAGGGCGTTGGCCGGGTCGGCCCGGTTGACCAGCTGGTTTTCCGTGGCCCGGGCGTAGACGTCCAGCGCCGGGTTGGAAAAGTCGTGTATCTCAATGACCTGTGCCATATCACTTCCACTCCTTCAGCAGCGTTTCCAGTGCCGTCCGGTAATAGGCGGCGTTGGCTCGGGCGTCCTCAAGGGTCGCCCCGGTGGGGTTGATACTGCGGACGGCCCGCAGATCCAGCGGTGCCCATTGCTCCGGTGTCAGTGCCACACGCCCGGCCAGCACGGCAGCGGGGACACGCAGCTTCTGACACCGGCCTGCCACGCCGCTGATGGCCTTGCCGCCCAGGCTTTGGGCATCAAAGGAACCCTCGCCGGTGACCACCAGGTCGCAGCCCACTGCGCGGCGGTCGAAGTCCACGGTGTCCAGCACCGTCGTGATACCGGAGCGCAGGGCACCGCACAACAGCGCAGCGCAGCCCGCGCCGAAGCCGCCGGCGGCACCGCCGCCGGGGAGGGTATCCACCTCCGCACCCAGCTGTGCATGCAGCACCGCGGCGAGATGCCGAAGTCCCGCGTCCAGACGCTGCACGCAGGCATCGTTCGCTCCCTTCTGCGGAGCGAAGATGTACGCTGCGCCGGTTTCGCCGTACAGGGGGTTGTCGATGTCGCACATGACCGTCAGCACACCGGGCCGCAGGCCGGGATGCCGCCCGAACAGGTCGATAGTCTCGATGTCCGCCAGCGTGCCGCCGGTGGGCACGAAGCCGCGGCCCTGCCGGTCGTAAAACCGAACGCCAAGCGCTGCGGCCGCACCGCAGCCGCCGTCGTTGGTGCAGCTGCCGCCCAGACCCAGGATCAGGCGCTTTGCGCCGTGATCCAGCGCGTGGGCCAGAAGCTGTCCCACACCGTAGGTGGTGGCCGCCTCCGGGTCGGGACGGCCCTCGGCCTGGTGCAGACCCGCTGCTGCGGCGCACTCCACCACCGCCGTCCCGTCTGGCAGCAGGCCGTAGAAGCCGTCGATAGTGCCGCCAAAGGGACCGGACACGGGAAGGGCGATACGCTGTCCGCCGCAGGCATCCAGAAAGCAGTCTGTGGTGCCCTCGCCGCCATCGGCCACCGGCAGGGCGTCGATGTGCCAGCCGGGGATATGGAGACTGCGGGCGATGCGGCAGATGTCCGGGGAGGACAGCGTGCCTTTGAATGAGTCGGAGAGGACAAGACAGCGTTTCATGGAGCGCACTCCCTTCGTTTTGATAAGGGGATTATACCAGCCGGGAGAAAAAAACACAAGGGACGGCATATGCCGTCCCTCATGTTTTGTACGTTATTTGCTATACCGATTTGAGGAGAGGAGAGAACTTACTTGGCCAGCAGCTTAGCAGCACGCTTCTTGCCGTACATGCAGCAGGCTACCACATACGCCACAGCGCAGGCCACGCCGATGATGTAGGCGGGCGTCCAGGGAATGTTGAAGCCGATGTGGGCGTTGGCGATGTAGGTGACGCAGATGAAGGTGTAGAAGCAGCCGGGGATCATGGGGATCCAAGCCCACTTGCCCTTGCCGTTCTCGAACATCCACGCGGTGATGCACAGGAAGGCGAACAGGGACAGCGTCTGGTTGGCCCATGCGAAGTAACGCCACAGGATGTTGAAGCCGTCGGCATTGGTCTTGGCGAACACGAGGATGGCGATGACCAGCGCGAAGATAGGCACAGCCAGCTTGATGCGCTTGCCGTTGGTGGACTGGTCGATGTGCAGCGTCTCAGACAGGCTCAGGCGCAGGGCGCGCAGTGCCGTATCACCGGAGGTGATGGGCAGCACGATGACGCCCAGCAGGGCGATGATGCCGCCCACATGACCCAGCAGGTACTTGCAGACCACGCCCACGGTGCCGGTAGCCAGCCCGGCATTGGGCTCCTGCAAAGCCAGGTTGTACACGCCCATGGCGCCGGCAGCCCAAACCATGGCGATGAAGCCTTCCAGCACCATCATGTTGTAGAAGGTGTTGCGGCCCTGACGCTCGCTCTTCATGGTACGGGAGATGATAGCGGTCTGGGTGGAGTGGAAGCCGGACAGAATACCGCAGGCCACGGTCACGAAGAAGATGGGCAGGAAGTGCTTGGTGGAGAAGTAGTCCGCGTAGGTGAACGTACCCACGGTGCCGTCAGCACCGGTGAGGCTCAGCACGGGAGCAGCCCAGCTGTCCCAGATGTTCATCAGGGGCATACCGGTGACGAAGATGCCGATGAAGATGCCGATGGCGGAGAACAGCAGGATACCGCCGAAGATGGGGTAGATCTTGCCGATGATGGCGTCGATGGGGAACACGGTGGCGATCAGATAATACAGGAAGATGACACCGTAGATGACCCACGTGGAGACGGAGGTAGCCTTGCCGTCAAAGCCAAAGAGCTGCGTGGCGGCGATGTCGCCGGGGGTGTAGATGAACACAGCGCCCACCAGCAGCAGCAGCACGCACACGAACACGTTGTAGAACTTATAGATACCCTTGGTGGAGTACCGGCGGATCATCTCGGGCATCTGGGTGCCGCCGTCGCGCAGGCAGATCATGCCGGAGAAATAGTCGTGCATGGCGCCGCCGATGATGTTGCCGATGGGGATGGTCAAAAACGCGATGGGTCCAAACAGGATGCCCTGGATCGGCCCGAGGATGGGGCCGGTGCCCGCGATGTTCAGTAGGTTGATGAGGCTATTTTTCCAGCCGCGCATGGGAACGAAGTCAACGCCGTCCTCCTTGGTGTAGGCGGGCGTCTTGCGGTCGTCAGGACCAAAGACCTTTTCGCAGAAGCGGCCGTACAGTGCAGCACCGCCCAGCAAAATAACGAGGCCGATGATGAATGTCGTCACAAAAACACACTCTCCTTTGTAAAGTGGATTTTCTCTTTCCGGAACGTCCGGATCGTCCCGAAAAATCATGCTCAGATTATAACACTGCGTGAATAAATTGCACGTTAATCTTTGCGGCGTGTACATAAAAATGTCATAAATAAAAGGTCGAAGCCTGTAAAGAATTGCCGTAAAAAGAAACTTGTAAAAGTTATTAACAATGAGGGGCTTTTACGAGTTTTCCTGTCGCGAACCAAAATACAAACGGTGTTTGACTGCCAAAATTTTTGTCTGGCGGTAACGTTGCAGGGGAAACGGCAAGATCACCTGGGCACTTGCCCGCTTTCGGCAAACGTGGTATCATAGCAATAATATGAGAAAGGGAGGATATGCCTGTGGAATACAACAAGTCCATCAACGCCATGACCCCCGGCGACGAGATTGAGGGCTACTACATACTCAAGTCCGCCAACCCCAAGGTGGCCGCCAACGGCAAGCCATTCCTGACCGGAGCGCTCAGCGACCGTACCGGCACGATGGAGCTGAAGGTCTGGGACTATACCGGGCCGCTGACCGCCGCCGACGAGGGCACCGTGGTCAAGGTGCGGGGTACCGTGGGTGAGTATCGGGGCACCGCGCAGTTCACCGCCGCGCGTATCCGTCAGGCGGCCCAGGAGGATCCGGTGGATGTGTCCGCCCTGGTGCCCACCGCGCCCATCGACTGCGGCGCGGCGATGGAGGATCTGCGCCGTGCGGCGGCCTCCATTACGGACCCGGACTACCGTGCCGTGGCCGAGGCCATGCTGGAGGCCCACGGGGAGACGCTCGCGTCCATCCCCGCCGCCAAGAGCGTACACCATGCCTTTCTGGGCGGTCTGCTGATGCACACCGCCAACATGGTGAAGATCGCGGACTTCCTGGCGGGAATGTACCTGGAGACGATCGACCGCAGCCTGCTGCTGACGGGGACGCTGCTCCACGATATGGCGAAGGCGCAGGAGTTCGTGTTTTCGCAGCTGGGTCTGGCCACGGATTACTCCATTAAGGGGCAGCTGCTGGGGCACCTGGTCATGGGAGCGCAGGACGCGGCGGAGACTGCCGCCCGCTTGGGCGTGCCGGAGGAGAAGTCCGTGCTGCTGCAGCACCTGATCCTCTCCCACCACGGTGAGCCGGAGTTCGGCGCGGCGGTGCGCCCTCTGTGCGCCGAGGCGGAGCTGCTGAGCCTGATCGACGCGGTGGACAGCCGTATGGAGATCTACCGCGAGACGTATGATACGATGGAGCCGGACACCTTCAGTCCGCGCATCTTTGCGTTGGAGAAAAAGGTGTTCAGGCACGCGTAGGCTCTTGACAAACGGCGGCGCGGAGAGTACCCTGTCGTCAGTGCCCGCAGGGCACAATACACATTTTATTAAGGAGACGCGTTTGAATCTCAATACTCTGACACTGGAGCGTGTGGCCTGACCGGGAGGTCTGGCAGCCATCGATTGACAAGAGCAAACACGCCTGCCCCTGTCGATCGATGGCGATATGCACGCCATTCCTCCCGGAGCATGAAAACACATCTTCAGGAGGAAACACCATGAACCGCGAAAACAAGCGGAAGACTTTTGAAAAAGGCTACTACAAGACCCATCCCTGCAATGACACCTTCACCTGCAAGGTCTGCGGCCGACTCTGCACACCGCAGGAGGCCGGCAGCGACCACCGTAACCACTGCCCCAACTGCCTTTCCAGCCTGCACGTAGACATCGAGCCCGGCGACCGGGCTGCCGACTGCGGCGGCATCATGGAGCCGGTGGCGGTCTGGGTACGCAGGGGCGGTGAATGGGCGATCATCCACCGCTGCAAGCGCTGCGGCGCGCTCAGCTCCAACCGTGTGGCGGCGGACGACAACCCCATGAAGCTCATGTCCATCGCCATGAGGCCCCTGTGTGGGCCCCCATTCCCACTGGAGCGCATTGAGGAGATGACCGCCCTCATGGCCGGCGACGGCCGAATGAAGTAGTCCCAGCAAAAGCAAAACCACCCGTTAGGGTGGTTTTGTTTTTGCTGTTATCTTATCATGGCACAAATAGATTCGAACACGTCCCCATACCGCAAGGGAGGCGCTGCGTGCAGGGCGGCCTATTAAGGGAGCAGCTTCAGATCAGCGAGGGTGCATTGCTTTCAATGGCAGGTATCTGCATAAGTGGTACCTCCCGGCAAAGCCCTTGTGTATTTGCGGATCATCGAAGCGGCGTAAAGCATGACCAGCAGCTCCGTGACTGGCATCGCAAACCAGATCGCATCGGCGTTGACCAGCGCAGGAAGAACCATGATCAAAATGCCGCTGATGACAAGTCCCCGTGCCACAGAAACAACGAACGCTGCCTTCGGCTTCATGATCGCCTGGAAATAATAGGTCGAGAAGATGTTGAACGGCAGCAGCAGGAAGGATAACGCATAGGTGCGGACAATGGTAGGAGCCATCCGCTCCGAAGAAGGTCAGGATGGGGCGCTCGAAGCATATGGCCCCGATCCATGCCAGAATGGATAAGATCACTGCGCCGATCACGGCCGATGTGAAATACTGGTTCTCACTCCCGTCGCATTTCTCGCTGCCGCGCTTTGTACTGAAAATCACGCTGCCGCCGATGCCCATCAAAAGGCCAAGACTGTAAATGATGTTCCAGACCGGAGCGACGACCGCCAATGTCGCCGTTCCCTGCGGCCCGTGGTACTGGCCGAATAGACCGATGTGATCATGGCGCTGCCAAACGCAGCCGACAGATATTTAAAGTACATTGCATTACCTCCAATAATCTATTGTAAAAAACGTCGAAATGTGTTAGAACAAAATGGAAATATATTTGAAGGAGTGGTTTTATGCTAAATTATACTTTAGGAACGATAGAAGCTTCTGAAGCCTTGATCAAAGATTTATATATTGATTTAAGAGCAAAAGTTAATGCATGGTCAAAAATAACTCAACAAACGCCTCAGGCACGTATGGGATATGTTGGTCAGCATTTGGTGAGTGTCGTAACAGGATACCCTGGCGGAAAATCCGGTGCTCGTGGTTATGATTTAGTTATAGATGATGAAAGACATGGTGAAATTAAAACTTGTTATAGAGTCGATCAATTAGGGTCTTGTAATGCTTGTGGTGCAGTTGTTTCAAGTTTAGAAACGGAATGTGCTGTATGCAGCTCTACAAGCATTAATAGGAAAGATGATTCGAAGTGGTTAATAGCAATCCGAAACAATGACGAGTTTGCAAAGTTATTGGATCCTTACAGATATTACTTTGTTCTTTTTGAATTCGAATCCATATATGATAGCAACAACAACGACATTATTGCATCAATATGGGAAGTTGACCCAAAGAGTAAAGGGTTTGCGTACTGTATGATTGACTATTATCTCAATATTCGTTCACAGTCAACATCTAAAGCACCGTTTAACATGTGGCCTCATATGCTAAAATTCGCATTAACAGAACCAACTTTGATTTACAGATCAAAAATCACAAATGATGGCAATATAATCACCGATGTATTCCCATCCAAAAACAATACTTATTCAGATGTACTACTTCCTTTAAGTTCATATTCTGGATCAACTACCATAAGTGTAGCTAACATTAAAAATGTTATTAAAAAATACAGCCCATCTGCTCGTGTTAATGGATTAAATAAAGAAAAGCTATTGCAATTATTAGAAGACATAAGGAAAACTAATAATATAACCAATGCCGATCTATGCAACAAATTCGCGGATGAAATATATTTGCCTAAAATCGTTTTGAAAAAAGCAGATATACCACTATCGTTACGCTCACAGTTTATCGATTTAAGATAATTATAATAGCGCCATCTGTCTACATGCTAATCGTTCTAACGACTTTTCGTAATACTCTTGTTCTATTTCAAATCCAATATAATTACGCTTGTTATTAATACAAGCCAAGGCTGTTGAACCTCCACCCATAAATGGATCTAAAACAATATCGTCCTCATCACTGCTTGCAAGAATTAGTCTTGCAAGCAGTTTTTGTGGTTTTTGGGTAGGATGGATGCGGTCTTTTTCTTCATAAAAATTCACATCATCCCATACATCTGTTAACCCCATTTGTGCATGATATGTTTGACTAATCTTATCGTATGGAATGTTAAATTCAAGAATTGTTTGCAATTTGTCCCACAATTCTTCAGTGGGTAATTGCTCGCAAACATTTTTGCCTGTATAAATACTCCACATACCGCCACCGTTTGATTTGACACCCAACATCTCATTGATTTGTTTTGCGGAATAACCTAATTCTTTTTGCCTTTGCTTTAAAAAGGATTTTGCAAAAGGTTTGGGATCTTTACATAAAAATAAAATACTTTCGGTCACATTAGGGAACATTCGATAATTTTTAGTTGCTCGCCCAGATACAGCTTGCATGCCTTTATTTAATACTATTTGTTGTCTAAGTTCAAAACCATACTTTTCTAAAATAGGCAACAATCTACTTAACATTCTAAAATAACCAAACAAATAGAAACTACCGCCCATTCTTAAAACACGGGCAGCTTCTGCAATCCATTTTTCTGACCATTCAAGATAGTCTTCTTCTGTTCTCCAAAGATAATCCCATTTTTCGCCGATAACCTTAAAATATGGTGGATCCGCGATGATAAGGTCTATAGACTCCTCATCTATCATTTGATTCATTCCGGCGACGCAATCTATATTATAAATAATGTTTGTATCCATTTTTTTACCTTCTCTTTATTTATCGAACCTGATCTCCATTAGCTAAAACAAAATACTGTTCATATTTCACATTGAGCACATTAGCAATTTGATTTAGCTCATCTTGTGTAACCGTATTTCTCTTAAGTTTAACACTGAAATTTTGTGGTGTTTGATTTATTCTTCTTGCCAATTCTGACAAACTTACGCCAGAACGCACACAAAGAACTCGTATCTGTTCAGAAGTAGTCATAATAAGCCTCCATACAACTATTATCACAGTTGATATTATAAATCGTTTGATTGATAATATCAACTGTTTCTTTGAGAAACGAGGGTGGCAAACTCGTTAAGTTAAGTTGATATGCAAAAACGAGGGAGACCTGAACTCAAGTCTGACAATGAAACAAAAAGAAACCTTTGAAAAATTCAAGGACTGCACAAGTGAACTGTCCTGCATCACTGAGTGTGAAGCGTTCAGTTCAGGATTTATCTTGGCCACTCGCATCATGGCGGAAGTGATGCAAGGCTTGGAGGAGGCCGAGAATATGCTACAAACCACAGTAATTTCTAAATTATAAAACAACTCATAAAAATCAAAAATCCGAACGTATCACCATTGATGATAATGTTCGGATTTTTTGACTTGTGGTGGAGCTGAGGGGAGTCGAACCCCTGTCCGAAAGCGCTTTGACAAGACTTTCTCCGGGCGCAGTCAGGTTTCAGCATTCCCTCTCCGCGCAGACACCTGACAGACTGCGCGGTTCAGTAGAGTCATAATGCATGGGCGGGGCAACTCTTACCCGCCGCACGTCCGCCGCATAAACGACGCCTTCCCCGGCCTGCGGCCTCTCCGGTTCAGACGGCTGCCTTTAGTTAGGCAGCGACAGCAATACGATTGTTGTCAGTTAATTTTTAAGTTGCCCGTTTTATGGCGGTCAGGCGCCGCCGCCCGCTTATCCAGCCTCCACACCCCCGTCGAAACCGGTGCAGCCCCATATTGGGGATTTTTTGGGTATTGTTCCAATACCCGGGGAAAATCGGTGCAGCCCCATGAGGGGTTTTCGCGTTGTGCGATACTGGGGAACAGCGTAGTCCGCGAGGGACTTGCGCATTGTGCGA
>OIYH01001958.1_pt1 | contig 11195 bp, 10 predicted proteins | sample 1587911 | NCBI WGS metagenome assembly OIYH01 (sample SAMN03283252) | human gut metagenome | biome: human-associated habitat; material: feces | host: Homo sapiens | place: USA | collected 2013
TGATAAGCAACTCCTTATTGGGGTCTGTGCCGAAGATTCGCTTAAAGCCGAAATCGGTCAATAAGCTTATATATCGTTCTTCTATCTTTCTCATAATCTTCTCCTTTTAAACGTTTGAAATGAATTCAAACGCAAAAATACATTTTTCCCCTCACACCACCAAGTTTCTTTTCTTATTTTTAACGCAAAGGAAATCTTGATCTGTGAGATTCTGTGAGATCTGCGGGAGAAGATCATTTGCTGCTTGAGGTTTATTCTCCCACAGATTCCACAGATTTTCACAGATTTTATATATCCCGATTTCCGTGCTCATCTGTGCTATCTGTGGGAGACTCCTCCGCACCCAATATCCGTGTAAATCTGCGATATCTGTGGGGAGAACACCATCTGCTGCTTGAGAGTTATTCGCTCACAGATTACGCGGATTCACACAGATCCTAAATTTTCTGAACACGAATCACACGAATCTCTTAATCTAACACTCAATACACATTCGTGTTATTCGGGAGAGATTGTTATTCCACTACCTCGAAGTCCTCCTTGTGCACGCCTCGGATGGCCACGGCATAGCCTCCGAAGTTGAAGACAAGCTGGCGGTCACGGTCAATGCGGACAATGTAGCCTTCATAGCCTTTGAACGGACCGGTAAGGACACGTAGCTTTACGTGGTCTTTGGCAAATTTCTCAAAATCATCACGAAGGAATTTAACCTGCTCTGGATGTGTCTTCATCACATTCATAAAGGGCTGCATGACGGAGTCCTTGATAGAGGCTGGTCGTCCTAAGCTTCGGTCGTTGACTAAATGATATTGAGGAAAATGTGTCTTCAGAAACTCTTGTAGGGATTTTACTGTACCTTGCAAGAAGACAAGTCCACTGACAGATTGCTCCAGAGTCTTTTTCACGCCTTGTTCTCTTTCCTTATCCTTGTAGGAATAACGAAAGGTTTTATGTATAAAAAAAGGTTGTTTGGTCTCGTCGGCATTAAAATCCTTAAGCCGTTTCTCCAGTCCCTTAACTGCCATGTGAAGAATGAAAAGATAACTCCATGAAGTGGGGTCGGTGGAGGGGTCTTCTTTCTTTTCTGTACGTTTACGTCGGGACATTCCTTCTACACTCGGATCCGAAAGTTTTTCAGCCCCGATAACGTGGATGCCCTTTGGTAAGCGTTTGCTTACGTCGGCTGTAGAAGGCGAATCCAAGCAATCCTGCGTCATTTTCCCCTTTTACTTTATGTCTTTAGCTGCTACCACACATGATAGTTGCGGAAGCCTCGCTAATACAATTATCTTGTGCATAATCTTAATCGTATATATGAGTATTTGGAATGCAGCCTTTGCACATGTCTCTTTATTCTACATTCGTCATACTTTCTTTTTAGGAAAGGACGAACACTTTGCAAAAGTACGAAAATTAGTTGGATTATGTGTCAGATTTTATCTTTTTCAGTATGTCATTCTAAGTATTTCACACAATTGTTTGGCAAATCTGCCTTGGATGCTTCCAGAAAATGGCTGGTTTCAACTTTCTACCTATGACAATATTTGCATTTCTAATCGTCAGGAGAGCGAGCCCGGCGCACAACAAAATCTTTGGTGCGAAATTCTTGAGTTTTGAGCACTTAAAGACAACCTATTTATACTCAGTGTGTTATGCGGTTTTTCAAGGAAATGTTATGAAATAAGACTCGCAAACGAGCCGTTTTTTGCTGCTATAGAGCCACTTTTACACTACAATACTGCCACTTTTGTAATACAATACAGCCTCTTTTACACTCTAATAGTGGCACTATCGGAGTGTAAAAGAGGCTGTATCGTTAAGCGTGGGTGCTGTTTTCGCAGCAAAACACCGTAAAAACAGTAAACCCAAACTCTATAATCAATTTTTATTTTGTAACAGCTTTTTACTCTTTAGACGATATTTGCATGGCAAGACAGATGATTAAAACGACAATAGAGACAACAGGCTTCGCATCGAAACAAATACATTGTCGAAATTGTCCCATACTAGTTTCTTCCGTTATTTCCTGAACGCATATGTGCTTGTTGGACTTGAAGAGATTGCCTATATTCCTTGTATTCTTCCTTTACGTTTGGTAAAGATATTTTCTTTCCCTGTAGTCGAGCTTCTTTTATAGCTCTATTTGAATTGTTTAAGTCTTCTAAGATACTAATGTACAAATCTGCATCTATTCCTATTTTTTGTGCTTCTTCCTTAGATATGTCAAGAGAATATAGGCTATCTTTGATTGATACGTAATTTGAAAGAATAACTGCTGCAGCTCGTTTATCCTCTATATTATTAGGGATACTATTGATTTCATCTACAGGCAATGCTAATGCTTTTGCCTCTTCAATCTGCGAAGAATACGATTTTATATTTACACTATTGTCGCCTTCTTGAATTTTTTGATTATCATTGGAGCATGAGATTAAACAAGAAGCTACTACAAGAGTGAAAACTTTAAGCAAAACGTCTTTTTTCATGTACCCTCCTATCTTTTAGTTATTCTGTTTGCAAATATACAAGTTTTTCATTTGTGAAGCAATTATTTTGAGGATTATTCTATGACGATTTTGAAAGTGGTAATTTAGGAACAATAAAAGCGCATCTTCAAGAAGTTCAATTGATTAGTTTTTGTAATAAAGTTTGTTTTTTTTAGATTATTCGGCATATCTTTACAAAAAATAGGAAAAGAAGACTATGACAAACCTCAAACATAAAAATTACCTCAGTCGCCCCCGCAGATTCGGCAAATTATCACAAACCAATACTTGGAACCTTTCAAGGCAAACAAGCGAAAAGTGATAGGGCTTGCTGTCGAATTGGATGAATACGGGAAAGGGTTGATAGATTGGGCGGAAGTGAATTGATTGCGGATCACTTCTTTCCTCTTTAAGGTCGCTATTTGCGACCTTAAAGAGGAAAGAAGTTGCATCCCTATTTAAATACAAAGTCAATTGTTTTTGTCAACTTTTCCCCATTTAAGATAACAGTCAAGTCAAAATGATACTCTCCTTTTTTTTCTGGTGCCTTTTTAAATTTTAACATGAATTCCGGTGCGATTAGTTTTGTGTTGTCATAACAAATTTCAGCAAGATTCATGTTTTTAATTTCTGCACCCTCTATGTAAGAGTATCCATTTAGTCCTTGCGTTTGCAACGCTTTTGTATTTACGATTTTATAATCATTATGAATATAATCATAATAAGAGACATATTGACATTCCACTAAATCAGAAATATCACTTCCAGCTAAATGCGAAGCGTCAAAATCATCAACAGTTTTAATTGTCATCTTACAAACGCTGTCATTTACAGCTATACGTGGTCCATTGACAACATATCTATTATAGGTCAGATCATTGTAGTACTTAGATAATTCATCGAATGTTTTACCAGAAGTTATTATTTTTCCTTTAAATGTTAATTTTATTTCTGAATTAGCATTCTCAACAGAAATAGTTTCCGGAGTCAAGTAACCCGTAATGAATGTTTTGCAGTATGTAGCTCCTGATATAACAGTTTCTTCTGAACAACTGAACAGCAAACCGCTGAAAAATAATATTACAATAGAAACATAATTCTTCATTGCCTTCGATTTTTATATTATTAATACATCTGCAAAGGTATTAACAAAAGATGAATCGTGTACATTTTTCAATAAAAATCACAGACGTTTTCTTAAATTTACCTACATGTAGGTAAATTCTGTTCGTTTTACCGTTATATTCCTTCCAAAATGTAAAATACCAGATTTTCTTCCGTAACAACTACTCTCGGAAGAAAATCTGGTATCATTATGCATAAAGAACGTCAAATGACGAGCCGTATTTTCTACTTCTTCTTTATCTCATATCCGATTTTCTTGAACGCCTCAACGAAGTCGTCGTACTTGGCTTTGCGTGCGTCGTAGACGATGGTGACCTTCTGGTCGTCCACTGAGGTTTCGATTTTCTTCGTACCCTTGACGAAGCGGATGTTGCTCTTTATCTTCTTCTCACAGTTAGCGCAATGCATCTGCGGCTGTGTGGTAACTGTCAACGTGTCGGCGGTAGCGGCAAATGTCTTGCCGACGATTACGAGCATAAATGCTGCTATTAAACTCTTCTTCATATTTTTACTTTTTTTCTTTAAAATGATTGTTATGTCTATAACTTCTCTAACTTGTATCTTATTCCGATGTAAGCCATCGCTCCTGTCACGGGTCCCCACACCTGTGTAGCGTCAAACGCTGAGGTCCACGGATGATGGGAATGGAGGATGGGATTGTCAATCTTGTAGTTGGTGAGGTTCTCGCCTCCTACGTACAGACTGAACTTGCGAAACTCCCTCGTCACCTGAGCCTGCAACTGGAAGTAGGCGGGATAGCGGCTGCGGTCGTACAGTTCGCCGTCACCGTTGAGCTGACCAGTTACGTCAAACTGCCAAAGCTCGAGGGGCGTCTTGTATGAGAGTGTGAGCAAACCCTTATAGCGTGAAGTGAGCGGCTTCTGACGCAGCTCTCCGTCGTACGTACACTTCACGTCGTTCAGTCGGAAGGCGGCTGTGGCTGCCATTCCGCTGAACAACGGATAGGTGGCGTCCACCTGGAAGGTGTGGCTATAGCTCTTGCCGTCCAGATTCTCGAACGAGAGCGTGTGGGCACCTTTGGCTCCGTCGAAGTTCATTATCGTCTGATTCAGGAAGTCGGTGTAATAATACTCTGCGTTCAGCTCGAGCATCTTGCCGAACATCGGAATGTTCATGCTGACGGATGCTCCCATATTCCATGCCTCTTCCTGCTTCAGGTCGGGCGAGACTGTCACGTCACGTCCACTTGCCAAGAGCGTCACGTTCTCTGCCAAAGCGTGTGGCGAGCGATAGCCCTTGCCTGCCGAAGCACGGAGCGTGATGATTTTCGAGGGCGAATACTTGACGTGCAGACGTGGCGTGACGAAGCTGCCGTAACGGTCAGAATGGTCCCAACGCACGCCTGGCATGATGGTCAGCTTTTCGCCCAGCTTATAGGTGTATTGCGCATACAGTCCGGGAGTGGTTTCGCCGGTTACCGATGTTTCGGGGTTCGGCTTTGTGCCTAACGGATTGAAGCGTTCGTCGTAACGGTCATAATTGAGTGATGCGCCGACGCTTATATTGTTGTTCGCATTAATATCTGTCTCGAACATCAGCTGTGCGTAACCGTTCTTCTGCGTAACGTCATAACGTGTCAGTCCGAACTGGTTCTTGGCGTCGTGCCACGATCCGTGGAGCATCAAAGCCACGGAGGTGTTGTGGTCGGCATTGAGCGTAAATCCGTTCTTCCATTGCATCTCGTAGCGGTTGGTCCTGACAGAAGTAGAATAGAGCGGTTCCGAGGAAAAAATGTCAGCATGCTTGCGGCTCTGTCCGCCTTCACGTTCGTCATGCAAGCCGCGCAGCATCAGCTGGCTTATCCAGCGTGGCGACACATACGCCCATCGGTGCATGACGTTGTATTGTCGCAGCTTTGGCATATCCATGAATCCGTCATCGTTGCCGTCATGGTCGGTCTGACGGTTCTCGAAGTGGAGCAAGGTGGAGGTGGAGAGACGGTCGGTCAGGTGTATGCTTCCGTCAAGATTCACTTCCGTCTTCAGCTCGCTGTCCTGATAGACGTTCGCCCTGAGTCCGTCAGTGCCTTGCGGCTTCAGAAACTCAATGTTTATCTGACCCGTGGTGCTTTCATATCCGTTTTTGACGCTGGACGCTCCCTTGCTCACCTGTATTGACTGCATCCAAGGGCCGGGCACGTATCCGAGGCTATAGGGCAGAGACGCACCTCGCAGATTGGGCACGTTCTCCGTGAGCATCTGCACGTACGTGCCGCTCAGTCCGAGCAGCTTTATCTGCTTGGCGCCGGTGGCAGCGTCGCTGTAGCTGACATCCACCGAAGGATTGGCTACGAACGACTCGCCCAGATTGCAGCAAGCAGCACGTATCAGCTGTCCATGTCCGATAATGTCCGCATTGTCCACGCGGTATTTCGACTTGATGCCGTTGGTGGCTTTCACAACCACGTCTTTCAGCTCGTGTGTGGCGGCAATGCTGTCAGTCTGCGCAGCCATTCCCTGCGACACAAACATACATCCCAACACACCTATCATTGTTTTTCTCATGTTCACTTAATTATTATAACCTTCTCAAAAAATTATTCTTTATATAATTTATCCTGTCACTCTCCTTATAAAGCATCAAGGGAGATTCTTTCATGATGTCCGAGTTCGCGAAATTCCTTTGGCGTCATGCCCGTCACTTGCTTGAACTGCGAGGAGAGATACGCCGGCGAACTGTAACCAAGCCTGTAAGCTATCTCGCTTGTGGAAAGCTGGCTGTAACATAGCAGTTCCTTCACGTACTCGATGCGATGGATGATGGCGAAGCGCTCGATGGTGACGCCCTTCACTTCGGAGAACAGCTTGCTCAGCGCACTATAGTCTTTAGAAAGCTGACACGAAAGATAGTCGGACAGCCTTGGACGTTCTCCTTCCGAACGCACCCACTTAAGTACGGCGACGCGTATCTGCTCCACCAGCTGCGAACGCGGGTCGTCGAGCAGTTCGAAGCCTATTTCCTGCAACTTTTCAGCCAAGCACTGGCGTTCTTCGTCAGACAGACTCTCCTCCGTCTCCACTTCGCCCAAAGTGACTGACTTCACCGTAAAACCTTCTGACACCAGTATTGACTTGACCGCTGAGATGCAGCGTGGACATACCATGTTCTTAACCAATAGTCTCATAGGCGATTATATATATTTCTTGATATCGTTTTTATTTTTGTGCAAAGATATATCTTTTCAGATAATTATTTATACAATATTAGGGATAAAACTTATGGGAACGATTGCGTAATTAGGAACAAATCATTGCAAATGAAGCAATTCACCACTTCACTCATTGCCGGTAGAAAAAGATAGGTTTCGTATTATAATACTGTATAAACTGCAAAAGTAACATTTATTTCAAGGAAAATTCGTAACTTTGTAGAGGAATTTAGGATAACACAAAAAAAAACTGTTATTATAAAATATGAGCATCAATATCCAGAGAAATCAGAAGAAAAGAGTAGTTATTGTTGGTGGAGGACTTGGCGGACTGCGCCTTGCAGAAGACCTTTATGGGTCGGGCATGCAGGTGGTGCTGATCGACAAGAATAACTTCCATCAGTTTCCACCGCTTATCTATCAGATAGCGTCGGCAGGTATCGACCCAAGTAGCATCTCTTTCCCCTTCCGTCAGATTTTCCGCAAACGTAAGGACTTTTATTTCCGCATGGCGGAGGCACGTATGGTAGACACGGAGAAGAAGATTCTGCAGACTTCCATCGGAAAGATTGACTATGACTATCTGGTGCTGGCAGCAGGTGCTACTACCAACTTCTTCGGCAACAAGAACATCGAGGAATGGGCTATACCGATGAAGACCGTGCCTGAGGCGATGGGACTTCGCAATGCCTTGCTCTCCAACTTCGAGCGAGCGCTGACTTGCGCCACTGAAGAGGAACGTCAGGAACTGCTCAACGTAGTAATCGTGGGCGGCGGTGCCACTGGTGTGGAGATTGCAGGAGCACTGTCGGAGATGAAGCGCTACGTCATTCCCTATGACTATCCCGACATGGACTCGTCATTGATGCATATTTACCTCATAGAAGCCGGCGACCGACTGCTTGCCGGCATGTCGCAAGACTCATCCAAGAAGGCATACGACTTTCTTAAGAGCATGGGCGTGGACATACAGTTCGGCAAGATGGTGACTGACTATCGCGACCATAAGGTAATCATGAAGGACGGCACAGAGATTCCCACACGTACATTCCTTTGGGTGTCGGGTATCAGAGCCAATGCCATGCCTGGTATCAGCGAAGATCATTTAGGACGAGGCTTCCGATTCAAAGTAGACCAGTTTAATCGTATTCCGGGACTGAACGACGTGTTTGCCATCGGCGACCAGTGTCTTCAGACCACAGACCCTGCCTATCCTAACGGACATCCACAGGTGGCTCAGGTGGCTATACAGCAGGCAAAGAACCTTGCCAAGAACATCAAGCGAATAAACGAAGGACATGCTGACGACAACAGCCTTACTCCGTTCAAATACAACAACCTCGGATCGATGGCAACCATCGGTCGTAACAAGGCTGTTGTGGAGATTGGCAAGTTCCACAGCCAGGGCTTCTTCGCATGGATTCTGTGGCTCGTTGTTCACCTTCGCTCCATCCTCGGCGTGAAGAACAAGATGATGGTGCTGCTCAACTGGCTCTGGAAATACGTCAGCTATAACGACTCCATCCGCATGATCACCTACGCCACCAAGCCGCGTGAAGTGTTGGAGCGCATGGAACGCGAACAGACCACGCACCTCGGAGAGGACTTGATGGAATAAGGCGTCAGGCATTATAATATACAATAACAGCCACGATATATGGATTAAAAACATATACCGTGGCTGTCTTCTTTTACAGCTATACCAACTGTATCTGCTGCTTAGAGTTTCACTTTCACGATGAGCTTGCGAATCTTGCCCTCGCCTATCACCGGTGCATGCGGATCCTCAGGCCAGACTATCATGAACTGACCGGGACGAAGCTTTACGTAAGCGGATGCAGGCTCGGTGTAAAGAGCGCAGTCTGCTTCTGCGTCGTAGGGCTTTGTGAGGTTGGAGCAGTCTTCTATCGGCTTCCAGCCTATTGTCTCCTCACCCTCAAGGAGGATGTGGATGTCAATATACTGATGGTGCACCTCGAGTACCTGCTGCTCTGCCGCTACACATTCAGGATTGACGTTATTGATGAACAGTCGGTCGCCGTCAAGCTCTATGCGGCCACAAGGTTCGTTGAGAAGGTCATGACTCTTAACATAGTCGAAGACTGTCTTAAACAAGGGATGGAGCGACTCTATGCGGGCTCTCTCTCTAATATCTGATACTATCATAACAATAAAGTATTTAGTTTATTAAATTCTTATTTCTCTTATTCGCACAACGTCGCTGAGAACATCCATTTCACGAGACGGGTCTCCTTAGACGTAAACTTTCCGACGGGCAACTTCAGCACAATCTTGTTCCATCCCTTCTGGAGCTTTACCTCCACGGACGGTCGCGACACGCAGTTCTCGTTACGCAATGGCAGTTCGTTGCTGCGCTCTGTATTGGTGTTCTCCCATACCGGTGGCATTATCTCCTCGCCGTTTACCCAAGCACGGCTACCCTTATAGTCCCATGTTCCCTGGCGTGGCGGAAGGTCGCTTTCCGAACGGCTATAGTTATAGAACTCAAGGCTAAGCTTGGCTGTACGTGCCTTCTTTGAGTAAACCCAGCGCGTGGCGTAAGCCGTATGGTTCTCCTCAGGATTGACGTAGAAACCGGGGACGAGAGTTCCCCACACGTGGCGCAGATAAATGCCGTTGCCGGTCACCGTACCAGAGCCGTACGTTTTGCCTTCATACTCATAAGAGGTGCGGTCTGCCTTAGGACCTCCGTCAGCGGAAAGATGTTCCTCAGGAGGGAAAGATCGGGCCAGGTTGCCTTCGTTCGGGAATGCATCGGTGATACGCCACTGTGCATCAGTCTGACGACAGTAAGAGAAAGGTTCTCCCTTCAGCGTGTGGTCTTTATGCCACAGCATACGGTTCTCAAATTCGGCAAAGGCAGCCTTTTGTTCAGGCTCATCGTCCCAAAGGAGCGTGCCCTTTCCGTTAAAGTAGCAGTTGCCTCCGCCTCGCCATGCTCTCTCGGCAAGCGTAAGCATATAGGGATAGAAATTGTTTTCGTCAAGCAGCTGTCGGGTGTTGTCAATGTAGCGGTCGTTCCAGAACGCCACGATGCAGCCGGCTATGTCGTCATTACCCTTTGGCTGATCGAGAATCCTACTGTTGAAGAGTGCCACAAGGTCAGCGTAATTGTCGAAGTGGTTGGCATAGTGGTAGCGGCAGTCAATGGCAGGGATGCCCGGTTGAGCCTTGCCACGATAGCTCCAAAGCTGCGTCATGTCTATCTCGCCCTTCTCATAATGCCATCCAGGATTCCATGAGATGGCCTTCTTTCCTTTAGAACGGACGAAAGCCACCATCTCAGGCACAAAAGTAGAGTCGGTGAACTGCACCTCGTCCGTACCTATATGAATGTAGGGCACGTCCAGAGCATCACATGCTTCAGCCAACAGATCCTTCATTATGCGCTTGCCCTCCTCAGTCTGCATGCCGAAACCGAACGTGCGCTCAAAGGCTGCACTATGACCCGGCATGTCTATCTCGAGGATAAGCGTCACATAATGCTCACGGCAGAACTCCGCCAGCTGACACGCCTCCTCAAGCGTGTAATATCTTCCCTTGTCGCGCTCCATGTTCTCAGGTGCATTGAGCATCGGATAAAGCTTGCTCTCCAGACGCCAAGCCTGATTTTCGGTAAGATGCCAGTGGAAGACGTTTATCTTGAAACGGCTTAATAGCTCAATCTCCTTCTTAAGTTCGTCCATCGGTATGAAGCTGCGTCCGATGTCGTGCATAAATCCACGTACACGGAATGCAGGCCAGTCGGTGATGTCACAGACGGGAACGTACTTCTTGCCTTTACGTTCGGTTGTAAGCTGCTCCAGCGTCTGCTTGGCACGGAACAGTCCGGCATCACCGGTAGCGTAAATATTAACATTATGCTTGTCAACAACCAAACGGTATGCCTCGTCCTGCGACTCAGCACCTTCCACTCGGTCCACCTTCGTAAAGCATACATCTCCGTCTGTACTGACATACTTGTCCGTCATGCTCACCTTCTGAGGCATTGGCAACAATGGAGGAACATCGGCGCTTACGGGTACGCATAGGACAAGCAGCAGCAGCATTGACGCCACAATACGACAGATTAGTCCGCAACATATCCGTGTCAATGGCAAGATAAGACTATCAAAGAAAGATCTGTTTATAAATTTGATAAAATACATTATAACATTAAAAAAATCGTGGTAGATCAGTTTTTATATATAATGCAAAGTTAAGAAATAATCGGCGGAATAGGGAAACTTATATATAAAATATGTAAACATGTCAAAGAACGCTTGCTCATGATCAGACCGAGCTAACGAAAAACGGTTGCAAAGGCACAATCTGGCGCAAGCGTTGTCAAGAGTGAAACACAAAAAAAGGTCTCCAAAGTCGTTTGACTCTGAAGACCTCAAGTAAAAGAAGGC
>OIYH01001962.1_pt1 | contig 11172 bp, 9 predicted proteins | sample 1587911 | NCBI WGS metagenome assembly OIYH01 (sample SAMN03283252) | human gut metagenome | biome: human-associated habitat; material: feces | host: Homo sapiens | place: USA | collected 2013
TAAAGGAAGAAACATTCAGGGACGAAGGAAAAACAATATCCTTGCAAAAAACACGATCCCCAAAGGAAACGGAAACATCACCGCCGCTGAAAGCACCTCGGTGGAACACCTGCGCACCCTTCAAAACCACGGTCACGACGATCGCCTCTCTTTCCTCAAGTTTTTGATAGAATACCACGCGAGGATCGTCTTGTCAAGACAAAAAAATGGTTTTTCGACGATAAGTTTTCTCAAGACGCGATATAAGCGTATCTTATGAATTGTCATAACGATACAAATATAGCTAAGATTTTCTATCTTCTTTCTCCTTTTTGCGGAATGGACGAAAAGCCGGGCGTATGGTACACTGAATTCAAGTTGAGCCCCTTGTAACTGACAGAATGTGGGCTACCACGGGGGGAGCAGGGAGCATCGCTCTGAGGCGGCGCGTTTCAGAGGCCGACCGTCTGGGCACTCCAACTGCAAAGGGCAGCGGAGCGCCTATTTTTATGTTTGAGGGAGGGAACGCAAATGAGAAAGGTTGCGATCGTTATGGGCAGCAAGAGTGATCTGCCCGTCGCGGAGAAGGCCGTAGGCGTATTGCGAGACTACGGCGTCCAGATGGAAGTGCGCGTATTATCCGCTCACCGCTGTCCGAATGAGGCAAGGGAATTTGCCGCGTCGGCTCGGGAGGGCGGATTTTCTGTTGCGGGGGAGCGGATTTTCTGTTGCTCCGACTGATTTTTCTCTCTGGCACAAGTGTTTTTTGGGGATTTTGGGGACAAAAAGACGGGGCGTGATGAGTGATAATTGATAATGGCTGAACAAAAAGTACTCTCTACATATAGGAGCACTGAGATGCCGTGCAATGTGCACCACTGTGGGAGGACACAGACATGATATTGACGCGGACAGTGTAAATATGGTGGAATTGCACTGTCGCTTGTACAACCATTAAAACATGATGGGCATCAACCCCCGGGTGAAGATAAGCACGCACAAAAGCATACGTCTAAGTTTGCGGTAGATAAAAGCGCGCGTTCTGTATTTTTTTTGTAAGTTTGCCATAATTTGTAAATCACACGACATATATAATATATATAATGAAGCACAAAAACTATTTGTTGGGTTTTGTTTTGGCTGCAATCGTTTGCTGCAGCTGCGCCCATTCCTCGATAGGCAATTTGGTAGGCAGCGACCGCGATGAACATGGCTGTATTGGCTCGGCTGGATATACATGGAGCTATGCCCTGCACAGTTGTGTCAGACTGTGGGAGGCTGGTACACGCTTTGACGCCGGCCCCGAGCAGGTATTCCTTATATATAGTGCCGATTCTACATTTGCCGAAATTTTTCCGTCAAGTAGCAAGTCGGTACTTTGCAAACGGGTTAAGGGCACGAATGTGTGGAAACCGCGCAAGGGACACGAAGAGGTGTCGATACAAAACGGCGTTACTTGCGTCAAAGTGAACGATTACAATTATACCAGGGCTAACGACTGACACAGCACACTGTAGCCCACAACTTAAAGCACAAGCACCAACAAGAGCCAATCGCATTGGGCCCTTGTTGGTGCTTGTATGGTTTGTATGGAAAAGGACAAGTGACGTCCGGACTACAACCATGGGGTATAAAATGAAGCAGCATGCGCCTCACGGCGAACACTGCCTCTCGTCATTTACCTAAAAAACACTATTACCTTATAGCTTGTAATACCTTTATATTGAATGGCAGGCATATGTGATGCGCTGCGCATTGTTTTGTCATTTTACGTTTGCAAATGTAGTGCTTATTTTCGTTCGCTCCAAACTTTTTAGACAAAGCGACGGTTTTTGTCGACGAAATTATCGTTATGCAACAATTATGCAAGTTGTATTCATTTTGTGTCAGTATATGAGGATAATTACTACGCGTTTGCTACCACTGCGGGGCAAGAACAACTTGATGCAGCCTTTGTAATAAACGCCGATGACAGGAGCCTCAACAGCATTATAAAGCGCTTGCGTATGGCTTTACAAAACCTCGACGCAATTTCTTTTGACTTCCTTGAAAAGAACACGCATTGTTCGTCCTTACAAAATCGCCTTGTCAAGCCCTGACTGCGCACAGTTTTTTCATACGCACATGATAGGCTACAAGCACCATGGCGCCTGTGAGCACCCACGACAACGGATACACCTGCAACAGCTGTGCAAACCCATGGTAATGCGGACTCACCACAAAGACCCACACCATGCGCAACACGCAAGTGCCGAACACGGTCATGATGGTGGGCAACATGGACTCGCCCATACCACGCAAGGCAGAACCCGAGATTTCGTAGCTGCAGGCCAGGAACTGAAATAGCAGGACGCCCTGCATACGTATGGCTCCGTAGTGAATGACTTCGGGGTCGGCGGTGAAGAAACTGAGGAAGAAGTGGTTCTGCCAAGTGAACAGAGCGTTGGCAGCAAAACAACCTACAAGGCCCATCAACATGCAGATGCGGAAGATGCGGCGCACGCGGTCGTATTTGCCAGCACCATAATTCTGACCGATGAACGATATGGCCGCACCATTGCAAGCCACAATGATGTAGTAGCAATAATACTCGAAGTTGACAGCCGCAGCCGAGCCCGCTATGGCCGCAGAGCCGTAGCCATTGATGGCACTCTGCACCACCACATTGGACAAGGAGAATACCATGCCTTGCAAACCTGCCGGCACGCCAATTTGCAGCATGCGGCGCAGCTCTTTGCCATAAATGCGCATGTGGTTGAACTGTAACTGCAATGCACCCTTTTCGCGACGCAGCAACACGACTATACATGCGGCACTGACCATATTGGCTATGGCTGTGGCGATGGCCACACCCTCAACACCAAGACCGAAGCAGATGACCAACACGAGATTAAGCACGGTGTTAATAACACCAGCCACCACCAAGATGTAAAGCGGACGGCGGGTGTCGCCCACACTGCGCAAGATGGCGGCTCCAAAATTGAATATAAGAAAGAAAGGAATGCCCACAAAGTAAAGACGCAGGTAGAGCACGGCCATGTCGAGCACATCGGCCGGGGTGTCCATCAGTTCGAGTATGGGCCGCGACACGCCTATGCCGATAAGCATCAGCAGCACGCCACTGACGACGCTGACCAATGACACGGTGCTGACGGTGCGTCGCACACCCTCGTCGTCGCGCTGACCAAGGTGATTGGAGAGCACGACATTGGCACCCATCGATATGCCAACAAAAAGGTTGATTAGCAGACTGATAACGGGTGCGTTACTGCCCACTGCGGCCAAAGCTTTGCTGCTGGCAAAGCGTCCGACCACGGCCACATCGACAGAATTGAACAACTGTTGCAACAAGCTGCTGGCAGCAAGCGGCAGGGCAAATATCAGTATTTTCATAAAAAGAGGACCATTGAGCATGTCCACTTTGGTTGAAGTCTGACTCATTGTATTGTGTGTCGTTATTATAAGTAGGTGCAAAGGTACATCTTTCGGCAGGACTGAGGCTTACCCTTATGACCGTTTTTGGTTTATTCACACGCTACAACCGAGTTACAGAAGGTGCAACGCACATAATGCGCCCCACCTTGGAGTGTTACAGACTGACGCAGCGATAATACATGATTATCAACAAGGTAAGCGCCACAACGCTCTTGACGATAAACAATATTTATAAAAAAGTTGTCTTAAAAGTGGGGAAAAGTGGGGGAAAATCCGTACTTTTGGAAATTCTTAGGAGATATGATGAGATTTACAGGTACAATCGATGCCAAGCTCGATGCCAAAGGGCGCGTGTTTTTGCCGTCTGACTTCCGCAAGCAACTTGCCGAGTCAGACCCCCGGTTGGTATTGAAACGCGATGTGTATCAGCCTTGTCTTGTGATATATCCTTATGCGGTGTGGAATGCCGAGGTAGACGCATTGCGCGCAAGACTCAACCGATGGGACCCCCGGCAGGCTATGCTATTCCGCCAGTTCCTGGCCAATGTGGAGGTGTTTACGCTCGATGGTAACGGCCGCTTTTTGATTTCACGCAAAATGCTTGACGCTTGCGCCATCACCGACCGCACGGTGCGCTTTATGGGCGTTGACGACCGCATTGAGGTGTGGAGCGTGGCACAGAGCGCCAAACTGCTGATGAGCGACAGCGATTATGCAGAGTCGTTGGCCGAAATCATGGGTGAAACGCCCCTTATGAACAACGATCACACCGCAATATATTAAAAACTTTAACCATATAACACCATACAGCGTGTATCATATACCAGTTTTACTCAACGAAACAGTGGACGGGCTTAACATTAAGCCCGGTGGCATCTATGTAGATGTGACCTTTGGCGGAGGCGGACACAGCCGCGAAATATTGCGGAGGCTTAGCGATGACGCCCACCTCTACAGTTTTGACCAAGACGCCGATGCAGAGCAAAACATACCTGATGGCGACAAGCGCTTTACCTTTGTGCGGAGCAATTTCAGGTATCTGAAGAACTGGATGCGCTACTACGATGTGGAGCATGTTGATGGCATACTGGCCGACCTTGGCGTGTCAAGCCACCATTTTGACGATGAGGAACGCGGTTTCTCGTTCCGCTTTGATGCCCCCCTCGACATGCGCATGAATGAACGCGCTGGTGCTAACGCTGCCGATGTGGTGAACAAATATGACGAGGAGCGGCTGGCTAACGTGTTTTACCTATATGGCGAAATGAAAAACAGCCGCCGGCTGGCTTCGACCATTGTCAAGGCACGCAGTGTAAAGGCTATTTGCACCATTAACGACCTGCTTGAGGTGGTAAAGCCACTCATGCCACGCGAAAGGGAGAAAAAGGACCTGGCGCGCGTGTTCCAAGCCCTGCGCATAGAAGTTAACCACGAAATGGAGGCGCTACAAGAGATGCTTGAAGCGGCGTTGCAGGTGCTACGGCCGGGCGGACGGTTGAGCGTGCTCACCTACCACTCTCTTGAGGACCGTATGGTGAAGAACTTTATTCGCGCCGGGCGCATTGACGGCAAGGTGCAACAGGACTTTTACGGCCGCAGGCTGACGCCATGGCGGGCCATAAACAACAAGGTCATTTTGCCTTCGGCGCAGGAGCAGGCCGAAAATCCGCGAAGCCGCTCTGCCAAATTGCGCATTGCCGAAAAACTCTGACTCTACCACATTACCATCAAGACTATAACAACAGAACATGAGCAAGAACGATATGCCCGAGACCGCTACCGACAACAGGCGCCCTGACTCTGAGGAACAGGAAATTGAACGCGAGGAACAAAATGCCCTACAAGCTCTGCGCGAACTGACTGCTGACGAGGATACGCCCGCAGGAGAGTCGCGCAGCAAAATTACCTTGGCCTCGATATTGGGCGGCGACATACTGGGCGGACGCTGGTTCAGACGCCAATTTTGGTATATTGTGATGGTTGTGGCCATGATTATTGTGTATGTGAGCAACCGCTACTCGTGCCAGCGGGAAATGATTCAGAGCAAAATGCTGACCGACACGCTGCTCGACCGCCGATATAAGGCGCTGACCCGATCGAGCCAACTCAAAGAGAAAACGCGACGAAGCTGCATTGAGGGGGCTCTGACCGACACCACACTGCAAACGGCCAACACGCCATCGTTTAACTTGAAAGTGGACGAATAGGCAATACGCTACAACGCACATACAATATATTGTATAAATAGGCATAAACATTCTTTGTAACACTCTCCTCTCACTACAAACAAGTTGAAATGAATTTCCCCGTCAAACAAGTTACTAAGCGCTACGCTGTCATAGGATCAGTGTTGGTGCTGGCAGGTCTTTCCATATTAGGAAAGGCCATCTACATCATGACGGTAGAGAAGAACTTTTGGGAACAGGTGAACGACCGCTTTATCAAGGAGAACGAGGAAGTCATACCCACACGCGGCAACATTCTGGCCGACGACGGTGAGGTGCTGGCAGCCTCATTGCCCGAGTACAAGCTATACATGGATTTCATGTCGTGGGAGAAGGACCCCAAACGACGCGCCAAAGAGCAATTTAACCGCGACAGTTTGCTGCACGCCAAAATGGACTCTATCTGCACGGGGGTGCACCGTATACTGCCCGACATAGACCCCGCAGAGTTTAAGGAATTGCTATTGAAAGGCCGCGAGAAGGAAAGCCACCACTGGCTGCTATATAAAAAGCGTGTATCGTATATTACCTACCGACAACTCAAGCAGTTGCCTTTGTTCAAGATGTCGGCCAATGTGGGCGGCTTTCATACCGAAGAGTTCAAAATGCGCAAGAACCCGTTCGGCCACTTGGCAGCACGTACTATTGGCGACCTGTACAAGACCGACGGCAAACCGCGCACAGGACTTGAGTTGAGCTTTGACTCTATTCTGCGTGGCGAGAAGGGGTCGGCACACCGCCAAAAGGTGCTCAACCGCTACCTTACCATCATAGACAAACCCGCCATAGACGGCTACGACGTGATGACCACACTCAACGTAGGCATGCAGGACATCTGCGAAAAAGCTCTCTCGGACAAGCTTACCGAGATTGACGCCAACTCGGGTGTGTGCATACTGATGGAGGTGGGCACCGGCGACATTAAAGCCATGACAAGTCTGCGCCGCATGGCCGACGGCAGCTATCAGGAAATAAATGCCGATGCTGTAAAGAACCTGTACGAGCCAGGGTCGGTGTTCAAACCCATGTCGTTCCTTGTCGGCATGGACGATGGTTACATACACATGACAGATATAGTGGACGTGGGCTGCGGTATTAAAGAGATGTACGGCCGCAAAATGCGCGATGCCAACTGGCGCTCGGGCGGCAGCGGTGTGGTAACTGTGCCACAAATTCTGCAAAAATCGCTCAACGTGGGCGTAAGTACACTCATCGACCGCGCCTACCACGACAATCCTCGCAAATTTGTTGAGGGTATCTACCGCATTGGTGTAGCCGAAGACTTGAAGATACCTATTCCGGGCTATGCCAAGCCCCGTATCCGCATGCCAAAGGCCGACGGATCGAACTGGTCGAAGACGGCTCTGCCATGGATGAGCATCGGCTACGAGACTCAAATTCCGCCTATCACCACAGTCAACTTCTACAACGGCATTGCCAACAATGGCAAACTATTGCGGCCACGTCTGGTTAAGGCCATTCTGCACAACGGCGAGGTGGTCAAGGAGTACCCCGTAGTGGTGCTGCGCGAACACATGGCCAAGGCCGAAGCGGTGAAGAACATACAAGACTGCCTTGAAAGCGTGGTGAGCGTGGGACTTGGCAAGAAAGCCGGTTCACCCTACTTCCACGTGTCAGGCAAAACGGGTACCGCACAGGTATGGACCAAGAGCGGCTTTGCCTCACAATATCTTGTGTCGTTTGCAGGCTATTTCCCGTCTGAAAAACCGCTTTACTCGTGCATCGTGTGCATACAAAAAGGTGCCCCAGCTTCGGGCGGCGGCATGTGCGCACCAGTGTTCAAGCGCGTGGCTGAAACCGTGATGGCACAACGCAGGTCGGACGACTACACTGCCGCACGCGACTCCAACAACTGCCTCAACCCGGTGGTGAGTGCCGGCAGTCTGACAGCCGCACAGTCTGTACTCGAACAGCTCGGCATCAAGTTCACTTCGCCCGTCAACACCGAGGACGCGCCACTCACCTGGGGCCACTGCAACACCACGAGCCAAGGGCTTAACATGAACGTGGTTGAAGAGGTGAAAGGCAACATTGTGCCCGATGTACGCGGCTATGGTTTGCGCGACGCCTTGTTCCGCCTCGAAAAACTCGGACTCAAAGTCAAAGTGCGCGGCATAGGACGTGTAACGCAACAAAACATGCAGCCCGGCTACCACTTTAAGCGCGGCCAGCAAATCGAAATCATACTTGGCGACCCCGAGGACATACCGGCTGCCGAACGCGACACGACACAACAAAATGCCGAGCAGACCAAGGCGCAGCCCAACGAGCCTGAAGACTCCGAACTGACGCCCACAGCCGCTGACGAAAAGAAGTACCAGCAGACTGAGCAAGCGCAGCAGCAAAAGATGCAGGAGCGAAAGGCTGAAAAGGCCAAGCAGAACCAGGCTGAGCAGGAAAAGAAAAAGCAATCGGCACAGTCTAAGCCCAAAAAGCAACCGGCTATAGAGCCCAAGCAATCGGCAACATCTGCCCAAAAGAAGAGGGACAAAAGGCCAGACAACAAGAATGCCAAGCCGTCCGCAACTTCTTCGGACAAGAAGGAAAGCAAAAGGGGCACCACAAAGAGTGCAAACACCAGCAAAAAGCATAAGCCGGCAGACTAAAGCCGTAAATCTTTTGCAAAAAGCATGCCAAGCAAGCTAAGAAGCAAACAACATAGTCAACAACATATATCTACATAGACACTACAATGAAACTATCAGACGCACTGAAAAAAGTAACAGTTGTAGCCGCTAAGGGCGATCTGCAACGTGAAATAACAGGTGTAAATATTGACTCAAGAAAAGTGGTAACCGGCGACCTGTTCGTAGCCGTAAAGGGCACGCAAGCCGACGGTCACCTTTACATACCCAAAGCCATAGAGCAAGGCGCTGCGGCCGTGTTGGTGAGCGAGCCCATACCAGCCGACGCCCCCGATAGTGTGACGTACGTGCAAGTGGCCGACACCGAAGATGCTGTGGGCAAAGTGGCCACACAATTCTATGGCGACCCCACCACCAAACTCAAGCTGGTGGGCGTAACGGGCACCAACGGCAAGACAACCATCGCCACAGTGCTCTACAACATGTTCCGCGCCTTCGGCCACAAATGCGGCCTGTGCTCAACAGTGTGCAACTACATTGACGGACGTGCCATACCCGCCGACCACACCACTCCTGACCCCGTGACTCTGAACAAACTCCTGGCACAAATGGCCGACGAGGGGTGCGAATACGCCTTTATGGAATGCTCGTCACATGCCATACACCAAAAGCGTATTGGCGGTCTGCGCTTTGTAGGCGGAATATTTACCAATCTCACACGCGACCACCTCGACTATCACAAGACGTTTGAGAACTATCGCAATGCCAAGAAAGCCTTCTTCGACGGACTGCCCAAGGGAGCCTTTGCCATAACCAATGCCGACGACAAGAACGGCATGATTATGGTGCAGAACACACAAGCCACCGTGCGCACCTACTCCACCCGCACCGTAGCCGACTACAAAGGCCGCATTCTGGAGGAGAGCATCGAAGGCATGCTGCTCGACATCGACGGACGCGAAGTAAGCGTGCGCTTTGTCGGCCGTTTCAACGTGTCAAACCTGCTGGCAGTATATGGTGCCGCACTGATGCTGGGCAAGACACCCGAAGACACCCTGCGCGTGCTGTCAACGCTGCACCCCGTCAACGGACGTTTCGAGGCCATTCGTTCGCCCAAGGGCTTCAGTGCCATTGTAGACTATGCCCACACGCCCGACGCCTTGGTCAACGTGCTCACCGCCATCAACGAAATTGTGCGCGGCAAGGGCAAAGTCATCACTGTGTGTGGCGCCGGCGGCAACCGCGACAAAGGCAAGCGCCCGCTCATGGCACAGGAGGCAGCCAACCGTTCTGACCGTGTAATTATCACCAGCGACAACCCACGTTTTGAGGAGCCACAGGACATCATCAACGACATGCTTGCCGGCCTTAACGACGAGCAGAAGCAAAAGGTCATCAGCATTGTCGACCGTCGTGAAGCCATACGCACAGCCACCATGCTGGCCCAGCCCGGCGATGTGATACTCGTAGCAGGCAAGGGTCACGAGCCCTATCAAGAAATCAAAGGCGTAAAGCACCACTTCGACGACCACGAGGAGATAAAGAAAGCCTTTGGCATCAACTAACCACCAACCAACACCCAATATTTCGCAACAATGTTATACTACCTTTTCCGTTTCCTCGAGCAATTCGGCGTGTCGGGTTCGGGCATGTGGTCCTACATATCATTCCGTGCACTTCTGGCCCTCATTCTGGCCCTTGTCATATCGGCATGGTTCGGTGAGTACTTCATAAAGTGGATGAAGCGCCACAACATCAGCGAGACACAGCGCGATGCCAGCATCGACCCCTTTGGCGTGCAAAAGATTAACGTGCCATCAATGGGCGGCATTATCATCATCGTGTCGATACTTGTACCATGCCTGTTGCTCGGCCGTCTGCGCAACATCTACCTCATACTGATGCTCGTCACCACCGTATGGTTAGGCCTGTTGGGCTTTTTAGACGACTACATCAAGATATTCAAGAAGAACAAGGACGGCCTCCCCGGGCGCTTCAAGATAGTGGGGCAAGTGTTGCTCGGGCTGTTTGTCGGACTCACGCTCTACCTCAGCCCCGATGCCACCATACGCGAGAACATCGAAATGCAGCAGCACGGCCAAACTACCGAAATCGTGCACAAGAGCCAAGCCGTCAAGAGCACCAAGACAACCATACCCTTTGTCAAGGAGAACAACTTCGACTACGCTGAGCTTGTAAGCTTCTGCGGCAAGTACAAGACACAAGCCGGTTGGATAGTGTTTGTGCTTGTCACAATATTCGTCATCACAGCCGTATCGAACGGAGCCAACCTCAACGACGGCATGGACGGTATGGCCGCGGGCAACTCCGCCATTATATTCATAGCCCTTGGCATACTGGCCTACGTGTCAAGCCACATAGAGTTTGCCTCATACCTCAACATCATGTATGTACCAGGGTCGCAGGAGCTTGTCATATTCACCTGTGCCACAGTAGGCGCGCTCATCGGTTTTCTATGGTACAATGCCTACCCGGCACAGATATTCATGGGCGACACCGGTTCGCTCGCCATTGGCGGCATCATAGCCGTGTTAGCCATCATCATTCACAAGGAGCTGCTCATACCCATACTGTGCGGCATATTCCTGCTCGAGAGCCTCAGCGTCATACTGCAAGTTGAATGGTACAAGCTCGGCAAGCGCAAAGGCGTGAAGCAGCGCATATTCAAGCGCACGCCCATTCACGACAACTTCCGCGTATTACCCTCGCAGCTCGACCCCGAGTGCAAATATCTGTGCAAGTGGCCGCATGGAGCATGGCACGAGTCAAAGATTACCATACGCTTTTGGATAACCACCATCATACTTGCCGCGCTCACCATCATTACATTGAAAATAAGATAACACAACAAGATAAGTAGGTGTTCAAAATTATTTTTACATTGAAAGTGCATTATCGGGGCGCAG
>OIYH01001969.1_pt1 | contig 11158 bp, 9 predicted proteins | sample 1587911 | NCBI WGS metagenome assembly OIYH01 (sample SAMN03283252) | human gut metagenome | biome: human-associated habitat; material: feces | host: Homo sapiens | place: USA | collected 2013
GTGAGACTTGGTGCGTGATTCTGGTCAGCGAAAGCTGACATATTCTTTTCAGAATCACTGCACATCCTCGCGGAGCGTTTATCTCAGTCGGAGATTATACTCCCACTGAGAAAGACTTGGAGTGTTATTACTCACTTGCAGAAGTGGGAGTCTTCTCGACTGAGATAAAAGACAAGAATCATAAGACTGGAGGAGCGGTAAGATGAACTGGAAAAAATTATCAGCGTTTGCACCGATGCTGGCGGTTATTGTACTGGCCGGATGCATGGGAAAAACATTAGCGGGATATACGCCGGCAACTTACGAAGCCAAAGCAGAAGAAATCACACTCCAGGAAGAAACAACACAAAGCACAGAAGAAAAAGGACAGCAAACGTCCAAAATAAAGAAAAAAACAAAGAAAGCCACAAAAACAGAAAGCAAAAAGAAAGTGGCAAAAGGAAACTTTGATCTGGAAGATGGAACTTATACCGGGGAAGGTCAGGGATTTGGCGGAACGATTAAAGTTTCGGTCGTAATAAAAGACAAGACGATCACAGAAATCAATGTCGTGAGTGCCGAAGGAGAAGATGCGGCTTTCTTTGGAAGAGCGAAGGGCGTGATTGATAAGATCCTTTCCGGGCAGAAGACGGATGTGGATGTGGTATCCGGTGCGACCTATAGTTCCAGAGGCATTATAAGTGCCGTGAAAAATGCATTGACCGGAGAGAAGGATACCAGTACTTCACCGGCAGCGGGCGGCACAGGCGGGGCATCGGCAGCAGCCGGAAGTGGAAAGATCACGCAGGTGGCGGAAGACAAAGATCAGACCTGCAAAGACGGCACTTACTATGGCACCGGAACCGGATTTGGCGGAACGGTGAAAGTAAAAGTCGTGATCAAAGATAACAAGATCAAAAGTATCGAGATCGTGGAACATCAGGACGGAAGCAGCTATATGCAGAAGGCATCCGCACTGATCAGTACGGTGATCGAAAAACAGAGCACCAACGTAGACGGCGTGTCCGGGGCAACTTACAGTTCGGCCGGTCTGATCGAGGCGATCCGAAATGCTGTAGATCAGGCAAAAATGACAAAGACAACCGGGGACAATAAGAAAGAAACCGAGAAAAAGAATAACGATACATCCGGAACTGTTACTCCACAGGTGACTGGAAAGTTTCCATATAAAGATGGTATCTACTATGGAACCGGGGAAGGATATATGGGAGATATCACCGTTGCAGTGGTCATCCAGAATAAGACAGTCACCTCAATCCTGGTGACAGAGACAGACGGAGACGGGGAAGAATTTGTCAAAAAGGCAAAAGCAGTGGCAGACCAGATTGTGAAAAAACAGAGTACCAGGAAAATAGATACCGTGTCGGGAGCAACTTACAGCTCGAAGGGAATCCTGGAAGCGATCAAAGATGCCCTGAATCATGCAAAAGAGGCAACTAACGGGAAAGAAACCGAAAAGCCGGCAGAAACCGAGACGCAGAAGCCAGCAGAAACCGAGAAACCCTCAGAAAGTGAATCTTCATCGGAGAGTGAAAAAGAAAGAGTGTATGCCGACGGAGATTATACCGCTTCGGCAACCTGCACTTCCTCTGGCGGAGGAGCGTTTGACGATTATACACTGACTGCGACCGTCACGATCAAAGATGACAAGATCACAGCGATCACAAACGTTGCCGGAAGCGGAGCAGGTTATGTGGCTGCAGATGCTCTTTATATAAAGAGGGCGGCAGAAGGCACAAGAAAAGCACAGGGAGTGGTAGCACAGGTTCTGGCAAAGAACAGCCTGGACGAGATCGATGTGGTATCCGGTGCGACCTGTTCATCCAATGCCCTTTTAGAAGCCTGCAGACAGGCACTTGAGAGTGCAAAGATCGTGCAACAAAGTGAGTAAAAAGTAAGGAAGATTCTGATGAAAAAATTCTGGATAAAAATGTGCAGCCTTGTGCTGCTACTGTTTCTGATCGGCGGTTACAATACCGTGCTTGCAATGCGGGAGCAGCGAGATGAGATCGCCAGGCTGACCGCAGAGCTGGAGGGCAGCAAGATGACCGTTTCAGCTTTAAAGGAACAGCAGGCAAAGAAAACAGAAAATACAGCGGCAGAGGCTTTAAAAGGTGCAGATGCCAAGAATACAGACGGAGGCTGGAAGGACGGCACTTACGAAGGGGAAGGTCAGGGATTTGGCGGCAAGGTCGTTGTGGAAGTGACGATCGAGAACGGAGAAATCACGTGCATTGAAGTCAAAGAAGCACAAAAAGAGGACAGTGCATACCTTGAAATGGCAAAGGATATCATCGAGGATATCGTAGATGCACAGTCGGCGGACGTGGATACTATCAGCGGAGCGACCTTCAGTTCAACCGGAATCCGGGAAGCAGTTACACAGGCACTTGAAAAGGCGGAATAAGAAATGAACAAGAAACTTGACAGAAAAAAGCAAAAACAAGTACATCGCTATGTAAGAGCTATCATACAGCTGATCTTCTTTCTGCTGGCACCATCCGCTTTTACAGCTGCATTTTCCGGTGTAAAATATCTGTTTACGCAGATTGGCAAAGGAAATGCGATCGGCATGACAAGTTTTGTCACAGCTCTGTGCGTCCTCTGCCTTTATACCATTCTGTTCGGTCGGTTTTTCTGCGGATTTGCCTGTGCATTCGGAAGTTTCGGAGATGCACTGCATGGTATTTATCTGTGGATCTGTAAAAAAATCAGGAAAAAACCGTACCGTATTTCAGAGAAGATCACAAAGTATTTATATTTGCTGAAATACATCGTGCTGGCTATGATCAGCCTGTTATGTTATGCAGGCGTTTATGCAAAAACAAAGGGCACCAGTCCGTGGGAAGTTTTTTCCATGATCCGTGCCGGAAACTTCAAACTTGGCGGATATGCCATCGGGATTGTACTGCTGACCATTCTGATGATCGGCATGTGTGTGCAGGAACGCTTTTTCTGCCGTTTTTTCTGTCCGATGGGTGCTGTCTTTTCCCTGCTTCCGGCACTACCGTTCCTGACACTGGCAAGAGACCGTGAAAACTGCATCAAAGGATGCAGGGCATGCACGAAAAACTGTCCGGCAGAACTGGGACTTCCAAAGAGCGGTTTGATCGAGACGCCGGGAGAATGTTTCCAGTGTCAGAAGTGCATGGACATCTGCCCGAAAGGAAATATCCATACGAGAGTGCCGAAACTTCGCGGCAATGAAGTGTGGTTTACGGTTTTCAGAGCAATGCTGCTGCTTGGCGTGCTTTACCTGTTCCATCTGGCATAGGCAAAAGGGAGTAGCCCTCTTTTATGCCGGGCGGAACTATTTTTAAGGTTATTGGTTAGCGAATGCTAATTTTTAATAAAACAAACTAATTATTATTCGAGGAGGAATACTCATGAAAAAAAGAACCATCAACATGAAAAAGTCACTGGCAATCGCAGTCGCAGCAGCAATGATGCTCGGTATCTGCCCGACAGCAGCACCGGTCAATGCAGCAGATTCAGATTACAAATACGTTTATGCAAGTCTGGACTGGGCAGAGTACTGGCAGAATGAAAATGTTTATCTGGCAAGCGGAAGTACACTGAAATCTTCCTCCGAAGAAGCGGATGCCAGAGGAGAATATGATAAAGGTGCATTTGACGTTGTAACGCGTGCAACGAAAAACCACGGACTGCACCGCGGAAGTTTCCAGTGTGATGCTGTGATCCGTGATACCGATGGAAAAGCATATGAAATCTCTTACTGGACATCCGAAGAAGTGTCGGCAAAGGATGAAAATGGACAGGATACTACGAAAAAAGTTGTCTATGCAGTCCTGACAGACGGAAGCAAGATCCAGTTTGATAAAGGTACGATCACCTACACCGAAAACGGTGAGACAAAAACGGCAACCATGGAGGATTATGAAGTAAAAGGAATCAAATATGTACCGGTTGCAGTCAAAACAGAAGATTATGCAGATTTCTGCAAGAAATACAGCGTAACAGAAGATGCATCTGCAATCGAAGGCGGATATACGGAGAAAGCACTGAAAGCATATACAAAGACAGCAGAAGTAACTGCAGATACCAATGGTCTGAAAGTTGCAACAAAAAATGCAGACGGAACCTATTCTTTTGCGGCAAGAAAGACAGGAAGCAATTCCGGTATCAAAAATGAAGCACAGAAAACAGTCGATGAGACAAAGATTGTAAAGACGGTACGTTCCGCGGATGATGCTGAGACTTACGGTGCATTTATCCGTGTTGACCTGACAGGAGATGCTTATGGTGATCTGGGTGCAAATATGCAGACAGTTCGCTGGGACTACTATGGAAATGACAGCACTTACACAAACAAACTGGCAACCTACGGAACAAAATTTGCAGCAGACAACTGGATGCACAAATCCATGGGTGTTCAGCTTGGACTGACGAAATCCCTTCGCTGCCAGCTGCCGGAAGGAACCGACGGAACCGGATACTGGAAAGTAACTGTATATGCACTGGGATATCAGGATTATACCTTTGAAGTACAGGCAACATCTGAGAATATCGTATCTGACAATAAAGGTGATGAGAAAGTAGATACCACAGAACTGCAGAAAGTGGTAGACGAAGCAAAGAAACTGGTAAAAGCAGACTACACCGCTTCTAGTTGGGCATCTTTTGAGACAGAGCTGGCAGAAGCAGAAGATGAGCTGAAAACACCGCATACACAGGCAACAGTAAACGAAGCGATCGCTCATCTGCAGAATGCGATCAAAGATCTGGTAAAAGTACAGAAAGAAACCGAGACAAAGACACCGGAAACAAAAAAAGATATCAACAATGATAAGAACAACCAGACACAGACTGCTTACAAAGCAAAAGTAAAACTGAACTCTGTCAAGAACACAAAAGGCAGAAAAGCAGTCCTGAAATGGAAAAAGGTTAAAAATGCAGACGGTTATGTTGTATACCGTGCAACAAAGAAAAACGGAAAATACGCAGCAGTAAAAACCATCAACAAAGGAAAGACGGTTACCTTTACCAACAAAAATCTGAAAAAAGGAAAAACATACTACTATAAAATCAAAGCTTACAAAAAAGTAAACGGCAAAAAAGCACTTGGTCAGTTTTCAGCAGTAAAGAGCGTTAAAATCAAAAAATAAGCGTAAGTTTTCAGATTTTTCGGGCGGGCACACTTGACAGGGTGTGCCTGCTTTTGTATAATAAAACAGCATGCGGTCATGGCGGAATTGGCAGACGCGCTGGTTTTAGGTGCCAGTGGGCAACCGTGTGAGTTCGAGTCTCACTGGCCGCATTCTTTACAGAAAAGAGACAATTTTTTCTATTCATCTGCTTGACAATTTCAGACAGTTGAGATATAGTAAATATATACAAAAAAGCTTTGGATTTTTTTAGAGTTTTCAGAAGCTTTACATATAAGTAGAGTAGATATCGTACGTAAAGTGTCGTTGGAGGGGGAGGCTTCCGACGAACGAAGGTTATACCGCGTTACGGTCTCGCTTCCGCTACTGCACAAAGAACCAGGATATTTTATCCTTTATTTTTGTGCGGCATTTTTTTACCCAAAAACAGCTAATTACCGCAAAAAGCGGTTAATAAAGAAAGGAGTAATGAACATCATGGGATTCAAATCAGACATTGAAATTGCACAGGAGACTACGATGGCTCCAATCACAGAAATTGCAGACAAAGCAGGTATTGACCGTAAATATCTGGAGCAGTACGGCAATTATAAAGCAAAAATTGACTACAATCTGTTAAGAGAAAAAGAAGGCGAAGACGGCAAGCTGATCCTGGTTACCGCAATCAACCCGACTCCGGCAGGAGAAGGAAAGACAACCACATCTGTAGGTCTGGCAGACGGAATGTCAAGACTTGGTAAAAAAGTTATGGTAGCTCTTCGTGAGCCGTCACTTGGACCTGTATTCGGTGTAAAAGGCGGAGCAGCCGGCGGCGGATATGCTCAGGTAGTTCCGATGGAAGATATCAACCTCCACTTCACAGGTGACTTCCATGCGATCGGTGCAGCAAACAACCTGCTGGCAGCCATGATCGACAACCACATTTTCCAGGGCAACGCACTGAACATTGACCCGAGAAAGATCACATGGAAGAGATGCGTGGATATGAACGACCGTCAGCTGAGAAACGTAGTAGACGGACTTGGCGGAAAGACAAACGGAATGCCAAGAGAAGATGGTTATGACATCACCGTTGCTTCTGAGATCATGGCAGTTCTGTGTCTGGCACGTGATATCACAGACCTGAAAGAAAGACTGTCTAAAATCATCATTGGCTATACATACGGAAAGATCGCAGAGCAGAAACCGGTTACCGCAGGTGACCTGAATGCACAGGGAGCTATGGCAGCTCTTCTGAAAGATGCACTGAAACCAAACCTGGTACAGACACTGGAGAAAACACCGGCAATCGTACACGGCGGTCCGTTCGCAAACATTGCTCATGGATGTAACTCCGTAACAGCAACCAAGATGTGTCTGAAACTGGCTGATTACACCATCACAGAAGCCGGATTCGGTGCTGACTTAGGTGCTGAGAAATTCCTGGATATCAAGTGCCGTATGGCAGGTCTGAAACCAAACGCAGTTGTTATCGTAGCAACCGTTCGTGCACTGAAATACAACGGCGGCGTTGCAAAAGCAGACCTGAACAACGAAAATCTGGAAGCTCTGGAAAAAGGTATGCCAAACCTGCTGAAACATGTAAGCAATATCACAAACGTATACAAACTGCCTTGCGTTGTTGCAATCAATGCATTCCCGACCGATACCGAAGCAGAACTGAAACTGGTTGAAGAGAAATGTAAAGAACTGGGCGTAAATGTTGTTCTCTCTGAAGTATGGGCAAAAGGCGGCGAAGGCGGAATCGCTCTGGCAGAAGAAGTGATCCGTCTGTGTGATCAGCCAAACGACTTTACTTATGCATACGAACTGGAAGGTTCTATCGAAGATAAACTGAATGAGATCGTTCAGAAGATCTACGGCGGAAGCAGAGTTGTCCTGACAGCAAATGCAAAGAAACAGGCAAAACAGCTCGAAGATATGGGATTTGGCAACTGCCCGATCTGTATGGCAAAAACACAGTATAGCTTAACGGATGACCAGACAAAACTGGGTGCTCCGAAAGATTTTGAGATTACTGTTCGTAACCTGAAGATCTCCGCAGGTGCAGGATTCATCGTAGCACTGACCGGTGATATCATGACTATGCCTGGACTGCCGAAAGTTCCGGCGGCTGAGAGAATCGACGTAGATGAGACAGGAAAGATTTCCGGACTGTTCTGATCAAAACAAAATGATCGCAAAGGTCATATGCATTTTTTCATAAGACAGGGATGAAAGATTCCCAGCAAGCAGATGCCAGGGTTCAATGGGTATACCAGCCTTTTGACTCTGGCATCTTTTCAATGTAAATATAAGAAGAAAAAGCGAGGTGCGTATATGTTTCGAGAAGAGTATCAGGCAGTTTGTGGTGCTGCAAAGAAAAAAGTGGAATTTCTGGAAAAGAATCCGCTTGGATATGTGGCAGCTGCTTTCCTGGCAGGAATGTTTGTCGGACTGGGCTGCGTGCTGATGGGCGTTGTGGGAGGATATTTCAATGCAGCGGGAAGTCCGGCAACGAAATTGCTGAACGGACTTGTTTTTGCAGTAGGATTAAATTTTGTGTTTATGGCAGGTGCGGAACTGTTTACCGGAAATAATTTTACAATGAGTGCAGCATCTATAAAAGGAGAAGTTTCCTGGGGGAAAACGATCAAAGTGTGGATCGTCTGCTATCTGGGAAATCTGCTCGGTTCTGTTGTGACAGCCGGAATCTTTATGATGACCGGACTGATGAACGGACAGGAAGTTGGAACGTTCTTGAGAAATGCGGCAGTGGCGAAAGTCTCCGCAGCTCCGATGGAGCTTTTTGCAAAAGCGATCTTCTGTAATATCTGTGTATGTCTTGCGGTGTGGTGCAGCATCAAAATGAAAACAGAGACTGGCAAGATCATGATGGCGATCTTGGGTGTGATGACCTTTGTTACCAGCGGATATGAGCACAGCGTTGCCAATATGACCTTTTTTACGATTGGTCTGTTAGATCCGGGTACAGCTATCACGATCGGGGGAGTGCTTTACAATCTTCTGATCGTCACAGCCGGCAATATGCTGGGCGGTATTCTGTTTGTGGCATTGCCATATTATCTGATCCAGAAAAAGGATTAAAATAACAGAAAATTCAAGTCGAACGCACGTGAGCAGGTAACCTTCCAAAAAGAAGATACCTGCTTTTTTGTTGTCAAAAAAATTTTCAAAATTCTTGCATAGTGTTTTTGTGAACCTGGAGTGTTTCAAAGTATGGCTTCAAATTCAAAAATACAGAAAAAATCGTAACAGACTTGTAAAAAAATGTAATATATGTTAAAGTAAACAAGGTTACGTCAACAGATGTAAGGAGGAAAATATGAGCAAGCAAAGAAAAAGAAAATACCTGCAGATTGTTGTAACATTTTTATGCATATGCATGCTGGGGGGCTTTTCTGGGAAACAGGTTCATGCTGAGACAGGCTATGCACTGATTCCGAAAGTAAAAGAAGCACAGACCGGATGGTTTGTAAAATACTGGAGCGGCTGGAAGTATATTTATGCAAACGGCAAGTGCCCGAAGAACAAATGGAAAAAGATCAACAATAAGATTTACTATTTTGATAAAAACGGTTATATGCAGACCGGCTGGAAGAAATATAAAAATTCCTGGTACTATCTTCGCAAGAGCGGCAAGAACAAAGGGGCACTCTGCACCGGATGGAAAACGATCTCCGGGAAACGGTATTTTCTGGCAAAAAAGACAGGTGCAAGAGTGACCGGATGGCATACGATCAAAAATACCCTTTACTATTTTAATAACAAAGGTGTCCTTCAGAAAGGAAAGACGGTAGGAGAGTATCAGCTGGATAAAATCACCGGTGCGGCCATCAAGATCGCGACCGAACCGGATACCTCCGAAGTGACGGACGAGAGCAACACCACAGGAGGCGATGCGGACAATACTGCCACGACTGTTGACAAACTGCATATCTTTGTCGGGGACTCCAGAACGGTAGGTTTAAGTAATGCAATGGGCTGTGTATCTTACGATAAACTTCTTCAGATCCGCACAGAAGAAAACCTGACAGAGTACTATCTGGCGGAAGTCGGCAGTGGTTATTCCTGGTACAGCACAAAAGCACTTCCGAAGCTGGTGAAAATGCTCAATGAGAATCCGGCAGCGACTGTGATTTTGAATCATGGTATCAATGATCTTGGAAATATTGATCAGTACATAGCCTCTTATCAGTGGCTGATCAGAGTGTATCCGAATACAAAATTTGTGATCATGTCCGTAAATCCAGTCAACAGAAAACTTTACAAAGGTTATGCAAAACCGGCCAATATTACGGTGTTTAATCAGAAAATGCAGGCGGCGTTTCCAAACAATTTTGTCAATACATATCAGTATCTGCAGTCGATGGGATTTAATACCGCAGACGGACTGCACTACGACAGTCTGACGTACATGAACCTTTATAATTATATGCAGCCGTACTTATAAGGCTGGCAATGGAGTACAGAATCGTTTCGTGGTAATTTCAGGTTCTGTACTTTTCTTTCTGTAAAAATGCCGGAAAACAGTTGGTTTCTGTGTTGACTGAACGATGGAAACTGTAGTATACTGGACAAGGATTGTTATTGTAACTATTCAAAAATAAAAAAGAGAATTTTGGTTCTCATATAATAGGAGAAATACTGCAAAATGCAGTATGACAGCTATTCACAGGAGGAGACACATATGGTACAGGCTATTGTAGGAGCAAACTGGGGCGATGAAGGTAAAGGTAAGATTACCGATATGCTGGCTGAAAAAGCAGACATCATCGTAAGATTTCAGGGAGGAGCAAATGCAGGTCATACGATCGTAAACAATTACGGAAAATTTGCACTGCATACACTTCCGTCAGGTGTATTTTACAGCCATACGACAAGCATCATTGGAAATGGTGTTGCTCTGGATATACCTGTTTTGATAAATGAATTAAACAGCATCGTAGAACGTGGTGTTCCGATGCCGAAACTTCTGATCTCTGATCGTGCACAGATCGTAATGCCATATCATATTTTATTTGATAAATATGAGGAAGAACGTCTGGCAGGAAAATCATTCGGATCTACCAAATCAGGTATCGCACCATTTTATTCAGATAAATACGCAAAAATCGGTTTCCAGGTAAATGAGCTTTTTGATGAAGAAAGACTGCTTGGAAAATTAAAAGACGTATGTGAAAAGAAAAACGTCATGTTAGAGCATCTCTATCACAAACCACTGCTGGTTCCGGAAGAGATTCTGGAAACACTGAAGGAATATCGCGAAATGGTAAAACCATTTGTATGCAATACTTCCCTGTATCTGTGGAATGCACTGAAAGAAGGAAAAACAGTTCTTTTGGAAGGACAGCTGGGAACACTGAAAGATCCGGATCACGGAATCTACCCGATGGTTACCTCCTCTTCCACACTGGCAGCTTATGGTGCAATCGGTGCAGGACTGCCGCCGTATGAGATCACCAAGATCGTGACGGTATGCAAAGCTTACTCAAGTGCAGTAGGAGCAGGTGCGTTCGTAAGTGAGATCTTTGGAGAAGAAGCAGATGAGCTGAGAAAACGCGGTGGAGACGGCGGAGAGTTCGGAGCAACCACAGGTCGTCCTCGCCGTATGGGATGGTTTGATTGTGTGGCTTCCAAATATGGATGCCGTATGCAGGGAGCTACGGATGTAGCATTTACCGTTCTGGATGTTCTGGGATACCTGGATGAGATTCCGGTTTGCACAGGTTATGAGATCGACGGAGAAGTTACCACCGATTTCCCGACTACCGCACAGCTGGAAAAAGCAAAACCGGTTCTGGAGAAACTGCCAGGCTGGAAGAGCGATATCCGCGGAATCCGCAAATACGAAGATCTGCCGGAGAACTGCAAGAAATACATCGAGTTCGTAGAAGAACACATCGGATTCCCGATCACCATGGTATCTAACGGACCAGGAAGAGATGATATCATCTATCGCGAGAGTAAACTCTCCAAATAAAAATTGACCGAGCTCTTTAGAGCGAGGGATGCTTCTTGTCCGAAGGGCA
>OIYH01001971.1_pt1 | contig 11156 bp, 10 predicted proteins | sample 1587911 | NCBI WGS metagenome assembly OIYH01 (sample SAMN03283252) | human gut metagenome | biome: human-associated habitat; material: feces | host: Homo sapiens | place: USA | collected 2013
AAGGGTGCCGTGAACTCCCTCGATGCGAACGGCAGCACCGCAATGTACAACGGTCTTTGCGTGGCAATGGACCGCATTTACAAGAAGTCTCAGGAACTCGGCGGTAACTGCACGCCCATCATCTTCGTGTTGACGGACGGCGATAACAATACTGGGTATGAGTTCTCCGACACGAAGAACATCATCGCCGGTATGGATATCCCGATTTATACCATCAGCTACAACTACGCGGCAGACAGCCTCTCGGAACTCGCGTCCATCAACGAGGCGGCAGCTATCGTCGGTAACAGCGAGGATATCACCTACAAACTCCGCAACCTGTTCAATGCAGAGATGTAATCCAAAAGCGCGGGTTATCGCAAGCGCCGTAAAACCCCTTGATTTAGCTATGGGGATATAAGGCGCAGTGAAACCAAGTTTTTGTTTAAAAGGTAAAATATAAATGGCATTTCAAAAGGGTGTAAAATTTAGAATCTACCCAAACCGGGAACAGCGCAATCTGATTGACCGTACTCTCGGTTGCAGCAGACTCATTTACAACAAGGGTCTCGCCATGCGGGAGGATGCTTTCAAAAGTGGGGAGAAGTGCGGCTATAAGCAAACTTCTGCTATGCTGACAGTGCTTAAGCAGGATGTAAACTACGCGTTTCTTAAAGAGGTGGATTCCATTGCTTTGCAGCAAGCGCTGCGAAACCTTGACACCGGATACACAAACTTTTTTGAGCATAGGGCTGCACATCCAAAATTCAAAAGCAAAAAAAGCGCCAAACAATCATACCGCACGCTCAATATTGGTAACGGTATCCGTATTTCTAATAAGCGTATTCGCTTACCGAAAATCGGTTGGGTAAAAGTCCATCAGTCTATGGAGATTGGTGCAATTCACAACGCAACGGTAGTGCGTACAGCCACCGGTAAATATTTCGTGGTTCTTAATGTGGAATATGACCCTCAGCCTATGCCAAACAACGGTTGTGTAGTAGGCATTGATGTTGGGCTCAAAGAATTCTATTCCGATAGTAACGGTACTGTGGTTAATAACCCCAAATACTTGGAGAAGAAAGCTAAAAAACTTGCTCGCGAACAGCGGCGTTTGGCTCGCAAACAGAAAGGCTCACATAATCGTGAAAAGCAGCGTATTAGAGTCGCTGCCACCCACGAAAAGATTGCTAATCAACGAAACGATTTCCTTCAAAAACAGTCTACTATGCTTGTGCGTGAAAATCAAACCATCTGCATTGAAGACCTTAATGTAAAGGGAATGCTTCGTAATCATAAACTTGCAAGAGCTATTTCCAGTGTTTCGTGGTCGTCTTTCTTTAGCATGCTGGAGTACAAAGCCTATTGGTACGGTTGTACAGTAATTCGTGTACCTACATTCTATCCAAGCAGCCAGACTTGTTCCTGCTGCGGATACCAGAACAAAGAGGTTAAGAACCTTGGCATCCGAAAATGGGAATGTCCGTCTTGTCACACGGTTCACGACCGCGACAAAAACGCTGCCATCAACATTTTGCGTAAAGGGCTTGACAAGTCCGCTTAAATAAATACATACCGTACCGTGGGACACACGGGAAGTAACGCCTGTCTGACATCGTGTAAGACGCGACAACCTCGGTTGCTGTGCAGTGGTGGTTGATGCAGGAATCCCCCTGCTTTAGCCGTGGGGAGAATGTCAACTGACTAGCATCGATGGCAAGAAATGGTTTGTGACAGAATATTACAGGACCGCACCATTCAACCCAGACAAAGAGACCTATGACTTGTACAAGGCGTTTGCGGAAGCATTCAGAAAGAACGAGATGGAAGAGCAGGAGTTTCAGGAGAAACTCAAAAAGGCCGTGAACAAGGCTTACGGAAACGGCTTATACGCCGGGCAGCATAGTGTTGATTTTGGCTGAGCCGAACAAAAAAGGGTGATGACAAACGAAAAAAGAACAGGTGGATTTTGCGAGAGCAGTTTTAGAACACAACACGCGGCGTGAAAGCGAAAAATCAGATACGACTGAAATTCAGAGAACAAACCGTGAAATATACAAAATCGAAGAAGAACGACTCAGAAAAGCGGCAAAACGAATATGGGCATAGCAAAAATCGAAACTGCATCAGGCGTAACGCTGGTCCTCAATGGCAGCACGGTCTTTGCCTCCGATGATACATCCTACTGGCTGCAAGGGGCAAAAGTCATTGGTGACGATGGGCATGTTTATGGCCATGCCGAGACTATCCGAGACGCCCTGTGCCTCGTCTTGGCAAAGTACGGCGGGCTAAAGGGAAACAGCGCAAAACAAACAAAACAAGTAAAGGCGGTGAGAGCGTGGTAGTGTATACGAAATTCGGTGTGACAGTAAATTGCTGTGGCAATCTCTTCATTGCATCGGACGGCAAGACCTACAACCTCTGCGGCAGGATGCTGACATGCAGCGGCAAAATCATCAGCTACAACTGTCAGTCGAAAGACGAAGCAATGGGTACGGTCGTAGGGCTGTACGGCGGTCGAAGATTTTAGGAGGTACAACAATGCAAACGGTCATGACAAACAGCGGCGTGGAGCTGCGTGTGGAAAACAGCATCATTTACACAACAGACTCCAAGGCGTTCTGGCGCAGCGGAAATATGCTGGTTGGAAACGGAACGGTCATCAGCTACCAGTGCCGTTCGATGGATGAGGCGGTCGATATGGTTGCGGCCTTGTACAACGGAAAAAAACCAGAAGCAGCGCAAGCATAACCCCCTGCAAAAATATACGCCGTTCACCTTTTCTGGTGGACGGCTTTTTGTTTTGTGAATACAGCAATTCAGTAGCGAAGCGAGCCGATTTTACCAGCACTTTGATATTCTGCGGGATGATTTCCAGCAGTTTGATACTCTGTGGGCAGTTGCACAGCCGTGCGAATTGCATACAATGGGAATTAGAGGATAAAAAGAGCGATGCAAGGATGTATTTGCAATAAATATGGCGGCTTTTTTTGGTATTCACGAAACAACACGAAATTAAACGAAACGCGAAGAGGATACAAGAAAAGACGAATAAAATCCGGCTGAGACGGATAATACTTGCGCCGAGTAGTTTGAAGTCCGGACAATGGGACAGCTAAAGTGGTAGAATGAAACTAGGAATACCTAAAATCAGATTTAACCGAAAAAACAAAAAAACATGAATGAATGATTAGCTGCTAAAAACTAACTGCTCGCTTTTATACCCATAAAATGACCCAAATCTGTTTAGGAAGGATAGGCACAAAATGGCAAGGAGAAAAGCAAACGACTTGGAAAATCAGATGTCGCTCATGGACATGATGGCATCGGAAAGCCCCGAATACACCGAGGAAGGCCCGGAAGAACTCTTGGACCCCGGCGAGGACATGGGGGACAGTGAAGGGCAGACGGATAAGCCATTCAAACTCGTGGCGAACAATACCACGAAGGCAAAGGCGAGCATCTCCACGCAGGCGCTGAGTGTTGTGAAGGCGATATATGCTGATACGGTCGAAACGAATTGGGAAGAGTTGTTTGACGGGTTTGACAGGCTCTATGCTATCACTTTCTCCTCTAGTATCGAATTTGTGAATAAGGTCATCAACAAGTTCTCGTATGCGGAAGTCGTGTTCGGATGCGAGAAAATCATCGCCAACGACATCGCTGCCATCATGTCGGTGCAAATCGACAGCGTGCAGCGGCTCGCTAAGTCTAAGTCGGCAGGGAACCTTGCAAACCGCCTCGATGACGGGTCCTTGCAGCTGTTTGTGTCGCGGGACACGAAATCGCACGAGAAAATCTTCATCTTGGAGAGCGCTGACCATAAGCGGGTCCGAGTCATCACTGGCAGTGCGAATATGTCGGCATCGGCATTTTGCGGTATTCAGCGAGAGAATATCGTTTGCTTCGATGATGAAGCGGCATTTTCGCATTACAAGGTTCTGTTCGAGACCTTCAAGGATACCTGCTCCGACAATGTCTCCTACAAGGCGGTCGTAAGCACCATGAATCAGGAAGATTATCTAAAAGAGAACATCAAAGAAGTGCCCGTCTTCCAATCCATTGAAAAGCAGAAGCTTGTCTTTCTGGAACAGGCGCAGCCTGAGGACGAGGTGGAATACGAGATAGTCGCCGATGTCAAGAAGATGCAGGAACTCGTCAAGCCAATCATGCCTAAGATGCCGGTACAAGCGAATCGTATTGTGGTGGCAGCAGAACCGATGCGCGTTTTTACGAAACGATATACAGAGGGTCGGCGTGTGGCAGCTGAAGCAGTTAAGCAGCTTCCGAAACTACATATCGACTATGATGCCGGGACCATGACCTTCAACGACGAGAACATCGACCTCAACCAGAATCTCAGCGAGGTAGCCAAGAACATCAAGAGCATCCAGAAATTCTTCTCAGGCATGGACTACTTTTACGGTGATGTCGAGCAGGCTAAGAAGGACTACTTTAAATACATGACCTGGTATCTGGCTACCCCGTTCATGGCATATCTGCGGTATTTCGCATCGAGGAACAACTACGACACGAAGCTGTTCCCGATGTACGGCGTTATATACGGCGACTCAAACGGCGGCAAGACGACCTTTATTAAGTTTCTTGTCAAACTTATGTGCGGTGAGACCGTTAAGATGAACACAACGGAGAATTTCACAGCCACAAGAATCGACGGTCTCAAACGAGTATGTGAGGGACTTCCGCTGAACATCGACGACCTCGCCAAGACACAGTTCCAGAACCATTCAGAACGGGTCATTAAGAATGATGAATGGGGTATCTCAGACAGGCTCGTGAACTATCCCGCTGTATCTATCACATCGAATAAAATCACTTCGCTGACAAAAGACCTCTCGAAACGCGCTATCATCTGTCGAATCGGTGCTAAAATCGACAACGAGCGCGGTGCCAAGAACTCGAAGCGTGTGAATGAGAGTATGTCGGAGCTGACCACCGCGTTCTACGGGGAGTATGTGCGCCGGATGCTTATCTGCATCGATGAGATGACGACAGAAATGCGTGAAAATGCGAATGGCAAAGAATACTTCCCGGATATCTTCTATGCTTCGTCCAGTGTGGTTGCAGATATCTTCGAGGCTTGCGGAATCGATTTGCCGGACTATGTGCGTATCCTGTATTACAACGACTACATGGGTGATGAGAGCATTGGTCGTGCTGCGATTGAGAAAATCGAACTGGCATGGCAGGCAGACCCGAGCAAGTTCCGGGTGGATAAGAAGCAGAACCGGCTCATTTATACCTACCCGCAGGATGGACCCTGGTACGAACTGAAATACATTGCAGACGAGCTGCCGAACTCCCTCGAAGCAGAGATTTCTGGCGGCAACCAGCTTATCATGAACTACGAGCAGGCACAGGAATTGTTCGGCATCAAGTTCCGGCGCTGGCTGGGAATCTTCAACCTCTAATACGAAAGGCAGGCCTTTTTCTGAGCCTGCCTTCTTATTTCGCAAAAATAGTTGCCCATTCGTGCGAATTGCGTACTATGAAGTATACAGGCAAGCGGTATTGCCGCTGAAAACGACTGCCGAACAGAGAAAGGAAAGACTATGAACGAGCAAAATTTCGTTGAAGATACTCAGGATTCCACTGAAGATATTCAGTATCAGGCGTATGTGGCACTGGTCGAGGATTTCAAGGAACTCATCGATACAACGGTTAAGGCCGGCAAGGATTCCTATAAGCATGTGGACTTGTTCAACGGCAAGCCTTTAGAGGAGTCCGTGACGCATACTGTGCCGCTGGAAGATGACAAGGCGCAGCTTCTGGCAGCGGCGTGCATGGACTTGGCAAACTCGACTCTGTGGCTGTATTATCACCAGAATAAGTTCAAGGATACAGAGTTCGCCGAGGTCGTCAACAACAACTATCCGAAATATCAGGTCCGAGTACAGCAGGAAATGAACCAAGAGGGAGGAAAGTTTTATCTGCGCAGCTGGTATTCGCTGGCTCAGAAGATTTCTCGTGAGTGCCAGTTGAAAACATACGAGGGCTACAAGCCCAAGGAGCAAATGACTTATGTGAATGTCTATCTGCTCGTCTATGCTGCCATGAAGTCCCTGAAAAACGGGACCTTGAGCCGTATCATGGCAAATATCGAACATGACTCCGATAAAATCGGGAATCTTGCGTTCTACTTCTTTACTTATATCCTCGAAGTGTTGGAAATGCCTCTCGGATAAAAGAGTGACCCTGCACATGCCGCTTTTGGTGTGTGCAGGGCTCTTTTTGTTTGTAAGAAATGGCACTACTTATTTCTTCGTGGCTACTTCGACATTCTTGCCGCTGAATGCGACGCCGTACTTATAGATGGTCTTAACGCCGTGCATCAACATTTCGGTGTCGTATTTCTTATCCTCAATTTGGTTGAGCGCAGTCTGAGACAGCATTCGCAACTGCTTGGCGTCGCAGTGTTTCTCGGCTTTGAGTTCAATGATGATGCCTGGCAGTGTAGGCTTCTTGGGTGCAAGCTGAATATCATAGCGCCCATCACCGGATTCACGATTCGAGGTAGTGTAGGTGTTGCCAAGCAATGCGCACAAGCCAAGAACAAAACCATGGTAAAAGTTTTCCCCGGCAGTGTCGAAGGTACTGACACTCTGAGTCAGCAAAGTCTGAATCTGTTGCTGCAACTTGTTCTCGTCACCGGAATAGAGTGCTTCCTGTATGGCTACGACTGTGGTTTGCGGCAGCATAGTATTCAGATGGCTCAAAATTTCTTTGTTGTACACATAGGTGATTTCTCGATTCGGGAGAGCTACATGGCAAAGATAATCACCACTGACAGAAGTTTCTGCTTTTACGACTTTGAGATAGCCGGATACGAGCAGAAAACTGTATACAGACGACGGATTATTTTGCAGCTGCGGGTAAATCACGCTGGTGTCCACATAGGTGGCAACAGTCTTACCCTGCAAAAGATTCGTCAGCTGAGTATAGATATCTTTGTCGGCCTGTTCCAGAACTTCCGAAATGATGTCATTATTGCTGGTAGAAAGCCAGTACGGACGCGCTTCGCATCCGGAACTAAAATAGTTGATGACAGACCATGGATTATAGATTTCTGTATCGCCAAAACGGTAGCCGTCATACCAGTCACGCAGCTCGTCGAGTTTGTTGTAGGCGTTATAGTAAGCAGCCATCTTGGCGACTTCATCGGCCGTGAATCCAAAGTAAGCACTGTATTTCTTATCCAGAACAGAATTGACAACAAGATTATTTAAGCCGCTGAAGATGCTCTCCTTGGCAACGCGCAGAATACCAGTCAGGAATCCAAAGGCAAGACTCCGGTTGTCTTTAAGACCGCCGGAGAAGAGCCCCCGCATAAAGGAGACGGCATCGTCATAGAACCCCATCAAATGTCCCTGCTGGATAGGAGTATCGTATTCATCAATGATAATGATAGATGGGCAGCCATAGTGCTTACACAGCATAGAAGAAAGTGTTTTGAGGGAAGAAATATAGTCAGTGCTATCTGCTGTACCGGCAACGATGCGCCGATAGGTAGCCTTTTCGAAATCATTGCAGGCAGAGCTTGTAGCAAGGTCGGAATGACGCAAATATTCTTCGGCAATTAAGCGGGTGAGGTGAGCATATGTCTCTTCCCAAGTATTACGCTTTACATCCTTAAAAGTTAGGAAGATGACAGGGTATTTTCCCTGATAATCCCGGTATTTCTGCCCGCAAGCCCAGATGGCTTTATTTGTGAAATATACGGAGGTATCTTCATCTGTCTTTTCAAAGAAAACGCGGAGCATATCCATGTTAAGTGTTTTCCCGAAACGCCTTGGTCTGGTAAAGAGCGAAACCATAGGACGCTGGTCCAGAAAATCCCGAATCATCAGCGTCTTATCAACATAGTAGTATTTCGTTGACGCAAGACGGTAATCAGAAATACCAACAGGGAGAGGAAGCGGTGTTGATACTGCTGATTTTCTATAAGCTCCGGAGCGAATACGAGCATCAACGGGCTTCTCGGTATTAACTGGAATCTGCCAGCTGCCGTTTACTTTTCTTGCATCAGGAATTTTGCCAGTCGAGCAAAGCAAAGTAACTCTGCGAGGAGAAATCCCCCACACGGAAGAAGCTTCTTTTGCAGACATCATAGCCATAAAATAACACCTCCGTATCTTTGTTGAGTATATTATAGCATTTATTCGGAACAATGTCAAAAAGACATCTTGATAATGTTCCGATGCTTTATTCCGACAGACTAATTTTATTCTGCGTGCGATTTTGGCGGTTGTAATGAATTGTGCAAGGGTTACAAAATTATCTGTGGGATTTCTACATGCCAATCAATCGATTTTATATTGAAATACAGACAATGGGACTCTTAATTTGGTAAAATAGAATCAAAGAAAACAATGACATTGGATTTAATGAAGGCGATAATAGAAACATGCGACGAAAACTGGGTACATTGCGCGGTCCTCGCTGCTTCCGTTCTGAGCACAGGTTGCCTTTGCTAGGCGGTGTCAATGACACAAGAATTTTTATTCAGAAAGCTGTGAGGAGCATTTCCATCGTAGGTATGCTGAACGGTAGTCTTGAAGTAAACCGGTGCTTTTGGTATAATAAAAGCAGTGACGCATTTGCGAATGAAAACCCATAAATAGAATTGAGAGTAAAATAATATGGCGAGTACCAACAATACAACAGATATAACACTTGGAGAGTTGTTTGATAAGTATGCTGAGCGTATGGCACTGTTTGCGAGTAGGAGCGGCGCGTGTGTTCGGCTTGCGAATGAATATCGTGAACAACACAGGGAAGAAGTCGATAAGTACATTAAAAATGTCTGCAACGGAAAATATACGCTGCACTTCATTTTGGGGCTTGGCACACAACAATGTCGTGATGCGGTCCTGTGTATGGCGTGAATCTTTCATAACGATGAAGCAGACCAGCCGGAATTTGCGAGGGAACTGCTGGCTGTATACATGAAAAGCACCAAGAAAGAAAAACTGCTGTCAATCGATGAAAAAACTCTCAAGCTGACATACCAAAAGATAGAGAAATCCTCGGACAAAGGTCAAGACAAATATACAATAGCATATAGAATGTTTACTGAGAACCTCATCAACACGCCATCCAGAGCATTCTTCGTTGCTTATGCGCCGAATTATAAGAATTTTGAAGCTTGCCGTGACGATATCTATGCAAACGCGTTCGTAGCAATCATGCTTCTGCAAGACGCAAATACCACCGCAGAAATCCGCCATATGGAACGCTATGATTATTTGTATCGTACAATTATCAGCCCGCGTTTTGCCGCCAAGAACTTTGGCGCTGTATGGACAAAAGATATGGGGGCATCACAGGCGACATCAGAAGCCGAAAGAGACGCGTCAGATATACTCCGAATTCCTATTATTTCCACTTTCAGCGCCAACGGTTTGGCAAATGCGAAAGCCATGGATGACCATGTCATCACCAAAAAGATGATGACAAACATTGCCGTCACAGCATATACTGCCGCTAACATTGACAATTCGAACTTCCCATTCGAGAAAATATGGGAAGCCATTGACGCAGGGAAAGAATCTACATTTAAGGAGAATATAATCAACGCAGCAAAGAAAAAGAGAGAAGCATTTAACATTGCCCTTTTTAACACTACCTACTACACTCTCATGTGCGAGAGAAATAAGAAGACTGTTCTGGAAGCCCTGCATGACTACTTCTTCAATCCCCAAGGCGCACGATTGAATGTTGAGTTAAAACGATGCCAGCGCAGGATTGCTTCCGATGATGAGAAGCTGCAGAGACAGAAAGACGAGCTAAAGACATACAAAGTCCGCACAAATGCCGCCGAGCGAGCAGCGGAAGATGCCAGGAACCGCTATGCTAGTATCCAGTCTAAGGTTGAGATACAGCAAAAACAAATTTCTGACCTTGAGGAAAAAATCAGAGCCTTACAGGAAGAAAAAGAACGGCTTCGAAAAGAAGTCCCTGCTGCGCCTGTTGAGGAAGTCCCTGTTGCCCCGGCAGAACCGGAAGTTGATTATGCCGAGAAACTGAAAATAGTCTTTGCTACAAAAAAGGTCGTGATTGTCGGTGGACATCCGAATATCATGGGCAAGTTTACACAGAAATACCCGGACGCGGTGGTCATCGAGAAAGATAAAGCAATGACTGCAGATAGGCAACTGGATAGTGCAGCAGCCGTGCTATTTAAGACTGACAGCATGGGACACAAGGAATACACGCCCATCAAAGATTTGGCGGGACGCAGAGGTGTTCCTGTTGGATATATCGACGATGTTACATCCATGAATCTCGTTGAAAAGAGTGTATATGAGGAGCTCAAACAGCTAAATATCTCAGAATAATCGAATGCCTTGACCTTTACAGCGAGGACTGCGCACATAGTGCGGCCCTCGTTATTTTCGTTCTGGACCGAGAAAGAAGAGGCTGTTTTCATTGAGAGGCACCCTCAGGAAGGCGCGAGAGAATTCCAGCAGAAAACCATGAACCAAACATGCTCTGCCATCTACTGCAAGGCGATGCGCATCGGGTGCCAGAAATCCGTCAAAAAAATTGTAAGTGACCCCCTTGCACATCCGTGCGGCTCGAGGTATACTAACAATGTAATCAAAAAGAATTATCTTTTGCGAGGACTCCGCTAATGGCGCAGTTCTCGTTTTCTTTTTACCCAGAACAGAAAACAAAAATGCTGCCGCCCGAATAATGGGTAGCAGCATTGTTTTTTGTCTGGGATAGTCAGGGCTATCAGTCAGGTATTAGACGCGGACGCCCATCTCGTCAGCCTTGTCATCCTCGACAACCAGATAGTAGTACATGTCACCGAACTCTAAGCCCAACTCATCGGCATACTTTTTCAGAGTGTCAGAGAACACTTTCAGGTTAAAGCCATTATCGGGATGCTCTTTCTGCCATGCTTCGATTTCACGCTTCGAGGCGGCGACGCAGAGTCTATCATCCTTGTCATCATCGTCAAAGGTGAATCCGTCTACCAGACGACGGTAGGTGTCGTCAGAAGCCTCATTTTGGATTACATAGGCAATGATAGCAGCCTTATTGTCGTAGTCTGAGTTCTCCGCAAAGAAATCCTCGATATCGCCATGGCGCACAACGACATTCTCGTAAAAGTCCTTGATTTCGCTGTCCGCATACTCGTTCGTCATGAC
>OIYH01001973.1_pt1 | contig 11152 bp, 8 predicted proteins | sample 1587911 | NCBI WGS metagenome assembly OIYH01 (sample SAMN03283252) | human gut metagenome | biome: human-associated habitat; material: feces | host: Homo sapiens | place: USA | collected 2013
CTCACGGTGTATAACGAAACCCGTGTCCAGAAGGATGGGACCTACGTGAAGGCGTCCAACACGGCTGGGGAAAACCTCTCGGCGCTCGACAGTCAGGTGGCTTCGAATGCTTCGGGTATCACGAATCTCAATGGCCGTGTGAGCAACCTCGACAGCAAGATCAACAAGGTCGGTGCCGGTGCGGCGGCTCTGGCGGCGCTGCATCCTCTTGATTTCGACCCGGATGACAAGTGGGACTTCGCTGTTGGCTACGGCAACTACCGCGATGCCAACAGTGCGGCGGTCGGCGCGTTCTACCGCCCGGATGAGGACACGATGTTCAGTCTCGGCACGAATTTCGGCAATGGCGAGAACATGATCAATGCAGGCGTCAGCTTCAAGTTCGGCCCGAAGGGCAAATCCCAGGTTCGCCCGGGCTCTACGCAGGAGATCACGGAGCTGCGCGCAACCGTCGCCCGCCAGGACGATCAGCTCAAGAAGCAGGACAGCGAGATCAAGGAACTCAAGGCCATGGTCCAGCAGCTCCTCGCTGCGCAGGACAAGAATACTGCAACCAAATAATATCGCATAGCTCGCTGCAAGCGGGTACCGCAAGAGGCATAGGGGCCACAGCTCCTATGCCTCTTGTTGTTGGATTATGGTATAATGGAGGAAATCTAATGGATACTTGTCGATACGGATGGCTCGAAACTCAAGGCCATCGTGCGCGAGAGAAAACCGTCCCTGAGATGGGACGCGCGCTCGTCAAGGAGATCGAGTCCATTGCCGATCGAGTCCATTGCCAATGGCCGCCTGACGAAGGCCGAGGCGTTCGGCTTCTCTGACATCGCAGTCGACCACGTTTGCCGCTACGTCTGATGGCAGCACATCTTCTGCTGTTCCCCTGAGCCATGCCTCGGCTCTATGGCTGCCGCTTCGCGATAAGCATTTCGCAAAGCGGCAGTTTTTTTGTATGATAGAGGCAGGGCAGGATTTTCAGGTGAATTTTACCAAGACTGGTTAAAATAGGTACAGGGAATTGGCTTATACGCTCGTTTCGAATCAGGAAGGGATTGCAATGGACAAAGATTATAGGAGACAAGATCATGGCCGCCAGGAAAGAGAGGCGCAGGGCAGGAAGATGTCGCGGCGCAGGTTCTTGGCCATCTGCGCGGGTGCTGTCGTGCTGGCAGGCGGCGGCTGGGCGCTCTCGCGCACGGAGCTGGCGGGACGGCTGGCCAAGCACGCGCTCGGCGCAGCGCAGGGAAGGCCCGTCCTGCGCGATCTGCGCCAGGTCATCGCGTCGGACAATGCCCATGCGCGCACGATCATGTGGCAGGCGGATGTAAAATGGACGGATGCGGTCGTCGAGTACCGCCGGAAGGGTGCGAAAGCCATCGAATCGAGCCCGGCTGCGCGCGAATCGTTCACGGACGATGGCGTGACGGTCGAGCTCTACACGGCAAGGCTCTGCGGACTGGAGGCAGGCCAGTCGTATGAATACTGCATCAGGGCGGACGGCCAGTGCGATGACTGGCACGCGCTGCAGACGGATGACGGCGGTGCATTCTCAGCGCTGATTTTCCCGGATTCGCAGTCGAATGACTACACGGACTGGAAGCACCTCGCGCAGGGGGCGGCAGAGCGCAATAAAGGAGCGGACTTCTTCATCAATATGGGGGATCTCGTCGACAACGGCGAGGATCACCGCCAGTGGGAGGCGTGGTTCGATGCGGTCGCGGGCATCATCGATCGCATCCCTGTGGCCCCCTTGATGGGCAATCATGAGACTTACAACGAGGACTGGAAAGTCCGCGAGCCTGTGGCGTACCTGCATGAATTCGCACTGCCCGCAAACGGCAGCGATGCGTTTGCGGGGCGCTACTACTCGTTCGACTACGGCCCGGCGCACTTCATCGTGCTTGACACGCAGACGGAAGAGGCAGCGGACTTCCATCAGGGCCTGCTCGAAGCGCAGCAGGCATGGTTCCGCGAGGATGTCCGGCAGTCGGACAAGAAGTGGAAGATCGTGCTGATGCACAAGGATCCCCTGCAGTACCGCATCACGAACCGGCTGGACCGCAAGGAGGGCTTCTCGGACGAGGGGCGTGCCTGGATGCCGCTCTTTGATGCAGCGGGCATCGATGTCGTCTTCTCGGCGCACCTGCATACGTATCGCAACCGCGGCCATATCAAGAACTTCCAGCGTGATGCAAGCGGGCCGCTCTACATCCTGACAGGCGTCGCGGGCAATGTGCGCTATCCGGGGCTCTGGGTCGACCATGCGCTCGACAAGGTCATCGCGCCGCAGCCGGAGACAGACAATTACCTGACGCTCTGTGTCAAGGAAGCGAGTGTGGAGATCGCCTGCTTCCTGCCGGACGGCACAGAGATTGACCGCGAGACCTTGCGGAAATAAGATAATCGCAAACAAGAACATTCGATAAGTTTTATGTTTCTAAAGAGTAAAAAATAGGCTTCCGCTTTTTTGGGAAGCCTATTTTTGTGTTCGGTTACGGTTTCGTGGTCAAAGGGAAGGTCAGGGGGAAAGTAGTGCCTTTTTCGAGCTGGCTCGCTATTGTTAGATGCTATCAAACACATAAAAGGATAGTCCCGTAACGGTATTAACGGTATGACAAGCCAAAAGTTTTAGTTCCGATAATTTATACTTATCGGAACTAAACTGCATTTTTACAGTCATTGCGGTTTTTGGTATTACTCATATAATCCCTGTAATACTGAATAATACCAGTAATATATAGGTATTACTTATGGGATTTCACGAATAACTTCGCCCCATATATCCGTAACCATCCGTACGCCGCCAGTCATTTGCCAGTCAAAATATAACAGAAAGCCCCGCTGTATCTGATGATGCTGGCAGATACAGCAGGGCTTCTAGTTCCAAGTATTATATTGAATACGTTAGTTTTAGCAACTCAGCACGGTTTGCCGTCCTTGAATCTGGCCATCATTTCGTTGGTCAGGCTCCAGTCGTCTGGCTGCAGGATGACTTCTTCCGGTTTGGCCCAAAATGCGCGGCTGAGCTCGTCTTTGTCCATCTTGATGGTATCGTCGCCGTCGAGGTCGCAGTAAAAACCAGCAAGGATGTCGGCGGCGCTGCCCCATGGCTGGGATTTGTAGTAGCGGATATTCTTGACCTTGAGACCGACTTCTTCCTTGACTTCGCGGGCAACGGTTTCCTCAAACGTCTCGCCAATCTCCGTAAAGCCGGCAATCAGGGCGTAAACCGTGGCGTCGTTATGACTGGCCGCGTAGCGCGTCAGAAGAATCCTGCCGTCGTGCAGGACGCCGACGATGATGGCCGGATTGATGCGCGGATAGATGACATGATTGCACTTTGGGCAGCGCAGCGCGCGTTCTTTGGCGTCAAGCACGGTCTTGTGACCGCAGACGCCGCAGAAACGGTTCGTCAGATACCAGCCGCGCAGATGCAGCGCCGTGTAAAATGCGTAGAAGCTCGGCAGCTTGGCCTCTTTGTTCTCGCGGATGCTGCGGATGGGTTCAAAATCAAAACCTTCCGGCAGGACAGGCTTGGCATCCCCGAGCAGCAGGAAAAATTCTTTCTTGCCAATGGTAAAGAGATAAACACAGCCCTCCGGACGCCCAAGCTGGGCAAACGTCGGGAAAAGCTTGCCCTCGTCTTTGCGCACCAGCACGTCACGCCCTTCAAAATAAAAGATGACACTGTCATCCTTCGGTTCTGCCGCTGGCTTATATTGATTATCCAGTTTCTTTGGAGCAATATCCTGAATCATGCCCGTCCATCCTTTCTGATGTCTTATTTGTTTTATTGATTTATTTTTGCAAAGCTTCTTCTAGTATAGCTAAAAATGTGTGAAAAGAAAAGCAAAAACCTCCGCACCAAACTGCTGTAATCCATTGCTATAATGCGATGTAAGCAGTATCTAAATTATTCCTGATACCAAGGCCGAACTTTTTCCGCCGCAACAGTCGTCGGTGCGGAATGCCCTGACAGCAGCAGTGTCTCATCCGGCAGGGTCAGTATCCTCGTACGAATGCCCCGTAAAAGTGTCTCTTCGTCGCCGCCGTACATATCTGTGCGGCCGTAGCTGCCCTGAAAGATGGAATCACCGACAAAAGCAGCCTCATCTGCCTCCGCATAATAAATGACGCCATCGGCCGTATGCCCGGGCAGATTCAGCAGCTTTACCCGAAAATCCGGCTTGTCTTTCAAGGAAATCAGAGAACCATCTGCAAGATACGTGACATTTTTGAGTACAAGGGGCTCCTCTGTCTGTGAAGAAAGATTCCAGACGGGATTCTCGGCATAGAGTCTGCCCTGCTCGCCCATGTACACAGGGATATGAAGCTTTTCCTGAATTGCATTGACCGCGCCGATATGGTCAAAATGGCCGTGCGTCAGCAGAACGGCCTCGATGGTCAGCCCCTTTTCCTCGATGAGCGCTAAGAGTTTCTTTGCCTGAGCGCCGGGGTCAATGAGAAAGCCATGCTTCGTCTCATTGTCAGCGTAAATATAGGCATTCGTCGGGATGTATTTGGTCACTGTTGCCTGTAAAATCACGGGAATCTCCCCCTTTCTATTTCCATTGTGAAGTTCAGATGATGTTTGCTTTAGTCAACTTTAGTCAAGGCTGTAAATCGTGTTCAGGAGGCGCGTGCCCGTCGCCGTGCGGAAGACCTTTTCGCGGAAAGAAAGCAGTGCCTTTGGCGAAAGCTCATCCTCATAAGCATTGACGAGGAAGTCAGCCTCGAGCAGAATCTGATAATCCTCACCATCGACATGCTTGTACGTATGATGATGGCCAATAAGATACGCGATGCGCTCCATCATGGCCTCAGGAATCCCAGATACCTCATGCAAAAGCTGGCGCGCCGGCTCCGGCCCCTCTTTTTCCTGATAAATACCGGCAGGGCTGCCGTATTTCTTTTCGGCCGCATGGATGCCGATATCATGCAGGATGGCCGCGAGCTCCAGCGTCTGCTGCGTTTCTTCCGGCAGATCTTCCCCGCGGCCAATCAGAGCCGCATACGTGTAGACCTTGATGAGATGCTGGATGCGCTTCGCATCCCCCTTGTCGAACGCAATCATCGCGTTGAGCACTTCATCGCGTTTCTTGTCAAATACCGTTGTTTCCATGTCAGCCTCCTGAAAATAAAAATTTACTTCTGCTCCTGTGCAAAGCCATAATCGAGCAGCTCTGCGGCTTCGCTGAAGCGGGTCTCGTCGTCGTCGGAATGCATGACGACGGCGATGAGCTCGCGGCCGTCACGTGTGGCAGCGGCACTGACGCAGCCGCGGGCAGCACTCGTCCAGCCTGTCTTGATGCCCGTGCAGCCGGGATATTTGTCAAGCAGCTCATTCGTATTGACGCAGTACGTCGTATGGCCCTGCGGCGCGATATAATAGATGCGTTTCTCCTTCGTGCCGACAATCTGGCGGAATTTGTCCAGCTTCATGCCGTAGGCCGCAATCTTCGCCATGTCGCGGGCCGTCGAGTAATGGTCGGGGTCCGGCATGCCGTTCATATTGACAAAATGCGTGTTGACCGCGCCAATTTCTTTGGCTTTGGCATTCATCATATCGGCAAAAGAAGCCTCGTCGCCGCCAAGGGCTTCGCCGATAGCCGTGGCCGCGCCGTTGTCAGAAATCATCATCATCTGCTGCGTGATATCCGCGAGGCGCAGGGCGTATCCCGGATAAAGCCGCGTGCATTCGACATTGGCCGCGTTGTCGCTGACCGTGATGATTTGGTCAGGGCTGCCTTTCTCGATAGCAAGGATGCACGTCATCATCTTCGTCATGCTCGCCGGATACTCGCGCTTGTCCGCGTTTTTCTCGTAGAGCACCTGCCCCGTCTGCTCATCCATGACAATGGCCGCATCGGCCGTAATCTCCGGCGCCGCCGCAAGGCACGCCGCCGTCCAGACGAGCAGCAGCATACATGTCAGGATACTGACACGGATGTTCCTGCCGATGGTTCTGATCGTTCCTATGAACATGAAATAAAGACCTCGATTCCTGATTTTGATTTTGTCACAAAGACTCTCTTGCATTATAACGTTATCCCCGAGCCGCGTCAAATCATCCGCCGCGCCCCTCGCTCTGCTCCTTTTCTGAGCAAACGCTGAGAAATTTAGACAATTTTCATAAAATACATTTCTCAGCGAACATACCTATGATATAATAAGAAGTAAGATAGAATAGATATAAAAAATAGATAACAAAAATATGAGGGGGATGCATCATGCGCAAGACGAGAAAATCAAGTGAACGTCAAAAAGAGATTTTCCAATTCATCAAGGCCTTCCTGCTCGAGAAGGGGTATCCGCCGTCGGTGCGGGAAATCGGTCAGGCCGTCGGCCTCAAGTCGAGTTCGACCGTACACGGCTATCTGGCACGTCTCGAAGAAAACGGCATGATCAAGCGCGACCCGACGAAGCCGCGTGCCATCGATATTCTCGATGAACGCCCATGGCGCCAGAATGTACCCGTACCGATGATTTCCACGCATCACAAAGATACGCCGCTGTTCTCCGAAAAGAACAGCAAAGCCGTCTTCTCCTTCCCGCAGGAAATGCTCGGCACGCATAAGAAAACGTTTGTACTGCGCATGCCGGATGACAGCATGAAGCAGGATGGCATTGCCGAGGACGACCTGCTTTTCGTCACGCCGCAGGATTTTGCTGAAGACGGTGAGCTCGTCGTCACAAAAACAGCGGACCATATCACCGTGCGCCGCTGTCCAGTCGACAGCGTAATTCTCGGCCGCGTCATCGGCATGTACCGTCAGCTCTGACTTTTTTAAGCCAGCCATCTATCCATAAAAAAAAGACTGCCGCGTTTGCTGGCCGTCTTTTTTTATGGATTTGTTTTTCTTATTTTTCGTCAAGGTCCAGTACGGCCTGTGCCGCACCCATAATGCCAATCATGGCATGCTCAAACGTCAGTCCGCCCTGCAGATAGACATTGTACGGCGCGCGCAGCGGGCCGTCGGCACTAAACTCGATGGAAGCGCCCTGCACGAACGTACCGGCAGCCATGATGATTTTGTCAGCATAGCCCGGCATATCCCACGGCTCCGGTGCGGCAAAGGAATCGACCGGCGAATACTTCTGGATGCCGCCGCAGAACGCGATGAGCTTGTCATCACTGCCGAGCTCAATAGCCTGAATGATATCCCCTCGCATTGCCGTCGGCAGCGGTGAGGTCTTATAGCCAAGCTTGGCAAACATGCCTGCCGCGAAAATCGCGCCCTTGATGGCCTGCATGACCACATGCGGTGCAAGGAAAAGTCCCTGAAACAGCAGGCGGTTGTTGGCGAGGCTCGCACCGAGCTCATCGCCCATGCCCGGTGCCGTCAGGCGGTACGAAGCGAGCTCGACGAGTTTGTCCTTGCCGGCGATGTAGCCGCCGGTCGGTGCCAGTCCGCCGCCGGGGTTCTTGATGAGCGAGCCTGCCATGATGTCAGCCCCGGCCTGCGTCGGCTCCTCGCAGTCGACGAATTCGCCGTAGCAGTTATCGACGAAGCAGATGCAGTCCGGCTTAATGCGGTGCACTTCGCTGGTAATGGCGCGGATGTCGTCGATGGACAGCGGATTGCGCATGCTGTAGCCGCGCGAACGCTGGATTTCCACCATTTTCGTCTTGTCCGTGATGACGTCCTTGATATGCTCCATATCAACTTTGCCATCCACCATCGGCAGCTCGTTGTAGAGCACACCGAATTCCTTGAGGGAACCCGGGCTCGGATTGTCATAGCCGATGACCGTCTGCATCGTGTCGTACGGCTTGCCCGTAAGTGAGACGAGTTCGTCGCCCGGACGCAGAATGCCAAACAGCACCGTCGCCAGAGCGTGCGTGCCCGAAACAAACTGCGTACGCACCAGGGCGCGCTCTGCGCCGAAAATCTTTGCGTAGAGCTCTTCGAGCTTGCCGCGGCCGATATCGTCATAGGCATAGCCCGTCGTCGTGTTGAAATGAGCATCCGAAACGTGGCACTCGCGCATCGCATCGAGAACCTTCAGCGTATTGGCCTCAGCGATATCCTCGAGATGTGCAAAAAGAGGCTCAGATTCTTTGAGGACCTCGCGCTTGAGGTCCGTGACTTTTTTCGAAAATGGCATGAAATGATTACCTCACAATGTAATAAATATAAGTTAAGTTTGATGAAATTAGGAACGTTGGGATGTTGTTAGATACCCACGAACCAGCAACGCGTACGTATCGATCACGCATCTACCCGGTACGCTAAAAACCTATCCTTCTGCGAAGCCGGCAAGCTGACCTGCACAAGCGTCCCGTCCGCGCGGTACTCCGTCTCCTTCACGGCATTGAGCCCGTGCAGCTCCGTCAGCAAGCGCCCCTCGGCAAACGGAATCAGCAAGGTCATCCGCACCCGCTGTTCGCTGAAGAAATGCTCGATGAGCTCCTGCAGCTCCCAAAGATTTTCTCCGGTCTTGGCCGAAACGCAGATGCCCTCGCGGTCATGAAGCATGGCAAGTTTCTGCGCCTCTGTCTCGAGGCAGTCGGACTTATTGAACACGTAGAGCGTCGGCTTGTCGACGACATCGAGTTCTTTGAGGACTTCGACAACGGATTCAATCTGCTGTTCATAATTCTCATTGCTGCAGTCCACGACGTGCAGCAGCAAATCCGCTTCCTGCACTTCTTCCAAAGTCGCACGGAACGCCTTGACAAGCGTATGCGGCAGTTTCTGGATGAAGCCGACCGTGTCGGTCAGGAGGATTTCCTGTTTTTCCGGCAGAATCAGGTGGCGCGTCGTCGGGTCAAGGGTGGCGAAGAGCTTGTCCTCGGCGAAGACATCCGCGCCTGTGAGCTTGTTGAGCAGTGTGGATTTGCCCGCGTTCGTGTAGCCGACGAGCGCGACCAGCGGGATGCGTGAAAGTTTGCGGCGACGGCGGTGCAGATCGCGGTTTTTCTGCACGGAGTCAATCTGCGCCTCGAGGTCGTGGATGCGCGCGTAAATGCGGCGGCGGTCGACTTCGAGCTTCGTCTCACCGGGACCGCGCGTGCCGATGCCGCCGCCGAGGCGTGAGAGTACAAGGCCCTGCCCGCCGAGGCGCGGCAGATTGTACTGGAGCTGTGCGAGCTCGACCTGCAGCTTGCCCTCGCGCGAACGCGCGCGCTGCGCAAAGATGTCAAGAATCAATGCCGTACGGTCGATGACCTTGATGCCGAGCATCTGCTCGAGGTTGTGCTGCTGCGACGGCGTGAGCTCATCGTCGAGAATCAGGAGCGTCGCGTCGCGGTTCTGCACTTCCATGGCAATCTCCGAGACCTTGCCGCGGCCGAGGAAAAAGGCCGCATCGGGCTTTTCGCGGCGCTGGATGAACTTGCCGACAATGACGGCCCCTGCCGTATCGGCCAGCCGCTCGAGCTCGGCCATCGATTCATCGATGGGCCAAAGCGTCCTGCCGCAGTCGAGCCCTGCAAGGATGGCCCGCTCCTCTTCTTCCGTCGTCGTCTTCTCGCTGCGCGCACTGAGCTTCTTGTTGACCATCGTGATGAGATACGTCAGGTTGATGCTGTGCAGCGTGCGTTCCGGCAGCGGCCCGACATGGCCGAGCATTTCTGTGCCGTCTTCGCTCATGTCGCCCGTAAAGAAGCCCAGCGAGCCGACAATTTCCTCAGACTTGTCATCGCGAAAGCCGATGGCCGCCATGCAGTCAAAGCGCAGCCGCCGCAAAGATGACCTATCGGGCTCGCTCAGGCGCGTATCGCCGCTCGGATGCGTGTGGATGCAGCGGATCCCCGTCAGACGCGACTCCGCACGGCGGCTCTTGAACTCCGGCAGGTCGACCGTGGCCGTATCGCCGACCGAGATCTGCAGCACCTTGCCCTGACGATTGAGATACACCGCCACCTCGCGCCCCAAAAGCCGCGTGACTTCGAGCATCTCAAAATTGAGCTCATGCGTCGAGAGCTGGCCAATCGGCACCGAAAGCTCATAAAGCGCCTCCAGCCGCTTGACGATATACTGTTTGATATTCTGGATATCCCCGTTTATCTGCATAAATGTTCCTCTATACAATGAAAATGAGCAAAGGTAGATTGTAGGTGGCTGCCCCCTGCCTGCATTATTGCCCTGCTCCATGAATGCTGCCAAGAGATATGTATTCTGACAGAAGAGTTTGAGCATCATAAGGAGAATGCCGCAAGAGTTGGCAGGGGTGTCTATAAGCAAATGACCATGCGGAACGTTAGACACCCCTGCCAACGGCTCCTCTCTTTACCTCTCCATTCTTCTCATCCCCGATTGACAATATTCGAGATATGCTTGAGTGTGATGGACAAAGTGCCGTCGTCGTTGTTGTTGAACTCGACGAACTCGGTGTTGTCAAAGTAGTCGGTCGGGATGGTCAGTTCGATGCCTGTATCGGTCTTGAGTTTATGTCGGCTGACTTTTTTGAGCGTCGCCTCGGGGTCCATGCGCACAGGCTCGGTGATGCCCGCATCGCGGATGGCCGTGTCGAGGTCCTGCTGCATCGCGGGGCTGTCATGGAAAATTTCCTTGCCCGCTTCCCGAAGGTCGAGTTCCTCACCCCGCTGCATCGTCTCGGCCACGTAATTCTTGACCGCCGCTTCCGTCGCGACCTTGTCCTGCCCATACGTCTCCGCGACTTTTGCCGCGGCTTTGCTGAGATTCTTCATGGCCTCTTTTGGCGAAGGCGCTAAGTCGCATTCGAGCAGGAGCTCTGGAAAAACAAAGACCGGTGTGCCGTCGAGCGTGTATTTCTTTGCCGCTGTCTTGATGGCCATTGTCGTGAGGTCAATAAACGCAAATTCATCGACCTTCTGCGAGAGGTTCGGCATAATCGAATAATGGTTGATAATTTCATTCTTGATGCCATGCTCCGTCTGGTTGACCTGATGCGTAAAGCCGATGTGGCTGTTGCTGCGCATGATGACGAGCTGCGGCTTTTCGTCAATCTGCACCGCAGCGACAAGAACATCCGACGACGCCATTTCTTCGGCATGCGTGAAAGCATCTTCAAGCGTTTTGCCGATTTCCTTGCTCAAAGCGACAAAGTCGAGTTCCCCTGACTTATAAGCCTCAAGCTTCTGACGAAACGCACTGTCATCAAAGAAAACACCCGGCTTCGCCTCCTGACTGCCCCAGGCCTTCTCGATGTGTTTCCAGAGATA
>OIYH01001975.1_pt1 | contig 11141 bp, 9 predicted proteins | sample 1587911 | NCBI WGS metagenome assembly OIYH01 (sample SAMN03283252) | human gut metagenome | biome: human-associated habitat; material: feces | host: Homo sapiens | place: USA | collected 2013
CGGCGCTTACACAGACTGCAATCACGGCGTGGCGGATTCCACCAACATCACTGCTGGCTGCTGCAAGAAGCTGACCCGTGATGAAATTTGCGAAATTTTGCAGGAATGCCTGTGAGTATCCGCGCTTTTCGCAGCAAAACAAAGCATTCTTTGCGCTGTGCTCCACTTTTGGCTTTTCTGCCTCTTGCATTTGGCTCAAAGCGTGATATCATAGGCCAGACAAATTGCGGAAAGGGGCGGTAGAGTTGAAAGCTGCATCGCAGAAAAAATCATTGGATATGCTCCACGGGACGCTCTGGGATAAGATCCCGCGCTTTGCCGTTCCGGTGGCGGCCACGGCGATTTTGAGCCAGCTGTTCAACGCCGCGGACATCGCCGTCATCGGCAACTTTACCGGCGAGCTCCGCACTGTGGCAGTCGCGGCCGTCGGCACAAACAGCTCGATCATCAGCCTGATCGTCAACCTGTTCATCGGCATCGCGCTGGGCGCGAACGTGACGATCGCGCACGCCATCGGCGAAAAGAACGACACGATGGTGCACCACGCGGTGCACACCTCCATCGTTGTGGCGGTGCTGGGCGGTTTGATCGCGGCGGTCATCGCTGAGCTGTTCGCCGTTCCGCTGCTGAATCAGCTGAATGTGCCGGACGATGTGTTCCCGCTGGCGCTGCTATACTTGCGCATCTATCTTGCGGGCCTGCCGGTGATCCTGCTCTACAACTTTGAGGCGGCGGTCTTCCGCAGCGTGGGCGAGACGAAAATTCCGCTGATCGCGCTGACGGCCTCCGGCGTTCTGAACGTGATCCTGAACCTCTTTTTCGTGGCCGCGCTCCACATGAGCGTGGACGGCGTCGCGATCGCAACGGTGCTGTCGAACGCGGTCAGCGCGGCGATCTTGTGGGTCTTCCTGCTCAAAACGGACAAGGTCATCCGCCTTGAGCCGAAAAAGCTGCGCATCGACGGGCTGTGCCTCAAGCAAATTCTGCGCATCGGCGTTCCTGCGGGTGTGCAGAGCGCGATGTTCTCCATCGCGAATATCGTCATTCAGGGCGCGATCAACAGCCTCGGCACGGTCGTCATGGCGGCGTCGAGCGCGGCCTACAACATTGAGGTTATCACCTACGATATCCTCAACTCCTTCTCGCAGGCCTGCACGACATTCGTCGGACAGAACTTCGGCGCGGGCGAGATCAAGCGCTGCAAGAAAACGCTGCTGCTGTGTCTTCTCGAGGGCATCATCAGCCTCGGCGTCGCCATCGCTCTGATCCTCTTTTTCGGAAAGTCGCTGCTCACCATCTTCAACGGCGACCCGCAGGTGGTAGAGACGGGCTATATTCGCCTCATGCTGATCATGCCGTCGCACCTGTTCAGCCTTTGCTACGAGGTGCTTTCCGGCTACCTGCGCGGCTTTGAAATTTCACTGCCGCCCGCCGTTTTGACGATGCTGGGCGTCTGCGGCGTCCGCCTGAGCTGGCTGCGCTGGGTCTTCCCGCAGTACAAGACGTTTATGAACATCATGCTGGTCTTCCCCATCAGCCTTGCAACCACGGCGCTTCTAATGCTGGCAGCGGTGCTGTACTTCCGCCCCTCGCGCCGCTATGCGCATCTGCAAAAGAGTGATGGCGCGGCTTCGGCAAAAATCGAAGGATAAGACCATTCCCAAAATCGACAAAGCAGGGCGCTTGCCTTTTAGGCAAGCGCCCTGCTTTACTTTTTGATGGGGCAGCCGTTTCTAAATCGCGGATGGGAAATTTTCACATCAGCTCGCGCGTGAAATCAAGCACGCACTCGCGCAGACGCAGAATTTCCTCTGGCGTGTTCTTGCTCAGGTGCATACCGATGCCGAGCTCCCGTCCCGTTTTCGGGCTGACCGGCAGCGTCTTTACGCCGTGCGTCCGCCCGCGCATCATGATCTCCGTCATCATTGTGATGCCAAGGCCCTTGCTGACCATGCGGATGACCGTTTCATCGTCCACATGACAGGGGCGGATATTCGGCTTCACCTTTTTGGGACTCAGCGCAGCGTTCACGTCGATGTCGAAGCGCCCGTAGGGCATCAGGAATTCTTTTCCGTCGAATTCCTCGATGGGGAAGGTCTCTTCGCTGCCGGTGGGATAGTCCTCCGGCAGGATGGCGTACATCGCGTCGTAGTAGAGCGGTGTCCAGTCGCAGTTGATGTGGCTCTGCCGCGCGGCAAAGATGACGTCCGTGCGTCCCTCCTCGAGCAGCTCAAATGGTTCGAGCTCGTGGTCCACCATGCGAAGATCCACGTCGGTCTCCGGACACACGCGGCGGAAGCGGTACAGAATTTCCGGCATCCAGTGCATGGCAAGGCTCGCATAAGCGGCGATTCGGATCGTCGCCGTCCGCTTTTGCGTGATGGTCTCGATCTGGTTTTCGAGCTTCGCCGTCGCGCTGAGGTATTCGCGGATCGCAGGCAGCAGCGCCTCCCCGTCCTCTGTCAGCGAAATACCGCTGTGGTCGCGCCGGATGAGCTTCATGCCGATCTCGCGCTCCAGACCGTTGATGAGGTGCGTCAGCCCCGACTGTGTGTAGCCCACGACCTCAGACGCTTTGGAAAAGCTGCCGAGGTTGACGGCGGTCATCAGAATTTCAAATTTTTTGCTGTCCATATCCCCACTCCTATAAAGGGTATTTTGATTTGTAATATACCTATTATAACCGAGCGTTTCTCTTTTTCAAGTGCAGGGTGTAATATTTTCAACACAAAGGAGTTGATTATCCCATGACTACTAAAAAATTGACCTTCCGGCAGAAGATTCTCGTCGCCGGAACTCTGTTTGGAATGTTCTTCGGCGCGGGCAACCTGATCTTCCCCGTACATCTCGGCCAGATGGCCGGTCGCAACGCGGTCGTCGCCATGATCGGCTTTATCATCACGGCGGTTGGCATCCCCATCTTCGGCGTCGCCGCCATCGGCATCACGCATTCCGACGGCCTGCAGACGCTCTCGAGCAAGGTCGGCAAGGGCTACGGCATTTTCTTTACCTGCCTTCTGTACCTGACCATCGGCCCGCTCTTCGCCATCCCGAGATGCGCGACCGTTTCGTTCACAACCGGCATCACGCCCTTGCTGGGCGCGGATTCGCCGGAGTGGCTGTATCTGCTTGCCTTTTCGGCGGCGTTCTTCGCCTTCGTGCTGTTCTTCTCGCTGCGCCCCGGTAAGATCACCCTCTGGATCGGTAAGATCATCAATCCGCTCTTCCTGTTCTTCTTCGCAGTGCTGATCATCGCGGCGCTGCTCTCCCCCGGCGCAGCGATCTCCTCAGTCGAGCCGACGGAGGCCTATCAGAACGGTTCCTTCTTTCCCGCGCTCATTGAGGGCTACGGCACGATGGACGCCATCGCCGGTCTCGCCTTCGGCATCGTGGTCATCGACGTCATTCGCCGCATGGGTGTCAACAACGACGACATCATCGCCGAGGACGTGCTCTCCTCCGGTCTTCTTGCCGGTGCGCTGATGGCGCTGATCTACGTGCTGTCCATTCTGGTCGGCGCGCAGTCGAGAGGCATTTTCGAGCTGTCCGAAAATGGCGGCATCGCCCTCACGCAGATTGCGGGTCATTACCTTGGCGGCGTGGGCCAGTTTATCCTCGCCTTCACCATCACCTTTGCCTGCCTCAAGACCTCCATCGGCCTTGTCACGGCCTGCTCGGAAACGTTTGTCAAGATGACGAACGGCAAAATTTCCTACCGCACCTGGGCGATCCTCTTCACGGTGTTTTCGTTTGCCGTTTCCAACATTGGACTGAGTGCCATCATCGAGTATTCCGTCCCGATGCTCATGCTCATCTATCCCCCGGCCATTGCGCTTATCCTGCTGGCCTTTATCGGCAAGTTCTTCTCTCATGACCGTGCCGTGTATGTCGCAACGATGATCGGTACATGGGCAGCCGCTATTTTCGACTGCATGAAGACGCTGCCCGCGTCGGTGCAGACTTCGCTCCGCCTCGATGTGCCTATCGCCTTTGCGGAAAAATATCTGCCGTTGTTCGACAAGAACCTCGGCTGGCTGCTGCCTGCACTCGTCGGCTTTGCGATCGGCATGGTCATCCGCTCGAGCCGGAAGGGCGCGCTCGTCCCCCATGCCTGACGAACCAAATTAAAGTAAAAACGCACCGCACGGCAGAGTTATTTCTGCCGTGCGGTGTCATTTTTTCAGCGGCTCCGAAAACGGAGAATCAGCAAGCTGAACCGCAACCCGTCAAGAGGACAGTGAAAAAATATAAAGTTTTCCCGGCCAGCAGCTAAGCGCTGCTGGCCGCTTTTTTATGCGGCGAGGCAAAGTGCGTGCTTTTCCATCGGCGTCAGGATACCCAGATTGCGCTGGACACGTCTCGTGTTGTAATAGCAAATATACTGCTGGATCATCTGGACAAGCTCGTGCTTGCTGGTAAACCGTCTACCGTAATAGCGTTCCCGCTTCAGAATGCCCCAGAAGCCCTCCATCGGACCGTTGTCAATACAATGCGCCACACGGGACATACTCTGCGTCATGCCCGCCTGCACAAGCTTGTAGTGGAAGGTACGGTTGGTGTACTGAAACCCTCTGTCGCTATGAAACAGGGGCTGTGCGTCCGGATTGGCCTGCACCGCTTTGTCGAAGGTTTTGAAAACCAACGAATTATCGTTGCGTTCGCTGAGCACGTAGGACACGATGCGCCGGTCGCAAAGGTCGAGGATGGCGCTCAGGTAGAGCTTGTGGATCTCGCTTCCCTCATACCACTTGAATTCTGTCACATCAGTGAGCCACTTCTCATTGGGCTTTGCGGCATAAAACTGCCTGTCCAAAAGGTTTTCGGCAAGATACTGCGGATTTTTCGCGTGCCTGGTGCAGCCACGGTTGTTATATTTCACGGTAGAGCGGATATCTCTGGCCCGGCAGATGCGGAGCACCCGTTTGTCGTTGACATGGATGCCGCAGTCATGGCGCAGATCGTCATTGAGCCTCCGGTAGCCCTTGTCTGGGCTTTCCTCATGGAGCTGTTCGAGCTTTTCAGCAAGCCGCTCATTCTCTGCGGCCCGTTGGCTCACTATACCCAAGTTTTCCTTTCAGCATTGTTTCTACCACCAGCTTCTTGAATTCTGGTGTGTATTTCTTGTTTGGCACTCTTTTTGGCATAACAAAACACCCCACTTGTTAGGTAGTATATCATACTGTCTAACATGTGGGGTGCAGTTCAGAAGCAGCGGCTCTTTTTCAAATCTTCAAATCTCTTACAGCGTGCGTACACGGTTATCAAATTTCGGCACGCGAATGCGGATGGTCACGTTATCATCCACGACCTCACTGATCTGCGCGTCGCAGGTGGCGCTCATCAGGCGATAAGCGTCCGGGAAGTTCAAATCAAACTTTTTCATCAGGAAGTTGACCGCATCCTTGGTGCCGACCTTGACGCTTTCCTCCAGCGTGCGGCGGGAAGCAAGGAAGTACAGGCTGTCCGCCGTTTCGATGACCGGGCGCTCAATGGGACGGTCATGGTAGACCGTAACGCGCAGGCACATACGCCCCGCGATCTCGATGCCCGTGCCGGAGAGCTCGCCGTCGCCCATGCAGGCATGCATATCGCCCACAGCCAAGCCCGCGCCCTCGGCATTGACAGGAAAATACACGCGCGAACCGACGCGGACCAGCTTGGTGTCCATGTTGGCACCGTGGTCCTCAGGCACCGCGCAGTGGATCTCGCCGCTTTTCGTGGCGACACCCATCACGCCGATCATCGGCGTCAGGGGCAGCTTGATATCATCGGAAAAATGTGCGAAGCCATCGTGCACGGGAATGATCTTGGTGTTCGGCTCCGTGATATGATCACCCAGCACGCCGAGTCCGACCGATGTGACCATCACGCCCTGCGGCGCAAGGTCGATCGCCATAACTTCCACGCAAAGGGTATCGCCGGGGTGCGCACCGCTGATCGCGATCGGGCCTACGGCGCAGTCCATGATGCCGATGTCAATATCCGGGCGCTTGACGCTTTCGTCGGTGATCTGACCGCTATAGCAGTCGTCGCACTCGACCCAGAAGGTCTCTCCGTCCTCGACGGTATAGTTTGCGGGATTTGTCGGGTTGAAGTGGAAGATCACTTTATCTTTCGGGATCACACGCATGACATCTGTCCTCCCTTTCCCTTACCAACCTGCCGGCAGGATGCCGATCATGGAGCAGATGAAGTAGATGGCCGCAAGGCTGAAGATCACGATGATCATGCCCTGCACTGCGGGATGCGCGTACCAACCGCACTTCCACTCCGGCTCGATATCGCCCTTCTTGCGGGCGTTGTTGAGCATCAGAACGGGAACGATCGACATAATCACGCCGCCGAAGGTACCGGCCCAGCCAATGGCGTCAACAAAGCTGACAAGGCCGGCGTAGGCAAGGATGAACGGGGGAAGCACCGTGCAGGCGATGGCGATAAGACGGGTCTTGGTGTCCTTCTCATCCTTGAGCTTGAACATATCGACGATGTTCGTGAGCATGGAACCGCCGACCGCCCAATAAGAGGTCATCATGGCGCAGAGAGCAAAAATGTTGGCGGTATAGAGCGCCCAGGTACCGAGTGCCTGACCCCAGGCGAGCGTAGCGACCTGTGTGACCTCCTCCGCGCCGGTCAGAGAGAGAACGGCAAGGGGAACAACGGCCAGCAGCACGCCGGTGATGAACATACCGAGAATGATGGCAACCGGGAGCTTCTTGGGCGTGTGGCGCATACCGCGCGCCAGCTCAGGCACGGCATACTGCGCGATGTAGCAGAAAATAGCGCTGCTGAGAAGGGGAACGGCATAGGTCCAGTTTGCGTATACGGCGCGGGAGACATCCGCCTTGCCGGAGAGGAAGGATGCGATCACAATGATGCCGAGCAGCACGACCATGCCCGTGGACATGAATTTCTCCCAAAGGCCGGTGGCTTTGAGGCCGAACCAGACGACCAGCACACAGGGAACGGTGAACAGCAGGCTGCCCGCCCAGTTGGGGAGACCGAGCAGTGTGCAGAGGATGTTGCCGGAACCTGTCGTGTAGGCGACCATGCAGCCGATGGAGTTCGCGCAGACAGAGATGAAGATCAGGACCGAGCCGACCTTACCGACATATTTTTCCGCAAGGCCGGGCAGCTGCAGGGGCTTTTTTGTACGCAGTGCGGACTCCGCCACATAGAGCATGGAGAACGTGGTGAACAGACCGGCCACCGCCAGCCAGAGCACCAGGATCGGCCATCCCGCAAGGCGGGAAGAATATGCAAGGCCGAGTATACCGGAACCGACATTGGCACCCACGATGATCGCTACCGCCTCATAAAGTGTGAGCTTTGTTACCTTGAGCGCGCCTTCTTCGACGTGCAGGTTTTTTTCTTCCATTGAGCTTTCCTCCTAAAACGTTGGGAGATAGGTTTTGCAGCCTCGCTCCTCTTGTGATTCATTTTACCGGATCAAGGACAACAAAAAGACAACATAAATGCAGAGCATTTCGATCGCCTCTGCATTTTCGTCGTTTTTGATAGTTTTTAGCGAATGATTTCAGTCATCTTGCCCTGTAGCGATGCCGTCGTGATCTCCGCCCAGCTATACTGCGTCATAAACTCTCCGACAAAAGCATTGATCGCCGAAGATTCGCCGTTGAGAAACTGATAATAATCACAGGAAAACTTTTCTGTATCCACGCTGAGTTGATTCCGCCCCTTGATGACCGCATCTTCGCAATCCACCTTTCGCAAGGTGCGCATCATATCAGACTTAAAGGTTTCGATCTGATTTTTCAGCGCACTGCCGTATTCCCGGTCCTCATAGAGAATGGCCGCACATTCCCGGATGCTGCAGGCCGAACCGCGGCGAAATACCAGATACGCAAACAGCTCCTTGCTCTTTGCGCGGGCAAATTCGAGCGGTTTTCCCTCATAAAACACTTCAAAATTGCCGAAGCACTGGACACGCAGGGAAAGCTCCTTCCTCACAGGCACTGTGGTCAGGCCGATATTACGAAGTTCCTCCTCGATTGCCTCGGCCGTAACAGGCTTCATCAGGTAGCCGCGCGCATGGAGGGAATAGGATTCCAGCGCATACTGCGAATAAGCCGTAACAAAAATGATCTCGAGCGCCGGGATCGTCTTTTTCAATTCCAGTGCAAGGTCCAGCCCCGTCCAACCGCGCATCTGAATGTCCAGGAAGGCGATATCCGGAAGGATCTCCCCCGTTCTCACCGCCTCAAGCGCTTTCGTCGGATCGGTATAGGCGTGAACCGCTGCTGCCGGCTCGGCAGCTTGCAGCGCCGCTGTCAGATCGCTCAGCGCCAAAGATTCATCGTCAACAGCCAACAAGCAAAGTTCCATCATTCGCTCTCCTTTCGATATTTGGGGATGCACATCGTCACATTTGTCCCCTTGTCGATCCCGCTTTCGATCTCCATGTGCCCACCGCACACCGCGGCAAGGCGCTCACGGACGTTCCACAAGCCGATATGCTTGCCGCCCGCCGCAAGCTGCTCTGCATCAAACCCGATGCCGTCATCCGAAACAGTCACGACGAAATCCGACTCGGTCTCGCTTGTAGAGATGATCACCGTCCCGCCCTGAAGCCGCTGCATCACGCCGTGGCGCACCGCGTTTTCGACGATCGGCTCCAATGTGAGCGGCGGCAGGGAGAATTGCGTGACCGGCGTGTTGAAAAGGACGGTCAGATCCCGGCCAAAGCGCATTTTTTCCAGATCAACATAGTGTTTGGTATGCTGTAGTTCCTGCAAAAAAGGAATGCAGCCGGTATTGCTCAACGAATCGAGATTCCCTCGCAGGTAGAGGGTAAAATCCGTCAGCGCGCTCTCAGCCTCGCGCGCGTCAATGCGGCAGAGCGCGCGAATGCTGGTGAGCACATTGTAAAGAAAGTGCGGCTGTATCTGGCTGATCATAATGGAGATACGCTGCTGCAAGAGCTGCTCCTCCTGCTGCTTTTCGTATTCGATCTGCACAGTGATATATATCTGGATGAGACAAAACGCCACAACGACATGAGCCAGTGTGATCTCCCCGATGACCGTGTCAACCACTACCGCGGCAGCCACCAGCAGCTCGTAGAAAAGGAAAGAGATCGCCTTGCGGTTGGTCAGCATCCTCCTGAAGTTCAGAATGATGCCGATGTTGACCACCATCGGCATGGCCAAAAAGAAGAAGTAAAGCCACGGGTGATCCGACAGATGCCACGGGGCATTCTGAGAGCGCGACGTGATGACAGAGATCATCACGAGCAGAAATCCATCCGCGCTGAGGCCGGTCATCAAAACGGTATATCGCTGCAATTCCTTCGAGTCTTCATTGATGTAACTGATGAGATAGGTGCTGTAAAAAATGAGCAGTGGAAATGCCGAGGCGTAGCAGACAAAATAGCAGGTCTCGCGAAGCTGCGGAAGGGCAGGAAGAAAATCAAGCCCGATCCCCCAATAGATCACATCGCTCAAAAGCCCAATGGTGTTGATCGCCAGCATCCAGAGGAAATAGGAGCGAAAGCGCCTGCGCGAATGACTGCCAAAGACCACGCTTGCATAGGTCGAGGTCGTCAGGATGGCGCAGACGAGTTCCAGTACCACGCCGACCGGCGTGAGCGGATTTTCCGGAACATCACCGCGCGCAATGGCGTGAAAGGTCACGATCATCAACGCGAGCACAATACCGATCGTCACAAGACAGCCAATGCCCGTAGCTGTTCTCTTGTCTATCCGCACAGCCGTGTCCCTCCCCACTCGTTTGACCATAAGGGTATTTATTTTATCTTATTTTGACGGCCAATGCAAGCCGCTGACAGATGTTATAGAAAAGGCCGATTTAGTATTTTATTTCGCGTTTGTAGGTTTGTATGTTGTAAGAAATAAACCTAAAATGTAGTAATGCCATACAGATAAATCTTACGCAAAACAGAAAAATTATGAAACCAAATGACCGTGTTCCACAATATTAAAGATGACGGGTCGTTAAATGGATATCCGAAAGAGGGCGAAGCTGTGGATGAACAGGAATCCTTAAAGAAGTGAAGCGCGAAAACGAAAGTGCGTTAGAATGGGTTATTAATCGACATACAGCTTACGTCAACACAATTATTTAAGGATTTTTCCCAAAGATGCTGGCAATAAAGGCTCATCCGTTCAGGAAGGACATGGCAGCCAAAAGAATCGTCAAAAAGGCAAAGCTGATCCCAGAAAAAAGAAAAAGGAACTGTTTTCCACCATTAGGAACATGGTGAGTATATTCCCGAAAGGTAATGAGGCTTGCCAGAGAAGCCACCAGCGTTCCTGCGCCGCCCACATTGACGCCAACCAGAAGCCCGCAGGCATCCTGCGTGAAGCGGCTGAGTAAAATGGCAGCAGGAACATTGCTGATGATCTGGCAGGTAAGCGCGGAGATCAGAATGGTTCCATGGGACAAAAGGCGAGCGAACAGTATGTGGACAGCTTCCATTCGAGCAAGGTTGCCGGAAAAGGTGAAGAAAGCGGCGAAAGTGGCCAACAATCCCCAATCTACAGTTTTCAGCGCATGCCGGTCCAGAAACCAGAGCGCCAGAACAATGACCGTCAAACCAAGGACATAGGGTACCAGCCGCAGCACCATGGCAACGGCTAAACAGAATAGTCCACCATAGATAACGGCTCGGCATGAGTCTACCGTGACCTGTGCTTCCGGCACGGAAAGCTGTTCTTTTGGAAACACTAAGCAACACAGGAGAATGAGAACAGTAGACAGGATGAATGGCGGCAGCATTGCCGAAAAGAACGTTTTCGTAGAAAGACCGTAATAGCTGAAAAGATAGAGATTCTGCGGATTGCCGAAGGGCGTGATCATTCCGCAGAGGTTGGCGGCACAGTTTTGCAGAATGAACAGGAGCGCCGTGTGCTTTTCCTGTCCAGTGGAGGAAAGAACAAACCAGCCCAGTGGCAGAAAAGTCAACAAGGCGGTATCATTGGTCAGGAGCATAGAGCCGAACATGGTGATAACCACCAGCGCCGTACACACGCCCCGGACAGTGGAAAAGGTGTGTACCATCCGCTGGGAAAGAGCGGAAAAGATATGCAGATCCCGCAAAGCACCCACCACTGCCAGCACACAAAACAGGCAAGCAAGCGTCTTGAGGTCATAATAACCTAAGT
>OIYH01001976.1_pt1 | contig 11139 bp, 5 predicted proteins | sample 1587911 | NCBI WGS metagenome assembly OIYH01 (sample SAMN03283252) | human gut metagenome | biome: human-associated habitat; material: feces | host: Homo sapiens | place: USA | collected 2013
CCGACGTATGTCGGCGCATCCCGATTTGCATCGGGACGGAAAGGAGGAGGTCGTGGTCAAAGAAAAGCCCGACCACTACGACGGCTCAGACATTAAGGTCCTCGAGGGTCTTGAAGCCGTGCGTATGCGCCCCGGCATGTATATCGGTTCGACGGGTCCGCGTGGTTTGCACCACCTTGTGTATGAGGTTGTGGACAACGCCGTCGACGAGGCCCTTGCCGGCTATTGCACCAAAATCGATGTCACGATTCATGAGGACAACTCCATCACGGTTATCGACAACGGCCGCGGAATTCCTATCGACGAGCATCCGAAAGAGAAAATTCCTACGGTCGAGGTCGTTCTCACCATCCTTCATGCAGGCGGTAAATTCGGCGGTGAGGGCTATAAGGTTTCCGGCGGTTTGCACGGCGTCGGCGTTTCGTGCGTGAATGCGCTTTCCACGCGCCTCGAGGTTGTCGTGTGCCGCGATGGTGGCGAGCATGAAATTGCGTTTGAGCGCGGCAAAACGGTCGAGAAGCTGCACCGCATTGGCGACGCCGACCATACGGGCACCATGGTCACCTTCTGGCCCGACCCCGAAATTTTCACCGACACGGTCGTGTATGACTACGACACGCTCGCTGAACGTTTCCGTGAAATGGCCTTCCTGAACAAAGGCCTCCATATTCAACTCACCGATGAACGCGAACGCGAGGAAGACGGCTCTTTTAAGACCGAATCGTTCCAGTATGCCGGCGGTATCGTCGACTTCGTCACGTGGCTCAATCGTGGCAAGGAAACGCTGAATACCCCGATTTACTTTACGGCTGAAAGCGCCGAGGGCACGGTGGAAGTTGCTATGCAGTGGTCAACGAGCTACAGCGCTCACGGCGTGCTTGCGTTTGCAAACAACATCAACACGCACGAGGGCGGCACGCATCTCGATGGTTTCAAGAATGCCCTCACGCGTACGATCAACGAATACGCTCGCGCCCATGCCATCCTGAAGGAAAAGGACAGCAACCTTTCCGGCGACGACGCCCGTGAGGGTTTGGCGGCTATCGTGAGTGTGAAGCTGCACGATCCACAGTTCGAGGGTCAGACAAAAACCAAGCTCGGCAACACCGAGATCCGCGGTTTGGTGCAGGGTGCCGTGACGAAGGGCCTCGCTGAATACCTCGAGGAGAACCCCGCCCCAGCCAAACGCATCATTAGCAAGGCAACCCAGGCGCTTAAAGCGCGCGAGGCCGCCCGCAAAGCTCGCGAAATGACGCGCCGCAAGGGCGTGCTCGATTCGTTCAGCATGCCGGGCAAGCTTGCCGACTGCTCGAGCAAAGATGCCTCTCTGTCTGAAATCTTCATCGTCGAGGGTGATTCCGCAGGTGGTTCGGCCAAGCAGGCGCGTGACCGCAAATACCAGGCGATTCTGCCCCTGCGTGGCAAAATTTTGAACGTCGAGCGTGCCGGTTTGCATCGCGCGCTTTCGAGCGACACCATTTCGAGTCTTATTACGGCAATTGGCACGAATATCGGCGAAGATTACAACGGCGACGCGGCCCGCTACCATCGCATCATCATCATGACCGATGCCGATGTCGACGGTGCGCATATTCGCATTCTGCTGTTGACGTTCTTCTATCGCTATATGCCCGACCTCATTAATCGTGGCTACATCTACATCGCGCAGCCCCCGCTGTACGGTTTGAAGAAGAAGAATTCCAAGTCGGGCAAGATTTTGAAGTACATCTACAACGACGAAGCCAAAGACAAGCTCATGGCCGAACTCGATGATCCCGACAAGTACGACATTCAGCGTTACAAAGGTTTGGGCGAGATGGACCCCGAGCAGTTGTGGGAAACCACCATGGAGCCCGAGACGCGTACGCTTCTGCAAGTGACCATCGAAGATGCCGCCGCGGCCGAGCTGGCGGTTTCCGAGCTCATGGGCGATCAGGTTGAGCCGCGTAAGGAATTCATCCAGAAGCACGCGCTCGACGTTCGATTCCTGGATATTTAAGTTTGAGCCGGCCTGACGGCCGGCGCAAATGCCCGACGCTGTGCAGCAACCGGGCGGCGAATTTCAGGCTCAGCCTTTGGCTCGCGTACCAAAGTTTGGGTGAGCGCCATTCTGGCGAACGACGCTCACCGCCGCCGCTGTGCAGGGTTTTATGCGGCACCTTGGCCATCAATCGCAGCTCGCGTACCGAAGTACGCTTTGCTTCTCTTTCTGGCCAATCTGCTCGCCTAAAACCCATGCTCGCCGGCATTCGCTTCGAAAGCATCCGGGGAATATCCCACATCCGGGGTATTCCCCAACTTAAGATTTAGCCGTTCTTACGAAAGGACAAAAGTGGCTGATCAAGATATTATTGCAAGCTCTGATTCGGGGGCTTCGGGCATCAAGTTGGCTGAACTTGGCCACGAAATGCGCTCGTCGTTCCTCGAATACTCGATGAGTGTTATCGTCGCTCGCGCGCTGCCCGATGTGCGCGACGGCTTGAAACCGGTTCACCGCCGCATTCTGTATGCCATGTACGACAGCGGCATTACGCCCAATCGCCCGCACAGCAAGTCTGCGCGTACGGTTGGCGACGTTATTGGTAAATACCACCCGCATGGCGACTCTGCGGTGTACGACACCATGGTTCGCATGGCTCAGGACTTCTCGATGCGCGTGCCTTTGGTCGACGGCCACGGCAACTTCGGCTCCATCGATGGCGACTCGGCCGCAGCTATGCGTTATACCGAGGCTCGTTTGGCTAAACCTGCCATGGAATTGCTGCGCGACCTTGAAAAGGAAACGGTCGACTGGAATCCCAACTACGACGAAAGCTTGCAGGAGCCTTCCGTGCTTCCTGCGCGCTTCCCTAACCTGTTGGTGAATGGTTCGAACGGCATTGCTGTGGGCATGGCGACGAATATTCCGCCCCACAACTTGGGCGAAACTATCGACGCGACGTGCATGATGCTCGACAACCCCGATTGCACGACCGAAGAGCTCATGACCGTGCTGCCCGGCCCCGATTTCCCGACCGGTGGCGTCATCATGGGCAAAAAGGGTATTCTCGATGCGTACGAGACTGGTCGTGGCAATCTCACGATTCGTTCGAAGCACGAGATCATCGAGGGCAAGAACGGCAAGCACTCCATCGTGATTACCGAGATTCCCTATCAGGTGAATCGTACGAACCTCATGCAGAAGCTCGGCGAGCTCATTCGCGACAAGAAGTTGCCCGAGATTTCGAATGTGCACGACGGTGCCGACCGCAATTCGCCGGTCGACATTATCATCGAGCTCAAACAGAACGCGATTCCCCAGGTCGTGCTCAATAAGCTCTATAAGCATACCCAGCTGCAGGTCGGTTGGGGCGTTATCATGTTGGCCTTGGTCGATGGCGTGCCCCGTACGCTTTCCTTGAAGGAAATGCTGCATTACTACATCCTCCATCAGGAGGACGTCGTCACGCGTCGTACCAAGTACGAACTGCGCAAGGCCGAAGAGCGCGCCCATATTCTCGAAGGCTTGCTTGTCGCCCTGGATAACATCGACGAAGTTATCCAGATTATTCGCAGCAGCGAGACCGACAAAGAGGCGTCTGCTCGCCTTACTGAGCGCTTCGGCCTTACCGACGCGCAAACGCAGGCCATTTTGGAAATGCGCCTGCGCCGCCTCACCGGTTTGGAGCGTCACAAGCTCGAGGCCGAGTTGAAGGAACTCAAAGAGAAGATCGATTACTTCAAGCGCATCCTTGCCGACGAGAACCTCATGCGTCAGGTTATCAAGGAAGAGCTGCTCGAAATCAAAGCGAAGTACAATACGCCTCGCCGCACGCAGCTTTCCGCCGCCGCCAAAGATATTGATGTTGAAGACCTCATCGCTGAGGAAGACATGGTTATCACGGTGACGAAGGCCGGATACGTGAAGCGCCTGCCTGTCGCGACCTATCGCCAGCAAAAACGTGGCGGCAAGGGCATGCAGGGCGTGAGCTTGAAAGATAACGACTTCGTAGAGCACCTGTTCATCGCGTCGACTCATAGCTACATGCTGTTCTTCTCGACGCGTGGTAAGGTCTACCGCCTGAAGGTTTATGAGATTCCCGAAGCGAGCCGCCAAGCTCGCGGCACGGCGATTGTGAATCTGCTGCCGCTCGAGAAGGGCGAGACCATCTCGGCGATTATCGCGACGAAAGACTTCCCTGAGGATGAATACCTCATGTTCGGCACCGAGCAGGGCATGGTGAAGAAGACCTCCATGAGCCTGTACGATCGCAGCCGCCGTGATGGACTTATCGCTATCAACCTGAAGGAAGACGATAATCTCATCGCCGTGCGCCGTGTGAAGCAAGGCGAGCGCGTGATGATGGTCTCGAGCGCCGGCAAAGCGATTACCTGGGACGAATCTGAGGTTCGCTCGATGGGCCGCGATACCATGGGCGTGCGTGGTATGACGGTTCCTGCTGGCGTGCGCGTGCTTGGCATGGAAATCGCCCGCCCGGGCACCGAGCTGTTCGTAATCACCGAGAAAGGTTATGGCAAGCGTACCCCCGTTGCCGACTATCCGCTGCACCACCGCGGCGGCCAGGGCGTGTTCACCATTACCATGACGGCGAAGAAGGGCCAGCTTACGGCCATGAAGGTCGTCGAGGAAAGCGATGAGCTCATGATTATCTCGGAGGAAGGCGTCGTGATTCGTACTTCCGTCGAGAGCATTAGCCAGCTGGGACGTTCTGCCCAGGGCGTGCGCGTGATGAACGTCGCTGATTCCGACAAGGTGTGCACTTGTGCCATTGCGACCGAGGATAAGAAGAAAGACGGCGACGAAGACGACGATGCGGACGATTTCGATGAAAACGAAACCGCTGACTTGAACGACGCCGACGACACCGAGGTTGAAGCCGACGTCGATGTTGAAGATGAGGCTGATGCCGAAGACGAATTCGACGAAGCCGAAGACGACGAATAATCGCTCGTGAGAATAGTGGCCGATCGGGGCAAACCCGGTCGGCCACTAGTTTTTGAAAAATTTTTTCAAAAAACTCGTTGACTTCTAAGCTGTATGGGTTATTATTATCGAGCTGCTTATGAAGTGCGCCGTTACCTCAGCTGGATAGAGGGACTGACTACGAATCAGTACGTCGGGGGTTCGAATCCCTCACGGCGCACCACTTTCTCGCCGATTGCAAAATCGGATTAAAATTAGCCGATAAGCAGTTGCGCCGCGAGAGCGGCTTTTTTATTGTCTAGGAGAAAAGGGCCATTTTGAAGGTTCGAAAACACATAGTTCGCTAACCTTGAGGTCCTCCGCTTTCCTTCGTGGGCCTCAGGCCGCATTGTTCGAGGGGAGGCAAGCTTTGCTCTACTTGTCCAACATGCTGGGTAATCCCGTGTACGATTCGACGGGAGAAAAGCTCGGTGTTGTGTCTGATCTCGCTATTTCCACGGGCGAGATGTTTCCACGCATTACTTCTTTGGCGTTTAAAGGCCCTGGCCGCACGCCGTTCATGATTAGTTGGCGTAAGTACGTCGACAGTTTTTCGGAAGACGAAGTTCGTCTTAATACCGAGTCGTATAACATTCGCTTCAGTTATCTGCAGCCCGACGAAGTCTTGCTTGCCCGCGATTTGCTCGATCAGCAAATCGTCGACACGCAAGGCCTCAAGCTCGTGCGCGTTAACGACTTGAAGCTCTCCCCTTCTGGCACGCAGCTGCGTCTTCTGGGTGCCGAAGTTGGCGTGCGCGGTATTCTGCGCGGCCTTCATCCGCTTCTTGAGAAAGCTGTTGTGGGCGCGGCGAAGCTCTTAGGCAAGAAAATCGACGAAAAGATTATTGCCTGGAACTATATGGATCTGCTCGATCGCGACTTGTCCAAGGTGCAGCTTTCCGTGACGCACCGTCGCTTGAATGAGATGCACCCTGCCGACGTCGCAGACATTCTGGAGCAGCTCGACCCCAAGCAGCGCGCCGAGGTGTTCAAGCACCTTGACGATGCGCGTTCGGCCGAGGTTATCGCCGAGTTGGAAGATGAATACCAGGCTGAAACACTCGATGATTTGGGCGACCGTGAGGCTTCCGGCCTTTTGGGTCAAATGGACCCTGACGATGCAGCCGATATTATTCGTGACCTTCCTTATGAAAAGGCTGAAACGCTGCTTCGCCTGATGGGCGTTGAGGATGCGGCCGAGATTCGCTCCCTGCTCGGCTATAAGGACGACACTGCCGGCGGCATGATGACCACCCAGTTTGTCGCCATGAAGGAGACCGATACCGTGCTTGATACGGTTGAAGTGCTGCGCGCCCTTGACGAAGACTTCCCGACCGTCCATTTCGTGTACGTGCTTGAGGAAGACTCCGAGAAGCTCGTTGGCGTGCTGTCGATGCGCACGCTGGTGCTGGCGCATCGCGAATCACAGCTCAAAGATATCATGTACACCGAGATCATCTCTGTGCCGCCCGATGAGGATGAAGAAGAGGTTGCTGCCGATATCTCGAAATATGACATGGTCGCGTTGCCTGTCGTTGACGAATCGGGACGCATGCTTGGCTTGGTTACCGTCGACGACGCCATGGAGGTCATGGAGGAAAGCACCGAGAGCGAAAAGAGTACGTCACGTGCCCTTACGGTGGTTGCCGGCGTTATCGGCGGCGCGGCGGCTCTTGCCGTGTATACGCTCATCGTGCTCGAAATCGCGGGGGTGCTGTAAATGGCCGCCGCGCGTCGCGATGCAACGTATGACGAGGTCATGCAAGAACGCCGCGAGGCTGAATATGCCGCGCGTAAGGCAGGAAAGCCCGAACTTGCGGAAACCTCATCCGATTCTGCTGTCGCAGAGGAATCGGCCGACGAAAAGAAGAAGCCGTTCTTCCTGCTCGTGCTTGCAGCTATGGGTCCTGGCGTCGTAAGCGCCATGGCTGGTAACGATGCGGGTGGCATTTCGACGTATTCGACGGCGGGCGCCGATTTTGGGTATGCGACGCTTTGGGTTATCCCTGTGATGTGCGTGCTGTTGCTCGTTGTGCAAATGACCGCTGCTCGCATGGGCGCGGTAACGGGCAAAGGCTTCGCTGCCCTTATTCGCGAGCGCTTCGGCATTCGCCTTACCGCGTTCGCCATGTGCGCGCTGCTTATTGGCAACGTCGCTACGACGTTCAGCGAATTTGCCGGCATTGCATCGGGCATGGGGCTTTTCGGCGTGCCTACCTGGGTAAGCGTGCCTATTTCCGCTGTGATCGTGTGGCTGCTCGTGGTGAAAGGGAGCTATAAAAGCGTCGAGAAGATCTTCCTCGCGATTTCCCTCGTGTTCGTGACGTATATCGTTGCTGCGTTTTTGGCTGGTCCCAACTGGGGTGATGTTGCCCATGCTACCGTGGTGCCGCAGATTCCTGCGAACGTGCATTTCGTTTCGCTTGTTATTTCAATGATTGGTACCACCATTGCGCCGTGGATGATGTTTTTTGCACAAAGCAACGTTGTCGATAAAGGCGTTGGAACCGACCATGAGGAAATGTTCCTGCAGAAGGTTGATGTGGCGGCTGGTACGGTTGTTGCCTGCTTGGTCGCCTGGTTCATTATCGTTACCACGGGCGCGGTGCTCTATCCGCAGGGCATCTCGATCGGCTCCGCGCAAGATGCCGCTACCGCGCTGGCCCCGTTCGCGGGCGAATACGCGCAAATCCTGTTCGCGGCTGGCCTTACCGCGGCGAGTTTCCTGGCTGCGTGCGTGCTGCCGCTTACGACGTCGTTCGTTATTTGCGAAGCGTTCGGTTGGGAAGCTGGCGTCGACTTCACGTGGAAGGAAGCGCCCATGTTCAAGGGCATTTTCACTTCCGTCATCGTGTTCTCGGCGATCGTGGTGCTTATTCCGGGTCTCAACCTTATGAATATCATGCTTACTGCCCAGTTTATCAATGGCGTCGTGCTGCCGGTGCTGCTTGTGTTCATGGCTCTTATTGCAGCCGATAAGCGCATTATGGGAAAGTATGCGAGTGGCGTTGTAGGACGGGGTCTTATTTGGTTCACCGTGGCCATCGTTACGATACTCACCGTCGCGCTGCTTGTGATGCAGGTGCTCGGAATCGAATAGGTCTGGAACGCCCTTGGAAACCCAGGGGCGTTTTCTTTTGGATAATTCTGGGGCTGCGATGACCGGAGTTTGGATTCACCATGTCGCGTAGTTTGCGGACCTGGGCTATGTGACGTTTTTTATCTCGGTGGGTTCCTGGGCTTCGCTTCCTCATTTTTTTGCCGCATTCATCCCTTTCGTTTCCCTGGGTGTGGGACGGTGCGCCGAAGAGGACGGTTCGCTACCGTTCGCCTTCGGCTCACTATGCGCTCACCTCGCTGCGTTTCGTTTTGAAATGAAGAGCAAGGATGAACGCAGAGCCATATCGGCGCACCGTCCCATACCCAGGGGAATGGGATGATTCGGTAATTTCTTCACTCTAGCCAAATAAAGTGCACTGTTTCGCTCGCATTTGAACTATAATACAGTACTTAGACGCTAAAAATCTCTCGTTGAAGAAAAGGGGGTCATCGACATGGGTAGGGTTTACAACTTCTCCGCGGGTCCCGCGGTGCTGCCCGAGAGCGTGCTTCGTGAAGCTGCTGAAGAAATGCTCGATTATCGCGGTTGCGGTATGTCGGTAATGGAGATGAGCCACCGATCTTCAGCTTTCAAGGCGATTATCGAAGAGGCTGAAGCCGATTTGCGCGACCTCATGGGTATCCCTGATAACTATAAGGTGCTGTTCTTGCAGGGCGGCGGTTCTACGCAGTTCGCCATGGTGCCCCTGAACCTTATGCGCGGCGGTTTTGCCGAGTATATCGTGAGCGGCTCTTGGAGCAAAAAGGCCTACCAAGAAGCGAAGCGCTTTGGCGATGCCCGTATTCTGGGTGATTCTTCCGATGATAATTTCAGCTATGTGCCCAATGTGGCCGAGCTGCAGGTGAATCCGAACGCCGATTACGTGTACATCTGCGAAAACGAGACCATCTATGGCACCAAATACCACGCGCTGCCTGAAACGGGCGACGTGCCGCTGGTGTCCGATGTTTCGTCGTGCTTTTTGAGCGAGCCTATCGATGTGGCCAAGTACGGCCTCATTTATGGTGGCGCTCAGAAGAACGTGGGTCCTGCGGGCGTCACGATTGCTATTGTTCGCGACGACCTTATCCCCACCGATGATTTGCCCAGCGTTCCCACGATGTTGCAATACAAAACGCATGTCGACGGCGGCAGCATGTATAACACCCCGCCGTGCTACGCGATTTACGTATGCGGAAAAGTTTTCAAGTGGATTAAGGCACAGGGTGGTCTTGAGGGCATGCGCGACATCAACGTCGCCAAGGCTCAGCTGCTTTATGACGCGCTCGACGAGAGCGATGTGTTCCATGGAACCTCTCGCAAAGAAGACCGTTCTCTTATGAATGTGCCGTTCGTTACGGGCAACGCTGAACTCGATGCGAAATTCATCGCGGAAGCCGATGCTTCCGGTCTGAAGAATATTAAGGGTCACCGCAGCGTGGGCGGAATGCGTGCGAGCATTTACAACGCCATGCCTATCGAGGGCGTGCAGGCTCTCGTAGACTTCATGCGCGACTTTGAATTGCGCAACCCCGCGAGTTCGCGATCTATCTAGGGCGAGACCTCGCCCCAAATTCATTTTCTTCTCAAGCGTGGCGTTGCCAGGCTTGATTCGCACACCCGCGTACGCCTTTCGGCGCGCGCCCACCGCCCTTTGACTGGTCGGGCGCTTGGTGGGTGGTCATACTCGACACATAATCATTGTCGTAATGCGAACCTTGAGTCTGCCAGGGAATCGACGGGTCGCCACGGTCTTCGGGAATCGAGGACTTTCGTTGAATTTGGCATGCGGGTTCGATAATCTAAAAGGAGATTTCCATGCGCTATATCAAAACCATCGACGACATCACGAAAGACGGCCAGGTTACCTTTGGCGACGGTTACGAGTTCGTGACCGAAGCCGAAAAAGCCGATGCGATTCTCATGCGTTCGACCGACCTGCATGGCTATGAGCTGCCTGAAAGCATTCGCGCCATCGCGCGTTGCGGCGCCGGTGTAAACAATATTCCCATTGAGGAATACGCCAAGAAGGGCGTCGTGGTATTCAATTCGCCGGGCGCGAACTCCAATGCCGTAAAAGAGCTCGTTTTGGCGATGCTCGTGCTTTCGAGCCGTGGTGTTGTGCAATCGATGAATTGGGTGCGCGAAAACGCTGCCGACCCCGATATTTTCGTGAATGCGGAAAAGGCGAAGAAGGCATTCGTCGGCCGCGAGCTGAAGGGCAAGAGCATTGCCGTTATCGGTTTGGGCAACGTGGGCTCGAAGGTCGCCAACGCCTGTGCCGATCTGGGGATGGATGTGTATGGCTACGATCCGTTTATCTCCGTCGAGCATGCGTGGGCGCTTTCCCAGAAGGTTCAGCGCGTATCGACGCTCGAGGATGCGTGCCGCGACCGTGATTACCTCACGCTGCATGTGCCCTCGAAGGCCGACACGATTCATATGATTGGCGAGGAGCAGCTGAACCTGCTTGCTCCCGATGCCGTGCTCATCAATTATTCCCGCGAAACCATCGTTGACGAGGATGCCGTGGATGCCGCCCTGCGTGCTGGCAAAATCGCATGGTTCGCGACCGACTTCGCGACCCAGAAAACCGTGCTTATGCCGAACACGTTCATCACCACCCATTCGGGTGCTGGCACGGGCGAAGCTGAAGCGAATTGCGCCGATATGGCAATTTCCGAGCTTAAAGATTACTTGGAGAACGGCAATATTGCCAATTCGGTAAACTATCCTACCTGCTCCATGGGCAAAGCACGTGCGGCGAGCCGTGTGGCTTGCCTGCATGCGAATGTTCCGAATATGATCGGGCAAATTACGGCAGTGCTCGCTCGGGATAATGCCAATGTGCAGCGTATGACGAATGAAAGCGCCGGCGAGAATGCCTACACTATGTTCGATACCGATGAGCATCTCGACGACGAGACCATCGAGGCTCTGAAGCAGATTCCGAGCATCTATCGCGTGCGCGTTATTAAATAAATTACGACGTTCTACGAACGGCGTAATTGCTCGACGCTGCGCTGGGTTCTGGCGGCACGTTTCGGGCTTTGGCCCCGGCTCGCGTACCGAAGTA
>OIYH01001984.1_pt1 | contig 11094 bp, 10 predicted proteins | sample 1587911 | NCBI WGS metagenome assembly OIYH01 (sample SAMN03283252) | human gut metagenome | biome: human-associated habitat; material: feces | host: Homo sapiens | place: USA | collected 2013
TAACACTACAGATTCTGGTCCTGTCATTCCTGGTTCGAGTCCGGGTATCCCAACTAGAGAGCATCTTTCATTTCGAAAGATGCTTTTTTCGTATATTTACCTTTTGGAGATTGAGGGAGAACTTTGCATTCTACTATGTTCTTCAAAAGAAAAGAGGGTGTGTCATGGACTTATGGCACACCCTCTTATTTGATTTCAATAAAATCTTTTATTTGTTCTCTGCATCAATAGCTTTGATTTTCTCTTTTACGAGCTTTAAGTCTTCTTTGAGCTTTTCTACCTTGCGGTTCATTTCCTCTACCAGGCTATTACCCTTCTTGCTTGCGGCATTGAGGAAGCCGAGGTTGTTCTCGTAGGTTGTAATCTCAGCGCGCAGCTGATCGTAGCGGCGCAGCAGTCTGCCACGCTCGTTGTCTAATGCGTTGACACCTTTCTCGGCAACATTCTTGAGGTTGTTCTTGAAGTTGTGGATATGGCGCTTGGCATTGTTGGAACGTAAGGTCTTGTAGAGCTTGTCCATCACTTCGTGATATTCCTGGTAAACCTTGTCTTTCTCCTTGAATGGTACGTGACCTACAGCGTTGTACTCTGCGATGAGGTCCTGCATATTCTTCTGCAGGTGCTCGCCGGCGTTCTCAACCAACTCGTTGAGCTTAGCGATGATCTCACGCTTCTTGTCCAGATTGGCATGTTCCTCGCTGCGTGCACCGGCGTTCAGCTTGTTGCGTGCATCGAAGAACTTGTTGCATGCGCCGAGGAATTCCTTCCAGAGCTGGTCGCCCTGCTTGCGAGGCACGTAGCCGATGTTTTTCCATTCTCTCTGCATCTGAATCAGCTTGTCACCGGTCTTCTTCCACTCAGTGCTATCTGCCAACTGCTTAGCCTTCTCCACGAGTTTCTGTTTCTTCTCGAGATTCTCTGCATACTGGCTCTTGATATTCTTGAAGAATTCAGCCTTCTTGCTGAAGAATTCGTCGTTGGCGATTCGGAAGCGCTCGAAGATCTTCACGTTCATCTTCTGAGGAGCAAAGCCTATCTTCTTCCATTCACCCTGAATCTCGATGATAGCCTTGGTAGCATCCTCCCAATCGGAAGCCTGCTTCTTCTCCTTCAGATTGATAGCCTCAATCTTTTCGCAGAGGGCAGTCTTGTTGGCAAGATTCTCCTCCTCCTTGGCACGCAGATCCTCGAAGTGCTGCTGGTGCTTCTTGTTGATTACGGTGCTTGCGTTCTTGAAGCGGGTCCAGATTTCCTCGCGCAGCTCTTTTGCTACAGGACCGATTTCGCGGTATTCCTGGTGCAGGTCTTGCAACTGGTGGAAGGCTGAGATTACATCTGGCTCTTCTGCGAGTTTCTCGGCAGCCTCACAGAGCTTGGTCTTTGCCTCAAGATTTTTCTTGAAGTCGTATTCGCGAGCCTCGTTGTTGAGTTTCAGAAGGTCGTAGAACTGCTCCACGTAGAGCTGGTAGTTCTTCCATACCTCGTTTGCCTTGTCGGCAGGGATAGCCTTGATTTCCTTCCATTCCTGCTGCAGGGTCTTGAATTCCTGATATGATTTGTTGGCCTCTTCTGGCGAAGTGGTCATTGCTTTGATCTTTTCGATAATCTCAAGTTTCTTCGCAAGGTTTTCCTGCTTTTCCTCTTCCTGCTGAAGGAAGATCTTGGCTCTCTTTTCCTTGATAATCTGCATTTCGGCCTTGAAGGCTTCTTCTGTGTCATCTGGTAAGAGAACATACTTTTCAGGATCACCACCTGCTGCGAGATACTCTTTTGTCTGCGCATCTCTTTCTGCGAGATGAATCTTGTAGAAAATTGTCTTCAGCATATCAAGCTCCTCTTTGTTAGGAACTTCTGCGCTATGAGCAATTTCTTTTACTCTTTCGAGTACTTCCTGCTTGGTGGCGTATGCCTTCTTGGCAGGATCCAGGGTGCTCTGCTGCAACAGAGCGTTTTCTTGAGAGTCCATCATGTCACTTTGTTTAGTTTATGATTCGAGTTTCTTTGGCCGGTAGTCGTCTTAGACGATTCGACCCACAAAAATATTTATTATATTAATTCTGCAAACTTAAACAAAAAAATCGAATATCTAGTCAAGATATTCGATTTTTTATACTTTTATAACAATAGAAGCCCTTTAGGGCTGTATTTTCCAGCTATAATTGTTCCAATGTTTATAACAGTCGCTTGTATCTCAGGAAGCCCCAGCTTAAGCCTGAGACGATGAATGAGAGCACCAGGGCGAAGGCGAATCCGTAAGGACTCTCTTCCATGCCGTTGATCAGGTTCATACCGAACAAGGATGAAATCAGCGTTGGCAACATCATGACGATACTGATACTGGTGAGGGTACGCATCGTGGTGTTCATATTGTTGTTGATGATGCTCGAGTAGGTATCCATCGTAGATTCCAGAATGTCGGAGTAGATACTGGTGGTTTCCCTAGCCTGCGTCATCTCAATGTTTACGTCTTCGATCAGGTCAGCATCCAGCTCATCCACCTGCAGCTTGAACTTCAGTTTAGAGAGCAGGGTTTCGTTGCCGCGGATAGAGGTGGTGAAGTAGGTGAGGGAGTCCTGCAGGCGGCTCAGGCCTATCAGGCTCTCGTTGTTCACGCCGTGGTCAAGATTTCTCTTTGCCTTCTCGATGAGCGAATTAATCTGCTTGAGTCGTTTCAGATACCATACGGCCGAAGAGAGGAAGAGTCGGAAGATCATATCCACATAGTCGGTGAATCCTTCGCCGCGTTTCTGCTGATAGCTTACGAAGTCTATCATCATATTGGTTTCGTAGAAGCATACGGTAATGGTTACGTCGCGCTTGTGGATGATGCCTAGCGGCACTGTGGTATATGGGGTGCGGCTGCGTATTTCCTTGACGTAAGGGATACGGAGGATGATGAGCATCCAGCCGTCGTCGTATTCGTAGCGGGCACGCTCATCGGTATCGCTGATATCCGAAAGGAAATAATCAGGGATCTTGAATTCTTCTTCCAGCAGTCGCTGGTCTTCATCGGTTGGACATGTTACCTGTACCCAACAGTTTGGCTGCCACTCATTGAGTGCAGTCAGATTCTTATCGATATTCCAGAAAGTCTTCATTGTTTGCTAATCTCCAAATAATAAAAGGTTTGGGTATGGAGATGAGCATTGGGTTGCGCCCTTCTTGTGGGCTTACGGTTGCTGAATCTCCACGCCTTACAATTCGTTATTGTTCTCCGCGTGATAATCGTCCATTTTGGTTGTTATTTAATGAAACATCTGCAAGCTTTTCTGCATTTCTGTTCTTCGCAGTTTTACAGTTCTTGCCAAATCGCCTGCAAAGGTAATGATTTTAATTGAGAAAAGGAACAAAAAAGCCGAGAAATTTCTTTCTCGGCTTTCTTTTTTCATCTTTTTGTAATTTCTTGTTTCTTATTTAGCAGGAATCTCAGCCAGGAGCTGCTTCATCAGGTTCCAGAAAGGAGCTACGCAGCTAATCTGGCAACGCTCATTGGCTGTGTGAGGGCTGAGCAATGTAGGGCCAAATGAAACTACATCGAGGTGAGGATACTTGCCCAGGATGATAGAGCACTCCAAACCTGCGTGAACAGCCTGTACTACGCCATCCTTGCCGTTCTGCTCCTTGTAAACCTTCAGTACATGCTCCAGAATGTCGCTCTTAGGGTTAGGGTTCCAGCCGCCGTAAGCGCCGCTGAATTCAACCTTCATGCCAGCCATGTTGAAGCAGCTCTCTATCATGGTAGCGAGATACATCTTGTAGTACTCGTGGCTGGAACGAGCCAGGATTTTGATGGCTGCCTTGCCGCCACCAATCTCGATGATGGCGAGGTTGGAAGATGTCTCTACGATGCCTGGCATAGATGGAGCCATACGCAATACGCCGTCGTGGCAGGCATAGATGGCATCTACCAGGTTGTCCTGAATCTCTGCAGGAACCTCTGTAGCTGGAGTCTCTACGTTCTCGGTGAAGAATTCAATGTTCTCGATGTTTTCGATGCCGTTGAACTCATCGCAGATCTCGTCCTTCCAGTCGGCTACCATGTCGTTCAGTGCCTCTACGTTCTCCTTTGGCAGGGTGAGGACTACCTGTGCCTGGAATGGGATGGCATTGCGCATGTTGCCGCCCTGCCATGAAGCCAGACGTGCGTCAAGCTCAGAGATGGCCTCGCGTACGAAGCGAACCATGCTCTTGTTGGCGTTGGCTCTGCCTTCGTTGATCTCGATGCCGGAGTGACCGCCCTTCAATCCCTTCAGGGTAACCTTCACGGCTGCATCTTCCTTGTCTGTCTCAACCTCCTTATAGTCGAGTGTTGCTGTAATGTCGATTCCGCCGGCGCTGCCGATTACGAACTCGCCCCATACCTCTGTATCGAGGTTCAGGAGAATGTCACCGTTCAACTCGCCCTCAGGAAGACCGTTGGCACCAAACATGCCTGTCTCCTCATCAGCAGTGATCAGACCCTCTACTGGTCCGTGCTGCAAGTCCTTAGCTTCCATCACAGCCATGATGGTAGCTACACCCAGACCGTCGTCGCTACCCAGAGTGGTCTTATTGGCACGTACCCAGTCACCGTCGATGATGGTCTCGATTGGGTCGTTCTCGAAGTCGTGGTTGCTTTCAGGAGCCTTCTGAGGCACCATATCCATGTGTGCCTGCATGATAACACCCTTTCTGTTCTCCATGCCTGGAGTAGCAGGTTTGCGCATCACGATGTTTCCGGCAGCATCCTGGAAAGCCTCTACGCCAGCTTCCTTTGCCCAGTCGAGCAAATAAGCCTGAATTTTCTCCAAATGTCCTGATGGACGTGGAACTTGTGTCAACTTGTCGAAATTACGCCAGATTTCCACTGGACTAAGATTCTTAATGTCAGCCATAATATCTTTATTTAAATTGTTAATGTTCTATTTGTTTTTGAATGTTATGCTTCTTGTTCCTGTGTTCGAAAACATCGCTTATTTCTGAATTTGAAGCTTCTTTGTAAACGCCAGTGCTATCCATCCGTAGATGCCCAGCAGGATGACGAGCAGGGTCTGTACGGAGTGAACGATGAGCACGAAGTAGAGGGCGTCGTTCTGCTGGATGCCATAGAGGATAAGCATTGTCTTCACTGCGAAATGCCATGGACCCGCTCCATTGGGTGTAGGTACGATTACAGCTATGCTTCCCACGATGAAGGTCACCAGTCCGCACATCAGATTGAGATGGCTCGTAGATTCAAAGCACTGGAAGGTGAGATAGTAGTGCAGGAAGTAGCTCAGCCAGATGCCCAGGGTGAAGGCGATGTAGAGCGGTACGTTTCTCACGCCCTTCAGCGAGATTACTCCCTGCCAGAGTCCGTTCAGCGTAGCTTTCACCTTATTATATATAGCCAGTTTCTTGAGCAGTATGTGAGCCAGGAAGAGTACGGCGATGCCGCAGATGGTGGTAACCAGGTATCCTGTGGCTGTGAAGTTGCCCAGGATGCTGTCCATGCTCGTGCCCGTCTTGTCGAAGAAGTTCAGGAAGACGGGAATCTGCATCAGGAACACCAGTCCTGTGATAAGTAGTACGAGCAGCGAGTCGATGGCTCTCTCGGTCACCACGGTACCCAGTGCTTTCGGAAACGAAACGCCGTCCCATCTCTTCAGTACGGCACATCTTGCAAATTCACCCGAGCGGGGGATGACGAGGCTCAGGGCATACGAGAGGAATATGGAGTTGATGCTTACGCTGCTGCGCGACTTTTCGCCGATGGGCTCCAGCGCCTGCTTCCATCTCCATCCTCTGAAGAGCTGTGCCGAGATACCGAAGGGGAACGACAGCAGCATCCAGGTCCAGCTCATCTTGTGGAGCAGTACCTCCTCCACCTGCTTGAAATCGAATCCGCGATACATCCAATAGAGGATGGCACCGCCCAGAAACAAGGAGAGTGCCACCTGCCAAATATTGTTTGCTATCTTTTTCTTTTCCATCATAGCTGCAAAGGTAACACTTTTATCGCTTATATGGCACTACTTTCGCATATTTTTAGCATAAATAAACGGTTAGACTCCTTTTTATTTCCTCTTTTTTATATAAAAGATGAAAAAAAAAGCATTCAAGGGGTGATTTCTCGAAAAATAATCGTATTTTTGCAAAATAAATATATCAATATCGTATAGAACGTATGAAAGCTGTAAAGCCAAAGAAAAATCTAGGTCAGCACTTCCTTACTGACCTCAACATAGCCAAGCGCATCGCCGACACGGTGGATGCCTGCCCTGATATACCTGTTCTTGAAATTGGACCGGGTATGGGCGTTCTTACCCAATATCTCGTAGAGAAGCCTCGCCCGGTAAAGGCGGTGGAAATCGATTCTGAGTCGGTAGCATATCTCCACGAGAATTTCCCGACACTGAAGGATAACATTATCGGAGAGGATTTCCTGAGGATGGATCTCAACCAGATATTCGATGGAAAGCAGTTCGTGCTCACGGGCAACTATCCATACGATATCTCTTCGCAGATCTTCTTCAAGATGCTCGATTACAAGGATCTCATTCCTTGCTGCACGGGTATGATTCAGCGAGAGGTGGCTTTGCGCATGGCTTCCGAGCCGGGCAACAAGGCGTATGGTATCCTCAGCGTACTCATCCAGGCATGGTATGATGTGGAGTATCTCTTCACCGTAGATGAGGGCGTGTTCAATCCACCGCCAAAGGTGAAGAGTGCCGTCATCCGCATGACCCGTAACGAGGTGACCGATCTGGGATGTGATGAGAAACTCTTCAAGCGACTGGTGAAGACCGTGTTCAACCAGCGCCGCAAGATGCTCCGAGTAAGCCTCAAGCAGATGTTCCCGGGTGTAACCCCACGTGAGGATTTCTACACCACCGACATTATGACCAAGCGCCCTGAGCAGCTCAGCATCCAGCAGTTTGTGGAACTCACCAACTATGTGGGCGAAGAACTGAAACGATTGGAATTAATAAAATAATAAACAAAAAAATATATACAGACTATGATCGACGTAAAAGAAACTTTGAATTCTGCAGCAGAGCGTATGGAGATGGCTGCAATGTATCTCGCAGAAGAGCTCTCTCATATTCGTGCTGGTCGCGCCAACGTGGCTATCCTCGACGGCGTGCGTGTTAACAGCTATGGCAGCATGGTTCCATTGAACCAGGTGGCTACCGTAACCACTCCAGATGCCCGCACCATCGCCATCCGCCCTTGGGACAAGAAGGCTATCAAGGATATCGAGAAGGCTATCATGGACAGTGGCGTGGGTATTACACCAGAGAACAACGGTGAAATCGTACGCCTCGGAATCCCTCAGCCTACTGGTGAGCGCCGTAAGGAGCTGGTTAAGCAGTGCAACAAGATTGCGGAGCGTGCCAAGATTGAGGTTCGCAACGTGCGTCAGGAAATCAAGGAGAAGCTGAAGAAGGCTATCAAGGATGGTCTTTCTGAGGACTTGGAGAAGGATGCAGAGAACGATTTGCAGAAGCTTCACGACAAGTACATCAAGCAGCTCGAAGGTTTGATGGACGAGAAGGAAAAGGAAATCATGACTGTCTAGAAAGACGTCATGTTTATCAGACTTACATTATTAATATGTGATAATGAGAGGACTCGTTATTAAGAATACAGGCAGCTGGTACACCGTCAAGACTGACGATGGCCAGCTGATTGAAAGCAAAATCAAGGGCAATTTCCGATTGAAAGGCATCCGCAGCACCAATCCTGTGGCTGTGGGCGACTATGTGCAGCTCATCACCAACCAGGAGGGCACGGCGTTCATCTCTTCCATCGAAGACCGCCAGAACTATATCATCCGTAAATCACCCAACCTCAGCAAGCAGAGTCACATCCTTGCGGCTAATCTCGATCAGGCGCTGCTTGTGGTTACCGTGAATTACCCTGAGACTTCCACCACCTTCATCGACCGATTCCTGGCTGGAGCCGAGGCATACAGAGTGCCCGTCATCATCGTGTTCAACAAGTGCGACCTTCTAACCGAAGAAGAGCTGCGCTACGAGAAAATGATGCGCACCCTCTATGAGACCATTGGTTACCAGTGTGTAGAGATTTCGGCTGCTACCGGTGAGGGCATAGATGAGTTGCGTCCGCTCATCCGAGACAAGAAGTCGCTGCTCAGCGGCAACAGTGGCGTAGGCAAGTCAACCCTCATCAACCAGCTCATTCCGGATGCCGGACAGCGCACCGCCGAAATCAGCGAGGCGCATAACAGCGGTATGCATACCACCACCTTCAGCGAGATGCTGGAACTTCCGGAAGGGGGCTATCTCATTGATACTCCGGGCATCAAGGGCTTCGGTACCTTTGATATCGAGAAGGAGGAACTCACCAGCTATTTCAAGGAAATTTTCAAGTTTTCGCAGAACTGCAAGTTCTCCGACTGTACCCACACCCACGAACCGGGCTGTGCCGTCATCAAGGCTGTGGAGGAGCATTATATTGCTGCCAGCCGCTATCAGAGCTATCTCTCTATGCTCGAAGATAAGGACGAGAATAAGTATCGTGAGGCATTCTAGAAACTATGGTTTCCGGAGTGGATATAAAATAAGAATTATGGCAAAACAGGAACTGAAGGATTTTAAACAGCGCGTAGAGGAAGGCGAATTTGCACAGAGCGCCGAGATTTCTGCCAGTTATCTCGACGAAGACATCCTGATCATAGACAATGTCAAGGTGTTGCAGAACCCTGACCCCGTGAGATTGCAGATGAACATGATTGCATCCTGCTTGCGTGGCAGTCTGAAAGTAGAGTATAATGGCAATATCCTCTTGGTAGAGAAGGGCGATATCTTTATCTGTCCTCCCAACTCTACACTCGACATCGTGGAAGTGTCGGGCGATTTTGCGTGCACGGCGATGTGTGTGAGCAATCACGGCATGCTGAATATCCTTCGTTCTCATATTTCGGTATGGAATCGGGCGATGTATGTGAGCAAGGTGTCTGTGCTGAAGATGAACGAGGTGGATATGGTATTCTATGCCAAGTTCACCGATCTGGTGCGTCTGTGCCTGGATCCGTCGTTCTGCGAGCGCACTTCGTGGAAGCCTTATCGCCGAGAGATTGTGGAGACGCTCTTGAAGAGTGCGCTCTTGGCGGTGAGTAACATGCTGCTGGAGGATATGCCGAAGGAGGAGCTGAATTCCAGTTCTAGCGAACTTTTCGATCAGTTTCTGGAGCTGTTGCAGCAGGCGGAGGTGAAGCATCAGCCGGTGGAGAATTTCGCCCGTAAGCTCTGCATCACTCCGAAGTATCTCTCCATCATCTGCAAGCGCCATTCGGGCAAGACGGCGATAGAGTGGATTACGGAATATACGCTTGCCGACATCACTTATCTCCTCCGTTCCACCTCGAAGACCATCAAGGAGATTTCGGGCATTCTTGGTTTCTCCAACACTTCTTTCTTTGGCAAGTATGTGAGAGAGCATCTCCACATGTCGCCATTGAAATACCGCGAAAGTTTGAGGAAGAAATAGCGTTTTGCTATGTCATCTCAAAAAAATGGCAACCGGAAATAATTCGGTTGCCATTTTTTTTTCTTACTTCTCTGGGAAGATTTCTGCCAGTTTCTTTGCCATGCGCTCTGCGAGTACGGTGGTATATACTACCTTGCCCTCCGGGTTGATGAGATACATGGTAGGAAGCCAGGAAATCTTGTAATCCTTGGAAATCTGAGTTTCCTTCCACTTCTTGAACTCGCTGTACTGCTCCCATTCCACGCCGTTTGCCTGGGTGTAGTTGTCGAGCTTCTGCTTGTCAGTATCCATAGATACACCGATGAACTTGGCACGGGTGCCGTACTTCTGGAACATCTCCTTGACGGTAGGAATCTCTCTACGGCAATCAGGGCACCAGGTAGCCCAAAAATCCAATACCGTCCATGTTCCCTTCTTGAGAGCAGGGAAGGCTGGGGCCTCAGTTCCTGCAGCCAGGAGATTCTTGGCATAGAGTACATCCACATCCTGTGGGTTCTGGGCTGTTGTTGCGCTGCCCTGAGCGCTGGCTCCGATGACAGATGCTGCCATGAGGAGCAAAGAGAATATTGCTTTTTTCATTTTTCTTTGTATTTAAAAACTGCTGCAAAGATACGGATATTTTTTTGAATTTGCTATCGGATGAAAGAAAAAATGCCGGGTGCATCTTGAAAAAGATGGCCCGGCATTGTTTTTATTAATTCTTCCGGCAACAAGTAAAGGTTACTCCGAAGACTTTTTATGTAAAACCGATGCTGCAACGATAGTACTTACAAGGCGCAAAGACTTTACTGAGAGATCGCCATGATAGTACTGACGATGCGTAAAGCAGCTTGTAGCGATTATTGCCTCACTATGGCACAACATTGCCCCTTACCAGGGCAATAACTTGCCATTGCCTGGCACAAAACGATACGTCGGGAGTTTTTTTATAAAAGCACCACTCTTCTTTTTACTCTTCACTCTTCACCAAATCGGCTGAAACTCCGATAAACACTGGGGTTGCGAGAGGTGAAGAGTTACGTACCACTCTTCACCACTCTTCACCACTCTTCACCTTCGGATTGCGCACGGAATTGAAACGGAAGCTCGCCCTGTTCGGTTGGGGGGCTGAAACCACTTTTTTTATGTCCCACAGATTTCATAGATTTACACAGATTTTTCGGTAAGCGGCTCCGGGTGAAGAGTGGTGAAGAGTGGCGTAAGCTCTTCACCTGTGCAAGTTTTTAAGTTACAGGTATTTATGCCCTTTCGGTGAAGAGTGAAGAGTGTTTTTGAAAGTGGCTTGCTATTCCGACGGATTGCAAATCCGCCGGAACGCCTGGCGGGGGCAAATCAGCTGGGATTTGAATGATGCAAGGTATAAATGCGGAGCCGCTTACGACTTTAAAAAAAGGGTGCGTCATGGACTTATGACGCACCCTTCTCATGTAAAATTATAAACTATCAACAAATATTATTTCACGCTCCACTCGAAAAGACCGCAGGAATGGGTTTCTGGCTGCTTTAGCTCGAGCTTCACTGCCTTGGTCTTCACTGGGTCGAAATTCACGATGCAGGCTACACCACGCTTGCATGGATAAGCATCGGCTCCTGGAACTTCCTTCCAGTTGCCTGCCTCGT
>OIYH01001985.1_pt1 | contig 11087 bp, 11 predicted proteins | sample 1587911 | NCBI WGS metagenome assembly OIYH01 (sample SAMN03283252) | human gut metagenome | biome: human-associated habitat; material: feces | host: Homo sapiens | place: USA | collected 2013
AGATTCAGCCTAATTTTTTGTACTGTCAAAAAGTTTTAGCGGACAGTAATAATTTGGAAATTTTTATTATTTTTGTCCTGAAGCCTGCCACACGGCGTCACGTCCCGTGCCGGTGACGCAAGGCAGGAGCGGGATACAGACCGAAAGGGTGACCGATGGTCGCCAAGTTATTTACCAAAGCATTGCTGAACTCATAGGACTCACGAGACTATAACCAAAACATCAATCGATATGAGCGTTTTTACACACACGGCGCGCGCTGCTGACGGCTGCCGCCGCCATCCTTCTCATCTCCTCCTGCGGTAAGAAGGAGGAGACTGTCGGAGTCTCATCCGTGGCCGTCACCCCGTCCCGGATAGAGATCATAGAGGGCGAATCTGCGGTGCTGTCCGCCAGTGTCTCTCCCGAAGCCGCGTCCGACAGGGCCGTGGCGTGGTCGTCGTCCGACCGGAGCGTCGCCACTGTTGACAAGGCCGGCACCGTCCATGGCCTCAGACCCGGCACCGCGACCGTCACCGCGACGGCGGAGGGCAAGTCCGGCACCTGCGCAGTGACGGTGAAGGCCAAGGCGGTAAACGTGACGGATGTGTCCCTGGACAGGACCGAGCTGACATTGACCGAGGGCGAGACGGAGACGCTTACGGTCACGGTGAAGCCTGACAACGCTGACAACCGGAAGGTGACGTGGAGTTCGGACAAGACGGAAGTCGCCACGGTCGGCGGCGACGGCAGGGTGACTGCCGTGAAGGCCGGCGAGGCTGTGGTCACTGTGACGACCGAGGACGGCGGGAAGACGGCGACCTGCAAGGTGACGGTGAAGGCCAAGGCGATAGGCGTGACGGAGGTCACTCTGGACAGGACGGAGCTGACCCTGACGGAGGGCGAGACGGAGACGCTTACGGCCACGGTGAGGCCCGACAACGCGGACAACCGGAAGGTGACGTGGAGCTCGGACAAGACTGAGGTCGCCACGGTTGACGGCGCCGGCAGGGTGACTGCCGTGAAGGCCGGCGAGGCTGTGGTCACTGTGACGACCGAGGACGGCGGGAAGACGGCGACCTGCAAGGTGACGGTGAAGGCCAAGGTGGTTCCGGTGACAGGTGTGGATGTCAAGCCGTGGTCCGTGACGATCGGCGCGAACGGCACAACCAAACTTACCTGCACGGTCGCCCCGTCCAATGCCACTAACCGCAATGTGAGGTGGGAGTCGGATAACCCGTCCGTGGCCACGGTCGATTCCGACGGCAACGTGAGAGCCGTTTCGGCGGGTGTGGCCAAGGTCAGCGCGGTCACCGAGGACGGCGGCTTCAGGTCAGGCTGCACCGTCACCGTGAAAGAATACTCTTCCGGGTTCGAGGTTGGCGGCCTGTTCTACAAGACCGCCAAAGGTTACTCTATGGATTTCGTCGAGGTGACCGGTAACCCGGGCGGAGGCAAGTATTCGGGAGATGTCGTGGTTCCCGGTACGGTTGAGTATGACGGGATTACCTATACCGTCAAAGGGGTCGGGAATAGGGCCTTTGAAGGGTGCGGTGATCTAAGGAAAGTCACTATCTCGGAGGGGATATATAAGATCGGAGCCTATGCCTTCTTTGCTTGCGGGAATCTTGAACGTGTCATTTTACCTTCCACGTTAGAAAGGATTGAGTCAAATCCGGTGTTTACTGGTTGTTCTAAACTTGAGATTACCACAACCGCGCCGAGGGAAGGTCAAGAGAACCACTACTATCTGTATGACGAGGCTTTGTATATGCACGTGGGTCGGAGAGAGAGATTCTGAGTTGGATTCCTGAAAAGAAGACCGGTACGGTGGTGATAAAGGAAGGCACTACGAAGATTGGAGAATATTCTATTCGTCGAACAAATGTTGATAAGATAGTTATCCCTGAGTCTGTCAAATCCATAGACGTTCACACATTTGTGTCATGCAAAACTCCTTTGGAACTTGAGCTGAACTGGAAGACCAAGGAGGATGTTGACGAGATAACAACAAACATGAGCGACCCGTCATCTTTTTCCTTTAACGGCACAGACCGCTCAGCCGTCAAGGTGACGGTTCCTAAAGGCACTAAGTCCTATTACGAGTCCCACTGGCTCTGGTCGAACCTCGGCGGCATCGAGGAGCGCCCGTAGAGTTTCCATAGAGTCCCCGTAGCTCGCTGAAAAAGCGCCGCGGTTGCCTCGTGTGTCTTTCGCGGCAGTCTCGTGAGTGAAAAGCCGCGATCTGCTCACGGGAGGGCCTTCCGAGGTTGCCTCGTGAGCGAGACGGCGCATTCTGCTCACGGAAGGGTCTGCCGAGGTTGTCTCGTGAGCGAGACGGCGCATTCTGCTCACGGAAGGGTCTGCCGAGGTTGCCTCGTGAGCGAAACGGCGCGATCTGCTCACGGGAGAGTCTGCCAAGGTTGTCTCGTGAGCGAGACGGAGCATTCTGCTCACGAAAGAGTCTGCCGAGGTCGTCTCGTGAGCGAGACGGCGCGATCTGCTCACGGGAGGGTCTTCCGAGGTTGTCTCGTGAGCGAAAAGCCGCGTTCTGCTCACGGAAGGATCTTCCAAGGTTGTCTCGTGAGCGAGACGGCGCATTCTGCTCACGAAAAGGTCTGCCAAGGTCGTCTCGTGAGCGAGACGGCGCGTTCTGCTCACGAAAAGGTCTGCCGAGGTTGTCTCGTGAGCGAAACGGCGTGTTCTGCTCACGGAAGGGTCTTCCGAGTCGGTCTCGTGAGTGAAACGGCGTGTTCTGCTCACGGGAGAGTCTTACGAGGTCGTCTCGTGAGCGAGACGGCGCGTTCTGCTCACGGGAGGGTCTGCCAAGGTCGTCTCGTGAGCGAGACGGCGCATTCTGCTCACGGAAGGGTCTGCCAAGGATGTCTCGTGAGCGAGACGGCATGTTCTGCTCACGGGTGGGTCTTCCGAGTCGGTCTCGTGAGTGAAACAGCGCGTTCTGCTCACGAAAGGGTCTGCCGCTGTGCTTCTGGGCGACGAAGAGTGTGTGTTGTCACCGAAGAGTCCCGTCATCCTTACTTACGTAATTCTGCCCTGCACCACCGAGCGACAAAATGGTACGAAAGTGTCGCCCAAGCGTGCCTCGCTGCACTCTCGGGCGACGATAAGTGCCAAAAGCGTTGCCCTGGAGTGTCGTCTTGGAGTGGCGCGAGGAAGGATTCTGGAACGATCAAAGGAGCATAAATGGATGGTTTTGCTCTTGTCAAAGACAAAAACGCATACGACGGTGGCATTATATGGAGAAAATGCGGCCGTCGTGATTGGTCAAGGCTCCGGGGGTGCGTTTCAGGGGATTTAGTTCCGATGTCTTAGGCTTATAACTTATTATTTTTTGTATATTTGTGAATCGGGATGGCTTCGGGAGGCGAGGATGCCGATTGGAGGAGGCCTTGATTAACCATTTAAGATTCTGGAAAGCACTATGTACAAGAGAGTTTTGCTTAAATTGAGCGGAGAGAGCCTGGGCGGGTCCGTTGGAAAGGGACTAGATCCGGAGAGTCTGCGGAAATATTCAAAGGAGATCGCGCAGGCGGCGAAGGCCGGGTTGCAGATCGCCATTGTCAACGGAGGGGGCAACATATTCAGAGGTCTCCAGGGTCTTGACAAGGGATTCGACCGCGTCGAGGGAGACAGGATGGGAATGCTGGCGACCGTGATAAACTCATTGGCGCTCAGTCAGTTCATCAAGGACGAAGGCGTGAAGGCAGAGGTGTTCTCAGCCACTCCGATGGAACCGCTTGTACGCTACTATAACCGTGACAACGCCGTCAAGGTGCTGGAGGAGGGGGGCGTTGCCCTCATCGCCGGGGGAACGGGCAGCCCGTTCTTCACTACTGATTCCGGCGCGGCTCTCAGGGCTCTTGAGATCAAGGCCGATGTCGTGCTGAAAGGAACACGTGTCGATGGAGTCTATACCGCTGACCCAGAGAAAGATCCTACCGCTGTCAAGTACGATGAACTGACCTTTGACGAGGCGATGGCGAAGCATCTCAAGGTTCTCGACCAGACCGCATACGCCCTATGCAATGACGGGAATATGCCGATCATCGTCTTCGATGTTAACGGCGAGGGCAACCTGCTGAAACTGGTCAACGGAGAGAAGGTCGGGACGCTTGTCCATAAATAGTCTTGTTGGAAACGGACAAGGGTACGACCACAAAAGATTGATAAATAACAATTAACACAATACACTATGCTTACAGACAAAGCGAAAGAAATCATCAGCGGAGTGAAGTCCAAAATGGAAGACTCAGTGCTGTTCCTTGAGGAAGACCTCAAGACCTACCGTGTCGGAAAGGCCAATCCGTCCATCCTCAACAATGTGACCGTGGATTACTACGGAACTCCGACACCTGTCCCTCAGGTGGCTTCGGTGACTGTTCCTGACGCCAGGACCATCGCCATCCAGCCTTGGGAGAAGAATATGATCCCTGTGATCGAGAAGGCTATCATCAACGCCAACCTCGGTTTCACCCCTTCAAACAACGGTGAGGTCATCCGCTGCCCTGTTCCGCCTCTCACAGAGGAAAGACGTAAGGAGCTCATCAAGAAGGCCAAGGCTACCGGCGAGAACATCAAGGTCGCTGTCCGCAATGCCCGCCGCGATGGAGTTGACGCTCTGAAGAAGGCCGAGAAGGCCGGAGAGTTCTCCGAGGACGTGCGCAAGGAAGGTGAGGACGAGATCCAGAAGGTCACCGATGCGAAGGTGAAGGCGGTTGACGAGCTCGTGTCAGCAAAGGAGAAGGAGATATTGACCGTCTAATGAATGCCTTGAGGCGGCTTGAATGAATGTTCATCCGCTATTTTGGTATATTCATTAAATTTTTAGGAACATTTTCTTCCGATTTTACTATCTTTGCATCGTTATGATGATGAGCACACGATTTTATTCTTTCGGATTTTATTTCTTTTACCGCGGCAGGTAGAGGACCGGGCGAGCGTGTGCAGGAATATTCAGAAAAAAGGTAGATGAATATACGGCTGTCCGGTGCTTTTCCGGGCAGCCTTTTTTATTTGGTTGATTTCTTCACCGCTGCGGTGAGAGCAAGTCCCTCCCATAAGGGGAGGGTGACGTGAAATGATGATGAATATGACAAAAGTCGCGATACAAGGCTATAGGGGGTGCTTCCACGAGCAGGCGGCACGGGAGTTCTATTCCGCGCGAGGGGAGGAGATCTCCATCGTGGAATGCCCGACCTTCGAGGGACTGTTCAAGGCTGTGGCATCCGGCGAGGCACAGGCGGCGGTGATGGCCATCGAGAACACGATCTCCGGAGGTCTCATCCCGAATTTCGAGCTGCTTAGGTCGAACCCCTACAAGATCAAGGGTGAGGTGTATATCCCCATACATCAGAACCTTATGGCTCTTCCAGGACAGGACATCCACAACATAAAGGAGGTTCGGACGCACTATATGGCCATCAACCAGACCCGTCAGTTTTTTGAGCGTAACTGCCCGTGGATCACGATGGTGGAGTCCGAGGACACGGCCAAGAGCGCAATCGACATCGCCGCTGAGGGCTTGAGGGGAGTAGGGGCTGTGGCTTCAGAGCTTGCTGCTGAGCAGAACGGGCTGGAGATCTTGGCCCGCAGCATCGAGACCTACAAGCAGAACTTCACCCGCTTCCTGATTCTGGACGACGCCATCACGGTTCCCCGCCGTGAAATCAACAAGGCGTCCCTCTGCTTCACCCTGCCTCACAAGCCGGGTTCTTTGGCGCAGGTGCTTACGATTCTCTCGTTCTACGACATGAATCTCACCAGAATCCAGTCCCTGCCGATCCCCGGGCAGGAATGGCAGTACTTTTTCTATGCAGACATCAAGTTCGCGACCTACGGACGCTACCGTCAGGCACTCAGGGCGGTCAGACCTCTGATGGAAGGACTTAACATTTTAGGCGAATATAAATCTTCGATGTAATCATGATCATTGAACCGGCAAAAAGAACATCATCTGTTCAGGAATATTACTTCTCTCGCAAACTTAAAGAGATGGACGCGCTCAATGCGGAGCGTGTGGCTCGCGGGGAAGACAGGATAATCAATTTGGGAATAGGCGCTCCGGACGGGATGCCGCCACAGGCCGCTATCGAAGCTTTGGTCGAGGCTGCCCGCAAGCCAGGCAACCACGCCTACCAGAGCTATAAGGGGCTTCCAGCGTTGAGACAAGCCTTTGCGGATTGGTATTCAATATATTACGGAGTGACGCTGAATCCGGATGGGGGCATCCAGCCGCTTGTCGGATCCAAGGAGGGAATCCTTCTTATCTCTATGGCATTTGTCAATCCGGGAGACAAGGTGTTGGTTCCGGATCCGGGCTATCCGACCTACACTTCGGCATCTAAACTTGTTGGAGCCGAGATTGTCACGTACGATCTGACGGAGGAAAACCATTGGTGGCCGGATTTCGACGCTTTGGAGAGGATGGATCTTGAGGGTGTGAAGATTATGTGGACGAACTATCCGAATATGCCGACCGGAGCCAAGGCTACTCCCGAGCTTTATCAGAGGCTGGTGGATTTCGGGCGCAAGCACAAGATATTGATAGTGAATGACAATCCATATTCATTCATCCTTTGCGGGAAGCCGCTGTCGATTCTGGCGGCGAAGGGGTCGGAGGAGTGTTGCCTGGAACTGAACTCGCTTAGCAAGGCGCACAATATGAGCGGCTGGCGAATCGGAATGGTAGGCGGCGCTCCGGAATATATCGCTGAAGTGCTGAAGGTCAAGAGCCAGATGGACTCGGGGATGTTCAAGCCGCTGCAACTCGCGGCGGTCGAGGCGCTTAACCAGTCTCCTGAATGGTTTGAGGAACTTAATTCTGAATATGTCCGCAGACGTGTCGCCGCTGGTCGTATATTCAAGACTCTGGGGGCGGTTTATGACCACGACACCGCGGGGCTGTTCCTTTGGGGGCGGGTGCCTTCGGAATATGCCGGGAACGGAATGACGGCAGGGGAAGTGCTTTCGGAACGGGTTCTGCGGCAGGCAGGTGTGTTCATCACGCCGGGCTTCATATTCGGAAAGAATGGTAATGACTACATCCGGATTTCGCTTTGCGCCAAGCCGGAGGTGCTTGAGCGCGCGAACAAAAAAATAGAAAAAGTAATAAAGAATATTTTATGATAGTAGGTATTATAGGATTAGGCCTGATAGGCGGCTCGATGGCCATCGACCTGAAGAGAAGAGGATTCGCCCGGATAGTTCTTGGGGTGGAGGCTGACCCGGTGAACGCCGCCGCGGCCGAAAGGATGGAACTTGTGGACGAGATCGTCCCGTTCGAGGAGTGCGTCCGCAGGAGCGACATCACTGTGATAGCCATACCGGTCGGCTCCGCTGTGAAGATGCTCCCGCAGGTACTCGACATATTCAAAGAGGAAGGGAACGGGAAGAAGATCGTGATAGACACTTGCTCCACGAAGAGCAACATTGTCCGCGCGGCGCACTACCATCCCCTCCGCTGCCGCTTCGTGGCGACACACCCGATGGCCGGCACTGAATATTCAGGGCCTTGGGCCGCGATGCCGAACCTCTTCGACGGTAGGGCCTGCATATTCGCAAACACGGAGGATTCTGACCCGCAGGCGGTCAAGGTGGTTGAGGGACTGTATGATGCGTTGAATATGCGACCGCTTTTCATGAACGCCGATAGCCACGATGTGCACACCGCATACGTGTCGCATATCTCTCACGTCACTTCCTTTGCTCTGGCACTTACGGTTCTTGACAAGGAAAAAGACGAGAAGCACATTTTCGACCTTGCATCCGGAGGCTTCTCATCCACCGTCCGCCTTGCGAAGAGCTCCGCCGAGATGTGGACCCCTATCTTGGCGCAGAACAGGGACAATGTGCTGCACGTCATTGACACATATTTGGAAAAGATGAGGCTGTTCCGTGACGCTATCGCTGACTATGACGGCGGACGGATCACGGAGCTCATCCACGAAGCAAACAGGATTAAAAAGATTTTGAGATAGTTATGGAACGTACACTTGACATCATCCCCGTCTCCGAGTGGGGATTTTTCGACGAGAGCATTCCCCCTCTCGTTATCGCCGGTCCTTGCAGCGCCGAGTCTGAGCTGCAGGTGATGATGACCGCCAAAGGCCTTCACGAATTCGGCATCCATGTTTTCCGCGCGGGAATATGGAAGCCCCGCACCCATCCCGGATCCTTCGAGGGTGTCGGCACACCAGGCCTTAAGTGGCTCCAGAAGGTGAAGAATGAATATGGAATGAAGGTCTGCACCGAGGTCGCCAATGAGAAGCACGTCTATGAATGTCTGAAATATGGCATAGACATGGTCTGGATCGGAGCGCGGACTACGGCTAATCCGTTCCTCGTGCAGGAGATCGCCGACGCGTTGAGGGACACTGATATTCCGGTCTTGGTCAAGAATCCGGTGAATCCTGACATTGATCTATGGGTCGGGGCTCTCGAAAGACTCAACCGGGCGGGGATCAGAAAACTGGGCGTTATCCATCGCGGATTCTCTACCTCGCAGAAAATCCCGTACAGAAATTTTCCGGGCTGGCAGATGGCGGTTGAGCTTCGCACACGTTACCCTAAGCTTCCGTTCTTTGCGGATCCGAGTCATATGGGGGGCTCACGCCAGTATCTCAAAGAGTTGTCACAGAGGGCGATGGATCTTGGCTTGGACGGCCTGATGATCGAGTCCCATTGCGATCCTTCCTGCGCGTTGAGCGATGCCAAACAGCAGTTGGTTCCGTCAGATCTGAAGGCTTTGCTTGAGAGCCTGACCGTCCGCCAGAAGGTCTCCAATGACAAGGAATATAACGAAGGCATCGAGCAGCTCCGTTCCCAGATTGACATCATCGACGAGAACCTGCTTGTCGCCCTTGGTTCCAGAATGGAGATCTCCCGCAGGATAGGCGAGTTCAAGAAGGCGCACAACATCGCCATTGTCCAGGCTTCCCGTTGGGACAGCATCCTATCCTCGATGATAGAGAAAGGCAAGGACTACGGCCTCTCCGAGGAGTTCATCACAGCCTTTTTCACCGCCATCCACGATGCTTCAGTCGCGGAACAGAACAGGATTCTGGAGCGGTAGGCTCTCGAACCTACGCTTTCAGAAAATATCATAAAATTGCAAATCACTGATAATCATACACTATCCACGATGCAGAGTAAATCTAAATCTTTCTAAATACCTTTCGCTATTTCAATTTTTGGGTGTATATTTGGGTGTAGAAATTCAAACGCACCCAAATATGAATATCAAACGTAACATCATTTTTGCATTGGAGAGCCGGAAGAAGAACGGATGCACCAACAAGCTGAAACAAAGCGCATCCGAAATCAACACGGACTTGCTGAAATACTATGCCGAAATGCAAAACGTGTTCAAGGAGTTTGAGGTACAGGAAACCATTATCACAATATGAACAACAAGGAATCCAACATAGAAAAGACGAACTTTGACGCATTTATAAATGCTGTCGGTTCGGAAATACAACAGGCGCAAGTACGGCTGATTACCGCAGCCAATGCGCAAATGCTGTTCCATTATTGGAAAATGGGCAACTATATCCTCTATTATCAAAACTTATATGGATGGGGAAGTAAAATCATCAAGCAACTGGCAAAGGCTATCCGGTTCAATTATCCCGAAAAGAAAGGCTATTCGGAACGCAACCTTACTTATATGTGCCAATTCGCACGGACATATCCGCTGAGTGTGCTAAGAAGTTTCATTGATACGGATGTAAGACTGTCTGTTCCAAACATACAGAATGTGACAAACGAAGTATTGAAACTGAACGACAAGCAATTTACGCAGGAACTTACTGCGCAAATACAATCCGTTGATTGTCAGTCTTTAGAATTTACGCAGGAAGCTCCTGCGCAAATTCAGGACGTAGAGAAAACCGTTTCTGCCATTTACAGAATGGGGATTAGGGAGATAGAAAAAATTTTCTTGAATTCCCCTGTCGCCAGAATAAACTGGGCAAGCCAAATGGTTATACTTGATGGCTCGCTACCGTTAGGAATAGGATATTGGTACATGAAACAGTCCGCAGAAATGGGCTGGAGCAGTAATGTTCTTAAAATACAAATTGAAACCAATCTGTATACCAGACAAATTAATAACAACAAAGTAAATAACTTTACTGCCACGCTTCCTGCACCTCAAAGCGACCTTGCCAATTACCTTCTGAAAGACCCGTACATCTTTGATTTGGCTGGAACGAAGAAAGTTGGAAATCCATGCAAAGTGATTAGATGGTTAAACCCTCAATATAGGCTTCTCCCACTCGAAGAAAAGGACATTCCCGAAATGCAGGAATTATTCCGCTCGACCGTGCTACATGTTAATATCAGAGATTATACAAAAGAAGAAGTAGAAGATTGGGCATCTTGTGGTGACAGTGTGGAGCATTTTAAAGAGCTTCTGTCACACAATCATTTTATAGGTGCTTTTGATAAAGCGAACCGCATGGTAGGCTTTTCATCCATGAATAAGGACGGCTATCTGCATTCCATGTTCGTACACAAGGACTGGCAAGGCAAAGGTGTGGCCACACAACTTCTTTCTGAAGTTGAACGCATTGCCAAGCAATTGGGAGTTGTTGAAATCACATCCGAAGTAAGCCTGACAGCCAGACCGTTCTTTGAGAAGAAGGGATATGAAATAGTCAAAATACAGAAGTATAGGGCAAACAAGCTGGAACTGACAAATTTTATCATGCGCCACAAATTCTTATAAGCACATAGAACACGATTTCTTAAATAACACAAAAACACCCAATTTTACATTCTTGGGTGTAAAATTGGGTGTTTGTTTTGCAATTTGCTGATTTTCAGCGTTTATTACGGAGCGGTAGGCTCCAGAATTATCTTAGCCGTGACAGTCTATTTTCAATCAGTGCCCTGTCGAAGCGACTTTACTACAAAACCCTTGTCATATGATCTTCCAACCGTTGATGCGTCGGGCGGAGGTGGAGAAGTTCACGCCGATCCTGAACACTCTTCTCGGGTCGTCGGCGAACGGGCGGGCGTAGCCTTTCTCCTTGATCTGCGCGAGGGCCTCGTCCGGGGTGGAGTCGGTCTTGATCTCGATGATGTAG
>OIYH01001995.1_pt1 | contig 11034 bp, 7 predicted proteins | sample 1587911 | NCBI WGS metagenome assembly OIYH01 (sample SAMN03283252) | human gut metagenome | biome: human-associated habitat; material: feces | host: Homo sapiens | place: USA | collected 2013
CGCCGAGCCTGGGAAAGCCGGTCCTCGTCATGCGAGACACCACCGAGCGTCCCGAGGGCGTAGAAGCCGGCACTCTGAAACTCGTGGGCACCGAGGAGGACGTCATCTACCGCGAGTTCAGCCGTTTGCTCAGCGATCAGGCCGAGTATGGGGCAATGAGCCATGCTTCGAACCCCTACGGCGACGGGTACGCGAGCGAGCGAATTGCTGACGTTCTTGCGGGTCGAAGGAACAACTAAGGTGAATAAGGCGAGATTGTATTTCGAAACTATCAGGCATTTGAAGCCAAGCCAAATAATGTATCGCGTTTGGCGAAAGGCGGGCGGAAGCACTCGCCTTTCGCCGCGCCATAGGGTCTTGGCGAATATGGAATGCATTGATCTTGATTGCATTCCAGTCGTGCCGGAACTCGATTTCGACCCGCTTTTTCAAAGCCGTTTCGATGCGGACAAGCTGCTCGACGATCGGGTGGTGTTGCTGAACCATGAAGAGACCGTAGACTGGAATACCAGTTGGCATAAAACTTTGGAATCACCGCTATGGAGTTTTAACCTTCATTACTGTGAGTATATTCTTGTTCTTGCTTACGCATATAGGTTGAGCGGGGATTCGAGATACTACGAAAAAGCGAAGATGATTATCGAATCATGGATAGATAATTGCCCGGAGGAAAAAGGCGGTAATGCATGGGAACCGTACACTATTTCCCTAAGAGTAGTTAATTGGCTCGCCTTTCTAGGGGAGTTGAAAGGCGAGCTTAAAAATGACCATGGTTTTATGCTTGCCGTTAATCAATCTTTAGCTTGTCAGTACGGTAGGTTGAGCAGGGACCTTGAGGTCGATTTACTTGCGAATCATTATCTTGAGAACTTGAAGGCCCTTGTTTTGCTTGCTTGCTATTTCCAAGATTCTGCAACTCTCAATCTCGCAATTACGAAGTTGTGCGAGCAGGTCGATGAGCAGATTTTGCTCGACGGCATGCATTTTGAGTTGAGCCCGATGTATCACAAAATCGTGTTCGAGGACTTGCTTCGCGTTGCATTGGCGATGGGGAGGCGTAACTGCTCCATCGACTTCATCAAGCGGTTTCGTTTGCAAGAGATGCTCGATTGCCTATATTCCTTTGAGCGCTACACTAATACGACGCCCTTGTTTAATGATTGCGGCAACAACGTCTCGAAGAGCAAGGAAAGTTTAATACTAGCTGCGAAAAATCATCTTGGTATCTATCCAAGATACAAGGATTGTTTCCCGTATGCTGGGTACTATCTTCTTCAAGATGAGTGCGAAGGACATGTTTTTAAAGTCATTGTTGATGCCGGAGAGCTTGGTCCTGAGTACGCAATGGGGCATTCCCATTGTGACGCATTGAGCGTCGAGTTATACGTCGACGGGGAACCGGTGCTCGTGAACAGTGGCACATATGCCTATCAATCGAAAGACAGGCTTGAATATAAAAGCACCCTTGCGCACAATACCGTGATGGCTAATGGAGATGAGCAGGCGGTTTGCTGGGCTTCGTTTCGGACATGCTTGGCTGGTGCTGCCCATTTGCTAGATAAGACTGGCAATACGATAATTGCCGTTTTCGATAGGGCTTCTACAGAAATCAAGAGGTCGGTTAGGCTTGAAAACGGCGTACTATCCGTGACCGACGTAATGTCTGATGCGTGTTTGTCGCAGTCTTGGCATATTGCGGCGCCGGATTTGTTGGAGGTAAGCACGAACGCAGAACGTTGCGAGCTTGCCCACGGCTATTATTCGTCCGACTTCGGGATGAGGAAAGAAATTGTTTCTCATCAGTTTAGCGGGCCGGATGAGATTTGCACCGAATTCAGAATACGATATGAAGTGAAGTAGGTTATCGGATGAATAGGATTACATTTCTGCTCACAAACCCTCCGAATCCGAGAATGCAAAAACGCGTCAGAGCGCTAAGGGACAGCTTCGATTGTTCTTTGGTATGCATAAGGCGAACGAGTGCGGACGTTTACAGCTATGATCCGTCGCTGTTTTCTGGAATTACTGAAAAGGAGTTTGACCTGCCGAACTCCGATGATTTCTTTAAAAGGATATTAAGCGCTCCAGGCGTGATTGCGATTCAGGAAGCAGCGCTGCGTGAATACAATCCCGATTATATTTACGTTCAAGGAGTTGACTGTCTTCTTGCAGCTACACGGTATTTCAAGGAAAAACGCCTGACTGGTAGAATCATTTACGAGATTGCGGATATGAGGAGTGCACTCTTCGAATCAAAAGGCCTTAAGGCAGTTCGAAATCGTGTGATTCAGGCAGCCGAAAAAAAAGCGCTTGCTTGTGTGGGGCTTGTCGTTGTTACCTCTGAGAAATTTATAGATTTTCGATATGGTGAGCTCGTTGGGAGTGATCGCATTCTGTTCATTCCCAATGTTCCGGACCTTAATGCTTTCAAATCGTATGAAAAGAAAAAAGGTGGCGAGTTCACGGTCGGCTATGTGGGCGTTCTTCGATACATAGACCAGATGAAATTGCTGGTCGATGCGGTAACGGAGCTGGGCGATATCGATGTTGTTTTCTCTGGCGAGGCTGCGACCAAAGAAGAGGGTGATGACATCAAAAGGTATTGCGCCGGTAACGAGCGAGTGTCGTTTACCGGTCAGTACAACTACGATGCTGATATAGCGGGTATTTATTCCAGATTCGATTGCGTGTACGCCGTTTATGATGCTTCTAATCCAAACGTGCGAATTGCTCTTCCGAATAAACTTTATGAATCTGTTGCATGCGGATTGCCGCTGATTGTTTCCGCTGGGACGTATTTGTCCGAAATCGTGGAGAGGTACGGAATAGGAGTGGCCGTCGATCCAAACGATGTCGAATCGCTTCGAGAGGCGCTCAGCGTGATGATGAAGCGCGGGCCTGAGTATGAGGAAATGGTGCGTAATTGCGCTGTCGCAAGGGAGCGTTTAATTGCGAACACGGCGTTGGCTAAGTTGCCGGGATTGATTGCGGAGATGGGGCGTGATTAACCTGAAACGCATTTCAAATATAACGGGGTATATAAAAGATTTTTCCTTCACGATTGGTTCAACTGTAGTGGTTTCCGCCGTGATGCAGATCATCGTCTATCCTCTTATTGCCTGTTCCGTCTCTGCGGCTGAATACGGCACTTTTCTTTCTGCCATAGGCGTAGTGAACATTCTTGCTGCATCGTTCGGCAAAGAGCTGTGCAATGCCCGTCTTGTCTGCGATAAAGAGAAAGGGTGTGCGCCGGAAACACGCGACTACTTAATTCTCCTGTTTTTCGCAAGCATTGTCGCTGTAATCGTCGTTGCTTTGGCGCTCTTTTTTATGCTCGGCGCAGGTCAATTTGAGTGCATCATGACTTCGCTCGTAGTTGTTCTCTCAATAGCAAGGTCATATTTTTTTGTGCGGTTCAGGTTGACTCTTGATTTCGGTGGTTTGTTTATCTCGAATTGTTTTTTGGCTGGCGGGTACTTGATTGGCTTGGGGCTGTTTTACCTGTCTGGCATCTGGATGGTCGTTTTTTTATGCGCTGAGACGATTGCTCTCGCATATACGCTCATTGCCACAAAGGCGTCATTCGACCTCTCTTCAAATAATGAGGACAGTCGTTACATATATGGCACATTTGGCAACCTTTCTGTAAGCTCACTGGTGGGCAATGTGGGAAGCTATTTTGACAGGTTGGCGCTGCCTGTATTGTTGAGCGAAGCATCCCTCTCGATTTTTTTCGCCGCGTCATTTTTCGGCAAAATGGTTTTTCTAATCTCGCAGCCGCTGCGTACGATGATAATTACATATATCGGAAGAGGAAAGATAAGGCTGACAATTAGGTCGTTGCTTATATTAAATCTTGTTGCCCTTGCGATGGTGCTGGCGTTTGTGATTGCATCATTTCTGTTTGGGGAAGCTGTGACAAAGCTCTTGTATCCGACGCTTGCTAACGAGGCTTCTGCATATATCCAGCTTGCAAATATTGCTGCCATTGTATACCTGATTTATACGGTTAACTCGAGCATTGCCCTAACCACGCTACCGTCGTGGTGGCAAATGATTTTCTCTGTTACGCGAATCGCCTTGTATGCGCTGTTTTGCGTGGCATTAACGCCGATTGCGGGGCTAGGAGGCTATATCGCCGGAATCCTCTCGGCTAATCTCATCATGGGTATATTTACATTCTGCGTTGGACTTAGATACGTTGGAAGGCGCAAGGCGTATGAATAGATTGTCCCGCGCACTACATAATCCCAAGTCAGTACCTTCTTACTTCATGCGTGTCGCTAGATGCAAGATGGGAGAGAAAATCTGCGCTTCGCCTGAAGGGTATAAGGGCCTATGGAACGGTAGAAGCATCGCTCGATATTCCACCGATTTGGAAAAATCGATTGACTCTATATGCCGTCGGGCTACGGATCTTGCCCCAGAACTAGAAACCGTTCTTCGGGAAGCTTATGAGTGTGTTGACTTTTCCTCCAAGGTCAAATCGCACGCAAACTGCTTACTCGAAGGCTACACGTACGTGCTTGGAGATTACCGCTCTTTGTCTGGTCCGGAAACTCGTGAGTTTTGGCTGTCTGATTACGTGACGGGCTATGCATATGCGATGACATATCATTCCATCGCCAGAGACGCGAACCGCATTGACGATCAAACCGATATCAAGCGGATATGGGAGATTGCTCGTATGCAGTATCTGCTGGCCCCGTCTTTGCAATACTGGTTGAGCAAGGATGAAGTGTATGCTCGGGTTGTTGTACGGCATATCGAGGCATTTCTTGCTGTTTCTCCTTATGATTATGGTCCGTTATGGCAGCCTTCAATGGAAGTTGGAATACGCCTGACTAACATGATTCTGGCTTTCTGCTTTATCGCCGATTCGGAATCATGCACGAGAGAATTCGTTGAGAAGTTTCGTCTATCGGCCGCCCAGCATGTCGAACATCTGAGGAGATTTCCTGAAAACCTGGGTGGGCTATCCTCGAATCACCATTTGGGCTCTTTGATGGGACGTATCTCTTACAGCATGCTCATTGATGAAAACGGCAGCGAAAGATTCGCGAATCTGATGTCGGAATTGAAGTCCGAGGCGAGGAAGCAGATTCTTTGGTTTGGGGCTGACTACGAGGGCTCAACTTCGTATCATCGGCTTGTGGGCGAAATGCTTTCTCTTTCGTTTGCGATGCTTGCTTTGCGTGGATGTCTTGCTGACGAAGACGCATGCGAAAGGATGGCAAAGGCCGTTGTCTACTCTCGCATGGTCTCGTATGCTGCCGATAAGCAATTCCAGATTGGGGATAACGATTCTGGTCGAGCTATTCAGCTGATTCCAGACAGGCCGAACTCAACTCGAGCCTTTCGCGGTCTTGCATTAGCCGCGTTGAGATTGAATCGTTATGCTCGACTCGATGAGCTCGAGAAATCGCTCAACAACTGCATGCTTTTGACGGATAAGATTGCTGTGGTTCGTAAAGAATACACGTGTCTTGCCTTTACGGCATTCGACTGCCTCGAATACGGTATGGGCGACCACTGCCATAACGATCTGCTCTCTTTCGTGTTTTCTGTTGGCGGAAATGCGATTGTGGTTGATCCTGGAACGGGTAGCTACACTGGTAATCCAAAACTACGAAACGACTTGCGATCAATTCACAGCCATTCGAGCGTATCGATAAATGGCTTGGAACAAAGGGAACTTGTCCACGACCGAATTTTTGGCTGGGGCAAAGGCTACGGGAAATCAAAGATTGCTTGTGTTGCGAACACTGAAGAAACGGTTGATTTGATTGGGGAAACCGATTGCTTCAAGTCGCGAACTGGTTGCCGTCTAAGGCGTGAGGTGCTCCTGAAGGAGAGGTCACGCAGTATTTTAATTCACGACGAGGTTGACGGGGAATTCGAGCGGCTGAGTCTCACCATCCCCTTGCACCCAGATGCGATTGTTAAAGAGGCCGGGTCGGGATATTTGGTCAAAAACGGATCAGCGCTTGTTGGTGTATCTGGTACTTGGGAGATGCTTTTATCCGAGATGATTTACTCGAGCGGCTATGATCGTTGTCGGCCGACAAAGTGCCTGATCGCGAAAAGCACCAGACATTCCAATGATTTGCGCTTTACAATCATTGAGAACGGTTCGAGTTTGTAGGTAAGAGATTTTGATTAACGAAAAGACCAGTAGAGCAAGGCGTAGTGGGGCAATGTCGCGCTGCTTGCCTTCTAAAGAGGCCAATGATAGGCGAGGTATAAATAAAACGGCATTTGTGATTGGGGCCGTCTTAATGAGGATTGCCCTCGATTACGCGTACGCAAACGCTCTTTGCCCCTATTACGCGAAATATGGTATGGGTATATACAGCCCTAATGACCTATGGCTTTCGCTCTCCTACCTTTCTCTTGGGATCTGTTCAATAATTTGCGCGAATGTTCTGGACGAGAAGCCTTCGTCACTCATGATGGCTGCTCTATTCTTGATTGCGTATATACCTGCTACCTCTCTGTATTATGTACAGAATTTACCGCATTATTATCTCGCATATGCCACATTGTTCTGGCTGGTCTTTCTCTCTGCGTTCTATTTCACTAGGGGTTGGCCAAAAGAAGTTAAGGCGAGGCGGAATAAAGGTAATGACAGGGCTTTTGGGGAGGAAAGAACGGAAAGGGTTCGCTTTCTTCTGGCATGCGTTCCGTTTGCTGTCGCCTTTGCTGCGTTCTTATATTCAGTAATCTACAACGGAGGCGTAGATCTGGCTCTTGATTTGTCTGAATATGGAGAACTTCGCCAAGAGAATAAATTGGCCTCATTTGGTTTTGTGTGGCAGCGTTTGATTTTTTGGTCTGGTTGCGTGTTTGCTCCTTTTGGTATAGCGGTATCAATCATGCACCGAAAATATGCGTTTGCTGTCGTATTCTTGCTTTTTGATTTTTCGATTACCGCAACGAATGGGACAAAGACATTTCTTTTCACTCTTGTTTTGACTGTCCTTGCCGTTTGGATGCTACGTAGACGAACGGATTTGAAATGGCTTTCCTATATTCCGTTCGCGATATCGGCTATCGTTGTTTTGGGGGCAGCGCTTTTTGAAACGGAATTCGGGCAGTTCGTTTCGAACTACATTACTCGTCGAATCCTATTTACGCCGAGCTATAACTGCTGGGGCTTCGTCCATTTTTTTCAAGATTCCGAAAAGATGCATGAGATTCATCGAATGCTGAAATGGCTCACCGTTTTCGGTGTCGAAAATCCGCTGGGGGTCGACAACGTTTCCCAGTACATGGGCACGGTGATATATGGCACAACGAACAATAACAATCCAGCTGGCACATTTGGCGATGCATTCATGAACTTTGGGGTTGCCGGGTTAATTGCATACCCCATATTGAATGTGGTATGCATCCGGCTTCTTGATGGAGTGGCCGGGAATGAGCCGATTGCATATCTGATTGCAGTTGTTTTTTCTACAACCGAGTACATCGTAAATGGCAGTTTCTTACCGGTACTGTTTAACTATGGTTACTTTGCATTCCTTATATATTTAGCGTTGATAAAAAAATATGGTGGGTTGGAAGCGACGTTTGGCGAGTGGTTCGGTCACGGAGGCTATCGGGCGCAGGGCACTGGACAATCGATGCAAAATACAGCTAATCGAAGGAATGCCGGGATGGGCGCAGATGGAAAATGAGTCGGTTCAACGATTTACGGGCAAGAAGGGGTATGCGGCAAAGGACGTACGTTCCGCCATGGTGCCGATTGCGTTATTTTGCATCGCCCTTTTAATTCAGGGCGGGTTCTACAATGCGGCCACTTCGTTCTGCGGCATTGTTGTGTCGATTATCGGCGCAATAGCCTGCTTTGCTAAAGGTGGGCGTAAGGATAGGCTACCTGTCACCGTAGTGCTGCTTTTTGGAATCGCCCTTGCATACCTTGTGAGTATGTGTGTCAATGGCATCACGGTTACGACGCTTTCTGAAACTGGGACTTGGTTCGCTGTTGCGGCATTCGGCTTGTATGCGAGCTGTCAGAGCAGTAATGCCCGAGCTATGTCTTTTCGTGCTTTCGAATGCCTTGGAGTGATTTCGGCGGTTTTCGGCGCTCTTGTGTATCTTGGTGTTTTCGATATCTATGGGACCATGGACGATGGCCGCCTGCAGTTTTTCTTTCAATATGCTAATGCCGCCGGCGTGTGGTTTGCCTGCATTTCGCTTGGCTGCCTCCTTTCTGGCGATCGCAAGCTGAACTCATGTGCTCCGGTTTTGATCTTTGCTATGCTGGTAACAAAATCGGGCGGGGCAATTCTGTGCTTTGGTGTGGTTGCGGCATGTATTGCCGTCTTTTTGTGTAGGCGTGGGAACTACCAAGAGCTGCTTCGTTTCTTGTGCCAGGGCACGTTGTCTGTTGTTGTCTTTCTTCTTGTCGAATTGACGTCGGGCATGCTGTCTGTCGTATTATTCGCGATTCTTTGTGCGGTATGCGTTGTATGTATCGCTCGAGGTAACGTGGCGAAGCCCTCTTATTTGTTTGCTAAGCATATGAGCATCGCTTTGTTCGCTCTACTCCTTTTTGCTTTGTGCGTGGTTGTGGCGTTGCTTGGCGTGCGTGTCTTTGACGCATGGAATCATCTTATCGAACGTGTTTATTTCGTTTTTGACGCCTTGGCCCTTTGGGGAAGCGAGCCCCTCTTCGGGATTGGCCCCGATAATTGGCAATACGCCTATCCCTATGTGCAAACTGCGCAGTACCACACGACGGTCGTGCATAACAGCTTTGTTCAAGTCGGGGTCGATGCTGGCATTTTTGCGGTTGCATGTCTTGTAGCATTCTTTGTGCTCGGTGCAATAGATTGCGTTAAGAAATGGCGTGATGGCGACGGTGCAGCGGCCGTTGCATTAATTGCGATGCTTGCCATTCATTGCCTCTTTGACTTTGATTTGCAATTCGGGGCCTTGGCGCTGTTTGCTTCGTTTCTCGTATGCGCGCCGGATGGGCCCTCTATCAGGGTCCAAAAGCTATGGGCTGGAGTGATTTCCCTTGTGGTGTGCCTTCCTCTTTGCGCCGTTGGAGTTCTTGCCGATTTCTCAAAGTCAGCCGTTTATATGGCGAACGAATCGGGTGATTATGGGGAAGCGGAATTGCTTTCGAGGGGAAACTCAATGGTTAATGACGATGTGTCTATGCAGACGCAGTATTTGCTTGCGTGCTACGGCGCTTACGACTACGGGAAAGTTGAATTCTTCTACAAGACATACGGAACTTCATCCGATGAGCAGGCCGTGTATGTCGCTCTTTCGTGTTTTGCGCTCGGCGATTCGGCCGAGGCGAGCGAGGCGCTTGTTTCCGAGATGGAAAAACAGCCTTGGAACCCGGAATTAATTGAAAGTGCTCGTACGGTGTTTGACACGTATCCGATAGATGAATCTGTGAGACAACGATACAACGCGGCAATCGAGCACTCGAACAGTCTCGCCGAAAATGCCCCAGCGATACTGCCCGCTCAACGGGTTGTTGATGCATACTTGTAGGAAAACGCCGAAGAGGAAGGAGAGCATGATGAACTCGGCAAATGAAAAACGGTTTGGAGGTGAAATTATGCGATGCTTCCCGTTTCGATTGGCAATGCTGCTGTTTTCGTCAGTGCTTGCGGTGACACTCTTTGCGAGCCCTGCGCTCGCTGTTGGAGCGGAAGATGATAAGGGCGGCGACCTTGCGAGCGTGGCGTTGGTCAATTTCGAAGGCGCTTATCTCGATACTAGTGGCTATTTCGCAATAGACGGCATGTCTCGACCAGAGGTGTATGTCAGGGATCGGAACGGCGGCGTCCTTATCGAAGGAACTGATTACACCGTCGAATACGATGGCTTCGATGATCGCCAGGGTGATACTGCAATTGGCACCGCGATAGTTCGGGGCAAGGGGAAATATACGGGCGAAGTTACTAAAAACTGTACCGTGTATTATCGATATGATTTAGAGAAGGCGATATCGGCATCTTCACAGCCGTATGGGACGCGTTTTTTTTTGGGGAGATGAAGTCTACAATAAAAATGGCGGTTCCTACCCAGGTCAGTCGTCTTCTTTGAGCCCCCAATTCTTTTACATAGGTAAGCCTGTCATGCCGCGCTTGTCTCTTTCGTATCACAGTAGCCAAGGCGGCGTTTATAAAACAAATTGTTTTACGCAGTCTGGAGGAGACTTTACCATCTCATACCTCGATGCGGATGGGGAATCATGCATACCCAAGGAGCCTGGTAGCTATAGAGCCATAATCACCGCAGCTGACGGTAGCTTCCTCAAAGGTTCAGCAGCCATTGATTTCGACATTGTGACGCAAAAGAATGTCGCGACGTTGTTCTCTATGACCGGAGCATGGTGCAATGACTATCGCAATATATCCGTAAGGGCTATCGATGACTCTCTGGCTCTTCAAGGTGGCGGTACTCAATATAGCTATTATCCCAACTTTAGTTCATCACATATTATTTACGGCAGCAGTACCGATCGTACGAAATACCTCTTCAATATAAGCGGTTCGCGGGCGAGCGGCTCACTTATAGAAGGGCTCGATTATGTGGTGAAGAAGCTGGGCGGCGGCGTTGCCAACACCACTGTTTACGATGGGGCCTATTCGTCGGTATATACATCCGTTTATAAATCGTTTGCAATCGAAGGCATTGGCGCGTATTCGGGATTTATAACCGAAAAAGTGAAAGAATTGCCTATTTCGCAACAATTCAATGGCTTCAAGGTCAATGGTGTTAACTACTCCCGGCATTACAAAGAGAAAGTGCCTGTTGCAAGCGATGTTGAGGGGACGTTGTTGGTTCCGAGCATCGAGGGTTATACCCTGACTGAGGGCGTGGATTATCGATTTGTGGGTTATTTCGATAGCAATGGCTCCGCCGTTTCGACTGGTTCTGTGGGCGACTGCATTACCGCTCGAATCGAGGGCATTGGCAAATACGAGGGGTGCTCGCTCGATATTCCATGCGAAGTTTCGAGTCGGTCTAATCTTATTGATATTAGCTCTTTCAGAACCGCGG
>OIYH01001996.1_pt1 | contig 11033 bp, 6 predicted proteins | sample 1587911 | NCBI WGS metagenome assembly OIYH01 (sample SAMN03283252) | human gut metagenome | biome: human-associated habitat; material: feces | host: Homo sapiens | place: USA | collected 2013
TTCCATAAGTAGAGCAGTGGCACAGATGCAGGTGTGCTCCTGTCTCTCCTGCCAGCATCACATCACGCACGGCGATGATGTCCTCGACTGCATTGCTGATGCCGCGAAGTCCCTGTTTGCGGATCGATTCATCGTCATTTGCCACACCGCCGTCCACCAGGTCGATGTCCTCGCAGTGTGCCATGACCGGAACGCCGCACTCTGCTGCGATCTTCATTGCTTCTTTGCAGAGCAGGGAATCCATAACGGATTTACCGTCCTCACTGATTGCCGGAGCTCCTTCCGCTACCATGGATTCGATGTCGGCAAGTTCTTTTCCCTTCTGTCCTTTTGTGATCGCACCTGCCTGCAGTACGTGAATCGGTGCCATCGCTTTTGCCTTGTTGTGTACATAACGGATATTAAGTCTGTCATCTGTTACCGGCTTTGTATTCGGCATCGCCAGCACGGTGGTAAATCCTCCGTGTGCCGCTGCAGCTGCTCCTGTCTCAACCGTCTCCTTGTACGTCTGTCCCGGATCCCTCAAGTGAACATGCAGGTCGATCAGGCCCGGCATAACGTAGCAGCCTTCTGCATCGATCACTTCTTCTGCCTCTTCCTTGATCTCCTGGTCTACCTTTACAATCTTATCCTCCTCGATCAGGATATCGTACCGGCCATCTTTTCTGGTGTCCGGATCAATCACTCTGCCGTTTTTTATCAGTATACTCATCTTTTGGATTCCTTTCTGTAAAACATCCCAAGGCATGCCATGCACACCCAGCATTTTCTTCTATCATTCTACCATACCAGAGGAAATGCCGCAAACCTTTTTTCGTCTCCTTGATTTTTACAAATGCAGATGCTATGATAAGTTTTAAAGAACAGCTGCCGGATTTTGCCGGCAGATACCACGGAGGTAGCTTTATGACTGTAAAACCGCCAGATTTTGGTGGAAAACCGTACCGCTCGCTGGATTATCATCTGCGGGACCGCTACGGTGAAAAAATTTACAAAGTTTCTTTAGACGGCGGCATGACCTGTCCGAACCGCGACGGCACGCTCGGAAAGTGCGGCTGTATTTTCTGCAGTGAGGGCGGAAGCGGTGATTTTGCCGGTGACAGGACACACCCGATCCATCAGCAGATTGAGGAACAGAAGGTCCGCCTTTCCCCGAAATTTCCGGCAACGCATTTTATCGCCTATTTTCAGGCTTACACCAATACTTACGCTCCGCTTTCATATCTGGAGCGTATTTTTACAGAGGCGATTGAACACGAAGACATCGTCGGACTTTCGATCGGCACAAGACCGGACTGCCTGCCGGACGAGACGCTGGATCTGTTATCGGAGCTGAATAAAAAGAAACCGGTCACGGTAGAGCTTGGGCTTCAGACGATCCATGAACGAACAGCCGCTTTTATCCGCAGAGGCTATAAACTTTCCTGTTTTGAAGATGCACTAAAAAAACTGCAGGAGCATAAATTAGAGACGGTCGTTCATACGATTCTTGGTCTTCCGGGCGAAACTACAGAAGATATCCTGGAGACCATGCGTTACTTAAATGCACACCACATTGACGGCATCAAGCTGCAGCTGCTCCATGTGCTGAAACACACCGATCTGGCAGCTTATTATGGGCAGAGCGGATTTCACATTTTATCGGAAGATGAATACGTTGATCTTGTGATCCGCTGTCTGGAAGTGCTCTCGCCGGATATCACGATCCACCGCCTGACCGGGGACGGTCCGAGCGATCTGCTGATCGCACCGCTCTGGAGCCTGAAAAAACGCAGCGTCCTCAACCATATCCACCACGAACTGAAAGTCCGTGATACCTGGCAGGGACGTCTGTTTACCGAATGAAAGTAAAGCGGACACAGGTGAAACCCGACACGCTTTTGCAGAGATTTTTTACATAAGGAGGCATTTTATGGCTGAACCATTTACGCTTTATAAATTAATCATCTTATATATGCTTGACCGCGTGGATTTTCCGCTTACAAACAGCCAGATTTCCAGTTTTCTGCTTGACCGCGGCTACACAAACTATTTCACGCTGCAGCAGGCTTTTTCAGAACTGGAAGAAGCCAATCTTGTTAAGCCACAGACCATCCGCAATACCACACAGTTTCAGCTGACAAAGAGCGGCCGCGAGGCACTTGGCTATTTCTGTGACCGCATCCCGAATGCAATCCAGGAGGAAGCCGATCAGTATCTTCAGGAACACAAGATTGAGCTGCGAAATGAGGTTTCGGTCACGGCGGATTATTACCGTACCACGGCAAAAGAATATGCCGTACACTGTGTCATAAAAGAAAAAGAGTCCGATCTGATCGACCTGACTCTTACGGTTCCGGACAAAAAACAGGCAGAAGCTATGTGCAAGTCCTGGAAAAACAAATGCGAAATGGTCTACCAGTTTCTGATGACACAGCTCTCCTGAACACCTGGCAGAATTGAAGTTCGAAGTACAGAACCATTCTGCCCTGCATTTTATTCTTCATGCAGCCAGTCCAGATGCTTCCTGATCTGCTGCTCATATCCGCTGTCACTTGGCTCATAAAACTTCACTTCGCCGAGTTCATACGGCAGATAACGCTGCTTTGAGAAATGTTTCGGGAAATCGTGGGCATATTCATAACCAATGCCCCTCCCCAGCTTCCCTGCTCCGCCATAATGTGCATCCTGCAGATACGGCGGCACGGAAGCTTTTTTATTTTTCACCGATTCCATTGCCGAAAAGATTGCATTCGTTGCTGCATTGCTCTTCGGAGCACATGCCACATAGATTGCTGCCTGAGAAAGGATCAGCTGCGACTCCGGCATACCGACACGCTCGACAGCCTGTGCCGCCGCAACTGCCACCTGAAGTGCCTGCGGATCTGCATTGCCGACATCTTCGGATGCACAGATCATGATCCTTCTGGCGATAAAGGTCACACTTTCTCCGGCATAGAGCATTCTTGCCAGATAATAAACTGCCGCATCCGGATCTGATCCCCGCATACTCTTGATAAAAGCAGAGATCGTATCGTAGTGATTATCTCCCGCCTTATCGTAGCGGATCACACGTTTCTGGATACACTCTGATGCCACGTCGATCGTAAAGTGGATTTTCCCGTCTGCAGAACGCTCCGTTGTCAGCACACCAAGCTCTACAGCATTGAGTGCAGACCTGGCATCGCCGTCTGCCGCTTCTGCCAGAAAATCTGCCGCTTCCTCATCCATGCAGACATCATATGCCCCCATACCGCGTTCGCTGTCCGTGACCGCACGCAAAATCAGTTTTTTGATATCTTCTTTTTCAAGCGGTTTCAGTTCAAAAACTTTGGATCTGGAAAGCAAAGCACCGTTGACTTCAAAATAAGGATTCTCCGTTGTCGCCCCGATCAGCACCAGTGTCCCGTCCTCAACAAACGGAAGTAAATAGTCCTGCTGCCCTTTGTTAAAACGATGGATCTCATCTACAAACAGAATCGTCCTCTTTCCATACATGCCCATCCTCTGTTTTGCCTCGGCAACGACTTCTTCCATATCTTTTTTACCTGCCACCGTAGCATTGATCTGCATAAAAGCCGCACTCGTTGTGCCGGCGATCACTTTTGCGATCGTTGTCTTTCCGGTTCCCGGCGGTCCGTAAAAAATAACGGAACTGAGTTTATCTGCTTTGATTGCCCGGTAAAGCAGTTTATCTTTTGCCAGAATATGCTGCTGTCCGACAATCTCATCCAATGTCCTGGGCCGTATCCTGGAAGCAAGCGGTGCTTCACTCTCCATTTTCGTTTCTCTCATATAATCAAATAAATCCAAAGTTCTTCCTCCCCTCCTGTGTTTCTTTTTCGTTTGAAAGATACCGCACAAGTAACTCCGTCACAAAGTAACTTTCTATGACATCCTGTCATTCCAGTACAAGTTTATCTGCGGTTACAAATGTATAGCCCTGCTCCTTTAACAGATCCACGATCCGAAGTGCCGCTTCCACCGAAGCTTCATAGCGGTCATGCAGCAGGATAATGGCATTTTCTTTTGCCTCAGACATTACTTTTTCTACGATCTGATCCGCATTTTCTGTTTTCCAGTCCAGCGGATCGATGGTCCAGAGCACCGGAAACATCCCAAAACCGCACTCCAGGTTTTTGTTCCATGCCCCAAAAGGAGGTCTGATATATTCGGTGTCATAGCCGACAATGCTTCTGACCAGCTCGCTCGTTTTTGTAATCTCTTCACATGCCTGTTTATCCGACATTTTTGTAACGTCCACATGGGACCAGGTATGGTTTCCGATCAGATGTCCATCTTCTGCCATCTGCTTTACCAATTCTTCATTTCCTTCGATATTTTCCCCGATCAGAAAAAAGGTTGCCTTTACGCCTCGTTTTCGCAGACCGTCCAGCAGCTTTTTCGTATAGACCGGATGTGGTCCGTCGTCGAAAGTCAGGGCAATCTCAGGCGGAATATCCGCTGATGCCGGAAGTGATCTTTCACACCAGCGGATATATTCTACACTGCCGATTCCGATTCCGGCAAGCAGTACAAACAGATAGATGTGAAAAAGCATGTTTTTCCAGTTTCTGTATAAAAATCCTTTCACCGGAATTTCGCCCTTTCCGTTTCTTTCATGCTATCCTATGTCTGCCGGAATCCTTCTATGCTATGTTTTATGATCTTACTTTGCCTGCCGCAATACCTCCTTTTGCCAGCAGCTTGCTGTAAGCTTTCTTTTTGTTCTTCGGCACTTTTACGGTTACTTTTTTCGAAACGCCCTTAAATGCCGCCTTTTCTACTTTCTTCAGAGATTTTACTTTCTTCAGGCTGATGTTCTTTAACTTTTTATCGCCTTTGAATGCATTTTTGCTGATGGTCTGCAGTTTGCTGCCGTTCACGGTAACTTTCGTCAAGTTTTTGCAGTTTTCAAATGCACTTCTGCCAATCTTTTTCACATTGCCTCCGATGAGCACGGAAGTCATCTTTTTATTGCCCTTAAAGGCGTTTGCCGCAATACCGGTCACTTTGTAAGTCTTACCATTTGCTTTGATCGATGCAGAAATTTTTACGGCTTTCTTTGTTTTGCCCTTTGCTGCCATGCTCTTTACTTCCACGGTGTCATTTCCGGTGATCGTGTAGTTGAACACTCCGGCTGCATCTGCGATCACATCTCCGATCTTTCCGGCAGAACCAGAAGTGTTCTGGTCGGATTTGTTGTCCTTTGGTTTTTCGGTCTGATTTGGCTTTTCGGTCTGATCCGGTTTCTCCGTCTGGTTCGGTTTTTCCGTTTCATTCGGCTTTTCGGTCTGGTTCGGTTTTTCTGTCTCAGTCGGTTTTTCCGTCTCAGTCGGTTTGTCTTCTCCTGTTTTTTCCGGAACGGTCAGTCTGATCTGTGCCGCACTGCTGAAACATTTTCCAGCCTGTTCGGAAGTTGCATCCTTTACGACAAATTTCACATATTTTGCAGTAACTGGTCTGTCAAAAGAAACCAGTTTCCAGGAAGTGTCTGCCGTCCAGTTTCCTTCTGCCGCTTTTGTATAATTCTCGCCGTCCATACTGGTGTAGATCTCGTAAGCTTTGATGATGCCGTTAAGACCTCCGCCCTGTCTTGGCTGATAACGAAGTCCGCCAAGTTTGACTGCCTCTTCCATTGTAAAAATCAGATAATGTTTCTCGTAGGAAGCCATGTCGGCTGCATTTGTGTAGTTGGTATGCCAGATTGTATCGGAACTTCCATCCAGGACATTGGCTGCTGCACCGTTCTCCTGGCTTGTCTCTTCCGAACCTGCTGTTACAGTCACTTTTCCGGTGTAATCGTTTGCACCATTTGCTGCCGGATCTTTGGAACTGTAATTTTTCAGGATATCTTCCCCGAGTTCTTTTAAGTTTTTGCCGGATGCCTCTGTCGTGTATTCTGTGTGACTTCTTGCAAATGCCCACTCAAAAGCAAACCAGTTGATGTTCTGTGTGCTTTCGCCTTTCATTTCTGCCTTTTTCTGATTGATCCACATCGTCCAACGCTGTTTGTAGAAGTCCTGTGTAAGACCTGCCCACTGACGGTTGGAGTAGTCTTTCAGTCCGCCGCTCTCTGCCTGCGGATAAGAAGCCCAGGTAGTTACCAGCGATTTCGCATTCAGTTCGTAGATATCTTTTGTGAAGTCATCGTCACCCTCTGCCAGTTTCTTCGCCTGTTCTGTCCAGGTTCCGAACAGGAATTCTTTTCTGGTTCCGAGCACTTCTTCCACTTTGTCGATCAGGCTTAAAAACTGATCAGATGCCTCGTTAAATTTCGCAAGATCACCGGACCGATAAGCACTTACCATCTCTCTGTGATATTTCTGGGAAGAGTTTGACAGTACCTGTTTGAGAACATCTGCCAGATCATAGAGATAACCGTCGCTGTTTTTCAGGGTATCGTAATCTTCAAGCAGCAGCTCTGCTGCTTTTTCCAGCTCTTCCATATCGTAGCCGATCACTGCATTTCCCCAGGTTGATGCCGCACCGATACTCTCTGCCGGGCGTGCATTGATATAGGACTCCGGTGCGCCCTGACCACGCATGTTCAGTGATGCCTTGTAAACGGTGTTTTCGAGGATCTTCATTGTCTCATACGCAGATTCACTCTTGGCTCCGTAACGTCTTGTCACATAATCTTTGAGCCACTGGTCGGTGTCGATCTCTGTCAGCGTTTTTGTTGCATCGTCACACCATACCGTTTCAAATAATAAATCATAAAGGACCGGGTTGTTCTGAGAACCTTCCGGTGTAATACCGATACCGGTCAGCATTTCACTGTTGTTTGCCGCATCGACAACGCCGCTGACAATATTGTCCATATGTCCGTGCAGTCCCATACGTCCGCCGAAGTTGTTCAGCATACAGTAAACCCACGGTGTCTTCTGAAACTCTTTTCCGCCGGAGTAACTGCTGTCGTTCCAGTGTGTGTCCTTCTCTGCATAAAGATCCAGCACAAGTGCGTGCTCTTTTCTTCCGTTCAGTCCGTTTATCAGTCCGGCACTCGGGTTGCCCTGCCATGCCTGGATCACCCAGACTGCATCCTTGTCAAACTCCAGCATGGAATTTAACACTTCTGAACTTACATCACTTGTGGACATGTCACCGGTATTTCCGCCCTCATGGAATGGATCTGTCGCATAATAATGTGTTACATTTCCATAGACATTTTTCTGACACTCATAAAATAATTTTGCATATTTATCGTATGCCGCTGTGGTGGTACGCAGCATGTACGGACGCTGGAAGGAGCACCAGGTTCCCTGTGGGATCACATCGTTGCCTGTCAGTGCATACGCTCCTTTTGCCTTGCTCTGCACATCAACCGGAACCATGCCGCTGTATCCCTGAAGGATCGGCTGCATGCCGAGTTTCCGCATGATCAGCTGGTTCTTTCTTGCAAGCTCCGTTCTCTTGGTAAACCAGGAGTCATGGACCGGTCCGCCGTATCCGGAAAGGTTTGCCATATATGCCCATGCATAGTAGGCAGGTCCTGCGATATAATCTTTGATCTCTTCATGCGTATAGCCAAGTGTACTTAAAAATTCTCTCCAGACTTCTTCCTGTCCGGTGATATCCAGAACGATGTTGACACCATTGAGTGCCAGCCAGTCAAGTTCTTTTCTCCACTCATCCTCGCCCCAGAATGCCATCGAGTAGGACATCGTACAGTAGTTGTACGCATAACGCAGTGCCACTTTGCACTCTTTATGTACTTTTGATCCGACTTTTACAATACTTTTTGGCATCGTTACCTGATCACCGACCTGGGTGATGCTCACCTTGCAGTAATATTTCAGATAATAGTTCAGGCCGTTTGCGATCGTCACACCGCTGTTGCCGGTGATCTTCACTTTACCGTTCACATCTTCGATCTCATAATAATCGGCTGCACCTTCTGCCTTGTCTTTTACTTCAAAGGTAAACCAGTTTTTGTACTGCTTACCAAGGTTACGGCTGACAATACCATAAACTTCATCGATCGTATCCTGCGTGGTAACTTCTGTATTGTATGCGGATTCTACATAGGAAACCGGTGCCTGAAATGCGGCTTTTTTTGCTTCCCCGCTCTTTGTTCCGAGGATACGAACTTCATTCAGCACGGCTTTGGAACTTGCAGAATTGTAGGAAAGCAGGATACGCACACTGCTTGCTTTCTTTCCTTCTGCCTGATAAACCTCTCCTCCATCCGGACAGGCATCGGTGCCGGTTTTTTCCGCAAGTTTGCTGTAATTCTGACCATCGTTGCTGTAGTACAGAGAATACTGGGAATAGCCGTTTTTCGGGGTGTAAACTTCAATCCTTGACAGATCATACTCTGCTCCGAGATCAAAATCCACATATGCCGGATACTGGTCTGCACTCCAGGTATTGCTTAAATTTCCGTCAACAATGCGGTTCAGGGTGTCCTGACTGTAGTTGCTGTGCAGTGCGGTGCTTTTCCATACGATATTTTCAGTATCCGCCTCTGCGATCGTTGCTTTGTTTGCAAAGATCTGGAACTCTGCCAGAGACAGGATGTTATTTTTTCCGGCATCGTTTGCTGCCTCAAAAACAGCCTTTACGGATTCGTATTCTAGATCTTTGACAGCAGAATCCACATCGGCTGCGTTGATCTTTACTTTGTTTGCATCACCGGTATTGATGTTTCCGGTCGCAAACGGCTGTGTTTCATAAGAGCCGTTTTTTGTTGCTTTTCCGTAAAGCTTATAGGTATAGGATGCATTTTGATTGTCCTTTGGCAGTGCCAGAATAATCTGACGCATCTTCTGCTCTACGCCAAAACCAACTTCTGCAAAGGTCTCACTGCTGCCGGCTGCAAAGGTTTTCTCCTGAAGAGGAGATGCCGTTGTCTCATCGTTGTCGGTGATTTTTGCTTTGTCTGCGGATGCATTGACTTCGCTTTTCAGTGTCAGACTCTGCTTTCTGGTAGCAGCGATGTTTTCCAGTTCAACTGTTTCTTCCGCACCGTTATCAATATAAACTTCTGCCTCTGCGATCGCCGGCCAGAAAGCGCCGGTTGCACCGTTGTTCTTCGGATTGGAAAGTTCCACATACAGATGAGTCATCGCCTGGGCATTTTCAAATTCAAACGTATAGCCATCATCAAATTTTGCAGTCTTTGCAGATCCCGGTACACTGACCAGATCGCTCGTTACGTTGTTCAGTGCATACTTCAGTGATACATCCACGCTCCACGGTGTATGGCCGGATTCGAATTTCAGCACTATTTTTTTCACACATTTCGTGTTTGCCTTCGGCAGTGCAAACGTTACCGTACATGGCCAGTTCGCCCCGTTATTCACCCACAAACTAGAAGGATTTCCATCCACCATATTTTCCTTGACGTTGGCTCCTTCCTCGCTTGGAACGCTGATTTCACAGTCGGCTGCGATATTGGAAAGACCACTCTCTGCCTGTGTCTTCACTTCCTGATCCTGCAGCTGCACATCCTGCTGCGGTGCTGCCACCACTTTGATGTTTCCCACTGGAACGGCTGTAAGCACCATCAGGAAAGCAAGCAGTGTACTTAAAACTTTTTTTCCTTTCATAAAAGTTCCTCCATCTTTTGTTTTATTTTCAGTTACCCTCTTTTATTTTCCAAACAGTCCCTGGAAAAATTTTACGATCGCATCAATGATCCGTGTAAAGAAATTCCCAACGCTCTCTTTATCCACATGGAAATCCAGATCTCCCAGTTTCTGATACAAATCTTTTGCCTGATCCTTCAGTTTATCCACATCCAGATCCAGTCCCTCTATCTTTTTCATCAGTTCTGCGATCTGCTTCTGATTTTCTTCGGAAAGCTGAATATCCAGCTGATCGCATGCTTGATCCACCACATTTTGAATATCCTCTGCACTGGTCAGTTTGTTCTCTGCCACTTCCTGTTTTACCAGTGCCATCAGATCTTCTGCTTTTTCAGAATCTCCGATATCCTCCACCAGTTTGCCGGTCAGCACCAGTTCATCGTTTGCCGCATCGAGATTCTCATCGTCAATCTCTTCCCCGGTCATGGTCTCATACGCCTTGATCGCACCGACCAGTGCCGCCGTTCCGGAAATCGAAAACGGTCCTGCCACCGTGATATCCGCATCTTCGATGCCGGCCGTCAAAAGTGCATTGCGATACATACCTTCGGTACAGTAGGAAATATTTTTCGTTGTTACATGGATGCCGTTTCCGGCTTCTTTTCCAACGACCAGAACCGATGACAACGCCCTGGTGCCGATGATCGAAGCATCCAGATACTTATCCAGATATTCATGTTCATCCGCATTGGTGATGCTGATGATATCATAATCATCCACGTTGATGTCACTAAGTCCGAGCAATGATAAAACTGTCATCTGTTCCTGTGGGCTTAAATCCGCTCCCAGTGCAAGATATGGCTTGTCAATGACTGCATCCACGCGGTCTGCAAAGACCGTGACACCGGAAGTAAGCAGCAATGTCGCTGCCAGAAGTACTGCTGTAAGTTTTTTTCTCATATATTTTCCCCTTTCTGTCTGATTCAAGTCGAACACACGCGAGAATTGCTCCGTTACAAAGTAATTCTTACCATTCGTCAAACGGATATTCGCAATCCGCTTTGCTGCTTGATTTAGTAAAAAAAGCGAACGCCGTGAAACGTCCGCTCTCTTATTCTAAAATTCGGCAAACTCATCTGCAAGTGCCGCAAATTCTTTTAAGGTCAATGTCTCCCCACGTACATTTGCCGGAAAACCAAGCTTTTCAAAAGCTGTCTGGATCTGTTCTTTCGTTGCTGCAATCTCCGGTGAATTATTCAGGCCGTTGAGCAGCGTTTTTCTTCTCTGGTTAAAAGAAGCTCGGATGATCCGGAACATCAGACTTTCATCCTTTACCGTGGTAGGCGGATTTTCATGCAGGGTCAGCCGGATGACCGCACTTCCGACATTCGGACGCGGCATAAAGCAGTTTGGCGGTACATTTGCCACGATATATGGCTCTGCATAAAACTGCACGGCCAGGGACAGTGCCCCGTAATCTTTGGTGCCCGGTCCTGCCTGCATACGCAGGGCAACTTCTTT
>OIYH01002003.1_pt1 | contig 11021 bp, 11 predicted proteins | sample 1587911 | NCBI WGS metagenome assembly OIYH01 (sample SAMN03283252) | human gut metagenome | biome: human-associated habitat; material: feces | host: Homo sapiens | place: USA | collected 2013
TATACTGTCACGGTCTACGTGGACAAGGGGACGCTGGCCGATCAGTTCTGGGATAAGCTGACGGACTTTGCCACCCAAGTTCCCTGGTGGCAGTATGCCGAAAAACAGCAGAGCACCAGCAAGTATCCCAAGTATTGGTAAGTAGATGGCTCCCGACCCCACAGACACCCTGAAATACCAATCGCAAAACGAACAAAAGAGCAGCCATTCCTAGGAATGGCTGCTCTTTCTCTGTAATGACTCAGGCACGGGCGTGATGGGCGTTGGCCTCCCCGTGTGCCTGAACCCCGCCTACCCCCACGGCATGACACTATGGGGCTCTGAAGGGGCTGAGTGCGACTGCGAAGGCAATTGCTATACGCCGCGCGACTCACGAAACGTAAATACGCATTTGATGTGTCAGAGCAGGGATGCCAGTTAAGCATTGAGCCAGTTGTCGAGAATAGGCCGCACCGGTTGAATAAATGAAGGAAGACCACTTGCCGAAAACAGCAGGTAGCCTTCCCTTAGATAGAGAGTGATTTCCTTGGAATTTGTCCTTCCGAACGTATTGACAATATACTCGATTATGCTACGCTGGGATTAGGGGGTTAGGTGCGGGCGAGGAGCAGTGTCCCTGCCTGAGCTTTGTCTGCGAAAGCTGCTGTGGTTACTGCGGAGCTACAGTGGATGTGGAGTCCGAGTTGCTTACTTGCTCAGGTCGCCTTGCGAGTCCCAAATCACCATCGGTGTATTCGTCAAGGATAGTAGATATTTCATCATCAATACGTATGACTGTCAGCGAAACATAGTGCAGCTTCGCTCGCCAATCTTGCCTGCGCAAAGTATGCTTCAACTCCTCAAATGCCTTTTCGCTGTTCAGGATGATGATCGTGTGAATCCTTGGGATATTCTTATCGTTCTGCAAACCGAGGATCACATCTGAAGCAAGTATGTCGTGCCCGGTAAAGTAGTAGAAAAACCATCCTTCATCGCCTTTTTCGTTGACTAAAAAATGATGCATGTTCTCATAGTTCGTATCTAGACCGCGGCTACGCGGAGAGTGTTTTGACGAATATGGCATGAGGAGGGTTGTTTCAAATATCTTGTCTATAAAAGATATGATGCGAGTGCCGTAGTAGAGTAGCTGCCAACTCTGAATCAGTTCGATTACTTCGCGTGTGTCTCTTATATACTTCGCCAAGTCAATGTCCAGCCCTAATCTATATGCAACCAGATTCCATTCAGGCTTTGACTTAACGTTCTCGGTTCTTAAAAATCGAGAAAACAAACTGGGGGATAGCTCATATTTTGTTGCAATATCCACCTGCGATACCTTGGGGTTCTGTTGTAAAAATACGTTGATTACATTTTTGACTAAGTTTGTGTCCCTAGGAAACCTATCTCTGCTTCCTGTGAGTGCCATTGTCTTTACATAGTAACCTTCGAATTCGTACAGGTCGTTTGCCTTATTTACCTTTTCGCTCACATGAACACCTCCCGTCATTAAATAATAGTACCATTTGAATAAAAAAAAGTCAAGCATGCGGCTTGATAAATAAATCTGTTGAGATAACGCGCCTGTGTTTAGACGGTTGATGCACTAATATAAATGGTTATGTTTATTTTTTTGAACCATACTGTTGACTTTTGTAAATATATATGTTAATCTAAAAGTGCAAAAAGTCGCGGCGGCACAGCGGGGTTCACGACTTTTGAGAAATCTAGACTTCTAGGATTGATGCAAAAAAAGAAGGGAGGCGAATTATTACCCAGGATGCGGCATACAGTACGGGTCGGCTCGCCCGGAATCAACGCCTGTGGAGACAGATTTCTGTCGTTGAAGCAGGAAGCTACTCTGCAGCAGGGCCATATAAAAAGGCTGCCCCCATTTGCAGATGGGGGCAGCCATCCAAGCACACCGTGGTAGGGTCCATGATGCACCTGTAGGACAATATGTATTGTATCATGAATCCTCCGCAAAATCAACAACACAGTTTTAAGGAGGAAAAGATGGGGATGTTACTTTCACGCGCCGAGGCGGCAGCGTATCTTGGCATCAGCGCAAAATTGCTCGACGGTTTCCGCAAGGATGGCAAAATCTCTTATGTTCAGCGGGTTCCCGGCGGCAAGGTCTTTCTCAGCAAGGAGGAATTGCGTCAGTTCAGGGCAATGTACACGCGCCCTGTGCCCCGCGCATCCACCGCCTTTGCTCCCGCTTTTCGCGGCGAGGTACCTGAACGAGGGTGTCGCTGATGGGACGCAGCAAAAAACCTAAATATGGCACTGTCACTCGCAAGGGAAGAAAGTATTTTCGAACACGCATTACCATTCAGGACGGGACACGAGTTACGCTCTACGGCCGCACCGAGAGTGAAGTAGATCAAAAGGTCGCAGAATTGCGGGCAAAAGTCGCGCGAGAAGCTCTTGAACGGGACTGCCCCACTGTTGCGCAATATGCACAGCTGTGTCTAGAGAACAGATCCCCGTTTATCGCACTCAGCACATTTGACAATTATGCACAAACTATCAAAAAACATATCGTAGAGCCGCTGGGCGACAAACTCATGTGTGACGTAACGCGCGATGACATACTCGCCGCAGTGCGACGCTCTGCCGTATTGTCAGAGTCTACTTATGGTGCGGTTCAGATGTTCTACAAAAGTATTTTTGGCGAGGCTGTCAAAAACGGAATTATTTCGGAAAATCCCGCACTTGTCCTTCCTGCAAAGGGTGGGAAAGCACCGACAAAGGCTAGAAAGTCGCTGACAGACGAGGAAGTGCAGATCCTTTTGAACGCTGTTAAGGGATTGCCGCCGTACACTTTCATTTTGCTTGCGCTGTACACTGGACTCAGGCGGGAGGAAATCCTTGCCTTGCGGTGGGATAGCGTGGATCTTGACTCAAAAACGCCCTCACTTACTGTGCGCGAGGCGTGGCACGTCCATAAGAATCGCCCTTATATCACCGAAAGATTGAAGAGTAGGGCGGCTTATCGAACTGTACCTATCCCCTCGGAATTGGCGCAATACTTGAAAGAGAAAGAGAATACGGCCAATTCCGAGTACGTGGTTTGCAACCGCAATGGCGGCCTGTTGTCGGGCTCGCAATATAGCCGCCTGTGGAAATATGTTACCACGCGCAGTACGAAGCCGCGCGAATATACGCGCATTGCGCCAGACGGAACCAAGACGAAACATCGGGTTGTTCCCACTTTGGGCGAAAGGGCTGCACACAACAGTCATGTGATTTATTCTATTGACTTTCGCGTTACACCGCACATGCTGCGGCACACGTATATCACCAATCTGATTTATGCTGGTGTCGATCCCAAGACGGTGCAGTACTTAGCGGGGCACGAAAACTCGAAGATCACCATGGATATCTACGCTGAAGCCAAGTACAACAAGCCGGACGCTCTGGCAGCGCGTGTCAATTACGCATTCAACATTCCTAACCTGTAATATAAAAACAGGCGATTGCGAAAAGATGGGACAATTGAGGGGACAATTTTTCCCTTATAATCCCCAAATCCCTTGCAAATACAATGGTTTCTATCGTGGGAGCGCAAGAAGTACGGTCTGAAGGCCGCCCGTCGCGCACCTCAGTTCTCCAAGCGCTGATCGGACGCAAATTCACAACTCAAAAGCTCAAAAACCCCGGAAAATCCGCATTTTCCGGGGTTTTCTTATGCTCATTTTTCATAAAATATGACTGATTTTCTCCATCCTATCCTTTGACCAGCGACCGTTTTGCAAAGCTTATTATACCACGCAAGCATAAGGCCTATGTTAAGCAAGAGGTCTTTGGGGCGATCGGAACAGCGAAAGACTGGCTTTCACCACGCGGCTGACAAAGCGGATTATCTCATCCTTGCTGTACTTGTCATAGCCCTCCACAACGACATGCATCAAACCATTTGACAGATGGGTATACATCATCTCAAGATCTGTTTCGCTGGCATTGGGCAGCTCTTTCCGCCAGTAGGCAATGCTGTCCTCCTTGGCCAGGGCAATCATCCGCATGAGGACGGTTGCGTTTGTATTCCCCAAAATCAGGACGCGACACGCCGCCTGATTCTGATCGACCATATCGTAGATGGCTTCGATCAGAGCCGTCACATCAAGCGAATTGACATAGCGAAGGGAGTTCTCAAATGTATCGATGAGCTCATTCTCAATGCTCTCCATCAGGGCAAAGCAATCGCTGTAATGGGCATAGAAGGTGGCACGGTTAAGCTGCGCCAGCGCACAAACCTCCTTCACCGTAATTCTGTTTACAGGTTTTTCCTTCAGCAGCTTCAGAAAAGACTGCTTGAGCACCATTTGCGTATAGCGTTTCCTTGCATCCATCTTCTCCATATAGAGTTCCTCCAAAAAAAGTTTACAAAGAAAAACAACGCTTTGACAGAAAGTGTTGTTTTTCTTTCGGTCGTATGGCAAGTGCTGATTGTTTCTGTCTTTCCTCTAAAGTATACTGTACTTGTGAAAGATAATCAACACTTGTGTGCTTATTTGAGGAGGCTTTTTACATGTATGATAAATATCTTGTTACAGGCGCTACCGGCTTCCTTGGCAGAGCTGTTGTAGAAGTGCTGGTACGCCGCGGCGCACGAGTGCATGCGCTTGTGCTGCATGATGACCCCTATATCAATTTGCTCCCCAAAGAAGTCCATACCGTCATCGGTGATGTGTGTGTGAAAAACTCACTGACAGACTTCTTCGCGGATGCGGACAGCCGTACCTGTGTGATTCACTGCGCCGGTATCGTCTCCGTCGCGTCCAGACCCGGTTCGAGGCTCTATCAGGTCAATGTAGGTGGGACATGGAGCGTTCTCCGGCAATGTATGGAGCATGATGTGGGAAAAATGGTCTATGTTAGTTCCGTCCATGCCATACCGGAAAAGCCGAAGGGCTGCATCATTATGGAGGATTGCGAATTCTCCCCGGGGCTTGTGGACGGAGATTACGCCAAGAGCAAGGCAACCGCAACAGAGCTTGTCTTCAATGCGGCAGAGCGCGGGCTGAATGCCAGCATTGTCTTCCCCTCCGGTATCATCGGGCCGGGCGATATACAGGGAGGGAGCTTCACCTCAATGGCGAAATCGTTTCTTTCCAGAAAGCTGCCCTTTGCCGTTTGCGGCGGATATGACTTCGTGGATGTGCGAGATGTGGCAAAAGGCATTCTCGCCTGTTCCGAAAACGGAGAGCCCGGCAAAGGATACATTTTGTCCGGCCACTATGTCACCATTCGCAAGATGCTTCAGCTCGTGGGAAAGACTGCAAAGCTGAAGTATCGCCCCATCTGCCTGCCACTGGGGCTTGCAAAGCTGGCGGCTCCATACTATGAACGTCGAAGCACGAAGGAGCGAAAGCCGCTGTTTTTCACCCCTTATTCCGTTGCTGTTCTTGCCTCAAACGGGCAATTCAGTCATGCTGCAGCATCGGAATGCTTTGCGTATCATCCGCGCCCGGTGGAGGATACCTTGCAGGACATGACAGCCTGGCTTTTGGGGCAGAGGAGAACGGACGAAGTGTGACCTCACCTCAATAAAAAGCACCTTGAGCAGGCTGCGTATGTTACTGATATACTCCGCAATCTCAGCTGCCATCAACAGGCTGTCCTCCGCCCTTCGCTGCGGGTGAGCTTCGCCGTGATAAACAATTCTGAACGGAGGAAAGAAGATGAAAACAGGGAAAAAACTACTCACAGGATCACTTTTGGCGCTTTGCGCCGCTCTTTTGGTGCTTTGCATCGTGCTTGCCGCAGGATGGAGCAAGGCGGCAAAAATCGACACTGCACTGCCGGAGGTGCGGAACAACGGCACGGCGATCCAGTGGAAATACAGCGATGAAGCCGATTGGCATGACCTTGTGGCGCTTACCGAGCTGCGGGGTGCTGCCGGAGAAGCCGGTAAGGACGGAGCCAACGGTAAAGACGGAATTAACGCCAAAAGCATCGAGGTGCAGCGAGCCGCAACCCACATACAGTGGCGTTACGCGGGTGACGAGTGGCAGAACCTTGTGGCGATAGTCGACATCACAGGCCCCGCCGGACAGAGCGGTAAGGGCGGAGCAAACGGAAAAACACCGGAAATCCGCGTGAACGAAAACACCCTGCAGTGGCGCTACACCGGCGATGAAATATGGCTGAACCTGTACGACCTTTCGGTTCTGAAAGGTCTTGACGGCAAGGACGGAACCGACGGTGCCACCGGTAAGGACGGTAAAACACCTTTTATCGGCGAGAACGGCAACTGGTGGATCGGAGAAACCGACACCGGGGTGAAAGCCGCAGGTGTTGACGGTGAAAAAGGCGACAAGGGTGACCCCGGCGAAAAAGGTGACAAAGGCGACAAGGGTGATAAAGGCGACAAGGGCGACCCCGGTCAGAACGGCGGAAGCTCCGGGTATTTTTACGGCACGGGGTATGTACCGTCAACCCATCTTTCAGGCGGTGCAGTCCCTCTGTACTATCGGGAAATGCATAACCGCGGCGGGCTTATATCGTGCACCGAAACAACTCTCAGGCTGAAAAAAGGATATACCTACAATGTGTGTGTAAGCGGCATGGTTAATGCGATGACAAATGATAATAGCGGAAACTATTCCGTTCGGATGACTGACGGTTACGATGATGACTATTGCAGATATATTACACTGATAGAACAAGACGGCAGGGGATCAAATTCTCTCTGCTTCAACAGAATATATGACCTTACCGGCGCGAGAAACGATGTTGAACTCAAATTTTCGCTGGAGCAAGGTGATTACAAAACCTATCTGCTTTCATTCAGAGGCTCTGTTACAATAACCGCTCTTGACTGAGCCGACATATACGAAAACGGAGGTAGCAAGAAATGAAGAAACGAATACGCAGCATCCTGCTGCTGTGCTGCATGGTGCTGACGCTGCTGCCGACAACGGCTTTCGCTGCGGGTGAGCTTCGCCGTGATAAACAATTCTGAACGGAGGAAAGAAGGTGAAAACAGGGGGAAAACTACGTACAGGATCACTTTTGGCGCTTTGCGCCGCTCTTGAGGGGCGCGGGCAAATAGCCCCGCGCCCCATTCGCTGTCTTCCCAGAAAAAGACGGCTGTTCCTCAAAAGAACAGCCGTCCCGTTTTTTTCTGCTGATATGTATCTGAAATCAGACCACAAACAGGTACAGGAGATATCTACAAGTCTGTTTGTCAGCCCATATCGGCGGATAGAGCCTTGCTGATTTGGGCTTGCAGTGCCTCCGCCTGCTTCTTTTCCGTAACAGCGCCCACGATGGGGTCGCCCACGATGTTGCCGTTCCTGTCAACCACATAGGTGGTGGGATAGGCAAAGATATTGGTGGTGAACTTTCCCGCCTCTCCATCGGAAGGGAAATACACATTCTGATAGGTCGCGCCCTTCTTGGCAAGCACATCCTTGGCCTCGGAAATGGCCGTCTCGTTGCCGTCCAGCGTGAAGGTGTTGACGCCGATGAGGGCGCCGCCCTTCTCCGCAAGCTCCTTGTTCAGCGCGTCCAGCTCGGCAAGCTCTCCCACGCAGGGGTTGCAGGTGGTAAACCAAAAATTCACAACGGTGACGGCGTTGCCGGAAAACAGAGTGCTGCTGTCCACATCGTTTCCGTCCAGATCCTTGCCGGTAAAGGCGGGAAACTTCTGCATACTGCCATCGTCAGGCGGCGTGGTCATATCGCTGCCCGCCGGGACGCTCGTATTGTCATCACTATCAGGCGTCTCTGACAGCCAGGGATACTTCGTCTCCAGCTCCGCCCGCTGGTTCTCAATATCCTTGATCTTGGTGGCCTCGCCGGTGAGCAGCGTCAGCTCCTCCTCGGTGAACTGATCCTTGGCATTCTCGATGGTCTTGAGCAGAAAATCGCCGTAGTTGCCGCCGTCCTCTATCATGGCCATGCCCTTATCGGCTGCCATAAAGACCTTTTCCCAAAGAGCTGTGTTTTCCGACAGGATGGTATTTTCCTGCGCCATCAGCTGCTCATACAGCGCTTTTGCCTCCTCGCCGCCATCCTTGCCGTCTGTGTCCTCTGCGGGCTTTGTGCCACAGGCGACCATACCGGCGGCCAGCACCAGCGCCAGCAGCAGTGTGATGATTTTCTTTACGTTCATTTTGTTTCCTCCGTTTTTAATGTATTTGCAGGTTCTACAGGTTCTTTTTTGCCGTCTCCAAAGCCGTAGCGGAAACTGACGGCGTTGGTGGGACAGGCGCGGATGCACATCCCACAGCGGATGCACTCGGTATGGTTGGGCGTTTTTGTCACGTCCACATCCATTTTGCAGGCCTTGGCGCATTTCCCGCAGGAGACGCACTTATTCTTATCCACCTTCATCTGGAACAGGGACACCCTGTTAAACAGCGCGTAAAACGCACCCAGCGGGCACAGCCACTTGCAGAAGGGCCGGTAAAATACGATACTCAGCACGATCACTGCCAGCAGGATGCTGAATTTCCAGGTAAACAGGCTGCCCAGCGCCGCCCGGATGCCGGAATTGGCAAGGGACAGTGGGATGGCGCCTTCCAGCACGCCCTGGGGGCAGAGATACTTACAGAAGAAGGGGTCACCCATGCCTACGTCGTTGACGAGAAACGCCGGTAGCAGGAAGACCATCACCAGCAGAACGGCGTATTTGAGGTATCGCAGCGGCTTCAGCTTTTTTGTAGAGAGCTTCTTCGTGGGGATCTTATGCAGCAGCTCCTGAAACCAGCCGAAGGGACACAGAAAGCCGCAGATAAAGCGCCCCAGCAGCACGCCCAGCAAAATGAGAAAGCCTGTGATATAATAGGAGAAGCTGAACTTGGAGGACCCCACCACCGCCTGAAACGCCCCGATGGGACAGGCGCCGGAGGCTGCCGGGCAGGAGTAGCAGTTCAGCCCCGGCACGCAGACGGTCTTGCCCGCGCCCTGATACAAGCCGCCCTTGAGAAAGTTCGGCAGGTGCAGGTTGGTCAATAAGGCCGCCCCTGCCTGTATCCAGCCCCGAAAACGGGCCAAAAGATGGGACGCGCCCGAAGTATTCTTCTTATCCAATGCCCACACACTCCAGACATAATTTGATCGCTTTGCTCAGCACCGTGGCGGCCTCGCCCCGCCAGACGCCGAAGCACAGCATGGCGGCTCCCGCCAGCAGCAGCGTGACCTGCGCTGCTGCCTTCTTCCTGTGACTCATTTTGATCACCCTTTCCTGTTTCTGCGGCCTATCATAGCGCAGGCGGGTTAAAATCTCTGTTAAGAACAGAAATTTAACACAAATTTTATCCGGCTCTGCTATAATAGGAGACAACCTGTTCATTAAGGAGGCAACTATGCACCTTTTGATTGTAGAGGACGAGCGCGCCCTGTGCGACACCGTCGCCCGCAGCCTGCGGCGGTCGGCCTACAGCGTGGATTGCTGCTACGACGGCGAGAAGGCGCTGGAGCTGCTGGAAACGGAGCGGTACGATCTGGTGCTGCTGGATCTGAACCTGCCGAAAAAGGACGGAATGACGGTGCTGCGCACCCTGCGGCAGACCGACAGAGAGACACCTGTGCTGATCCTCTCGGCTCGCGGCGAGGTGGAGGATAAGGTGACGGGTCTGGATGCCGGCGCCAATGACTATCTGGCGAAGCCCTTCCATCTGGCGGAGCTGGAGGCGCGCATCCGCAGCCTGACCCTGCGGCAGTTTACCCAGCAGGATGTGGTGCTGCGCTGCGGGCAGCTCACCTTTGATGCCCGTGCGCGGGCAGTTTCCGCCAACGGGCAGCCCCTGACGCTGACCCGCAAGGAGACGGGGATCCTGGAATACCTGATGGCGCATCAGGGGCGGCCTGTGAGTCAGGAGGAGCTGATGGATCACGTCTGGGACAACAGCGTGGACAGCTTCAGCAACTCCATCCGCGTCCACATCTCCGCCCTGCGGAAGAAGCTGCGCACCGCGTTGGGCTACGACCCTGTCCGCAACCGCATCGGCGAGGGCTATCTGATGGGAGGGGACGAAGAATGAAGCGGCTTTCCCTGCAGTGGCGCATCACACTGATGTCCGTCCTGCTCATCGGCATCACCTGCGTGGCCATGAATCTGCTGCTCTGTTCCTCCGGTGTGTACTATATGGACACCATTGCAGACAGCTTACAGGGCGGCGGCACGGTGATCCTGAATGAGGGCGGCGCGGCAAGCTTTGACCCGCAGCTCGTTGCGCCCAGCGAGGAGCTGACCATCGTTGTCGATGGGGCGCAGGGACGCTTCCGCACCACCAACTGGTATATCACGGCTATAGTGACACTGCTCAGCGGAATTTTGGCCTATTTCGTCAGCGGGCGAGCCCTCAAGCCCCTGCACAGCTTCGCCTCTCAGGTAGAGAAGGTGCAGCTGAACAATCTGGCGGATGTGAGGATCGATGAGGACGTGCTGCCGGAATTCCGGCAGCTCAGCCACTCCTTCAACCAGATGCTGGAGCGGTTGAACAACGCCTTTACCGCCCAGCGGCAGTTTACCGGCAATGCCGCCCACGAGCTGCGCACGCCGCTTGCGCTGATGCAGGCACAGCTGGAGCTGTTTTCCGCAGAGCACACCGATGTGCTGCCGGAGACAGCGGAGTTTCTCCTGCTTTTGCGGGAGCAGACGGAGAGGCTGACGCAGATGACCAAAACGCTGCTGGAAATGAGCAATTTGCAGCAGGTGGCGCGGAACGAGCAGATTCAGCTTATCCCAATGATCGAGGAGATCTTCACAGACCTCGCCCCGCTGGCAGAAAAGCGCGGTGTCACGCTAAAAGCGGAGGGCGACGGCGTTATGACCGGCAGCGACGCGCTGATCTATCGGCTGATCTTCAACCTGACGGAGAACGCCGTCAAGTACAACCGCCCTGGCGGCTCGGTGCGGGTTTCTGTCACACAGGAGCCGGAAAAGCTCTTGCTCCGCGTCTCCGACACCGGCTGCGGCATCCCGGAGGAGTATCAGCGCAGTATTTTCCAGCCCTTCTTCCGGGTGGACAAGTCCCGCAGCCGCGAGTACGGCGGCGCGGGACTGGGACTTTCTCTGGTGTGGGAGA